>JABAOH010003091.1_pt1 | contig 30281 bp, 26 predicted proteins | sample 7062181 | NCBI WGS metagenome assembly JABAOH01 (sample SAMN14538630, study PRJNA623070) | marine sediment metagenome | biome: marine biome [ENVO:00000428]; feature: marine pelagic biome [ENVO:01000023]; material: deep marine sediment [ENVO:00002113]; isolation source: pool of 5 deep marine...
AACCTGAAAGCAATATCTGTAGCTGAATTTTTCGAAAAAAATAGACATTTGCTAGGATATGAGAACACTACTAAAGCAATGCTTACTGTTGTGAAGGAGCTTGTTGATAATAGTATTGATGCTTGTGAAGAAGCAGGAATTCTGCCAAATATTAAAGTTTTTGTAAAGCAATCAGGAGAAAACAGGTTTATAATAAGAGTAGAAGACAATGGGCCTGGAATTATAGAAGAAAAACTTCCATTTGCTTTCGGAAAACTATTATATGGAAGTAAATTCCATAGACTTAGACAATCAAGAGGAACACAAGGAATAGGTGTAAGCGGAGCAATCTTATATTCTCAGTTAACAAGTGGAAAACCCATAAAAATAACATCGAGTATAGGAAAAAGATACATTAGTGACGTAGTTTTAATGATTGATGTTACTAAAAATGAGCCCTATTTAATTTCTAGCAAAAAGGAAAAAAATCCTGAAAAATGGCATGGAGTTAAAGTTGAAATGGAAATTGAAGGAAGATATATTGAAAAAGGACAATCAATACCAGAATATCTTAAAGAAACTGCAATAATGAATCCTTATACAAAAATAACATATCAAGGACCTAATGGTAAAGTTACATTTCCTAGAGCAGTTCATAAATTACCTAAAAAACCTAAGGAAATAAAACCGCATCCCTATGGAGTAGAATTAGGAATTTTAAGAAGAATGGTTAAATCAACCAAAGCAAAAAATATTCTTAGTTTTTTAAAAGCAGATTTTTCAAGAGTAGGAAAGACATCTGGCTCACAAATGTGTAAATTAGCTAAAATTAATCCTAAAAGAAAACCTCGTTCCTTAGATCATAATGAAGTAACTAGATTGCATAAAGCAATGCAAACAGTAAAACTGGTTTCTCCGCCTACAAATTGTCTTTCTCAACTAGGAGAGGAAACAATAGTAAAAGGTTTGGAAAAAGAAATCAAAGCAGAACATTTTGTATCAATAACAAGAACTCCAGCTGTTTATAGAGGAAGACCGTTTGCTGTTGAAGTTGGAATAGCATATGGAGGAGAATTAAATCCGAATAAGACAGCTGATCTTCTTAGATTTGCTAATAAAGTTCCTTTAATGTATCATCAAGGTGATTGTGCAATTACAGAAGCAGTTAAAGGTGTTGATTGGAGAAGATATGGTTTGCAACAATCTTCTGGTTCTTTACCAACAGGTCCTTTAGTTGTTTTAGTTCATTTTGCATCAGTTTGGGTTCCCTTTACTTCTGAAGGCAAGCAAGCAATAGCAAGTTATTCTGATATAATAAAAGAAGTTAAATTAGCTTTGCAAGATGCTGGAAGAAAACTTAAAAAATACATAAGTGGAAAAAGGAGAAGACATGAAATACAAATGAGAAGAAACTTGTTTGAAAGATATATTCCTGAAGCAGCAACAGCAATCTCAAAGATATCTAACACTTCAAAAGTAAAAATTGAACATGGGTTAAAAAAAATGCTTAAAAGAGGAGGATTAAAAGAAGTTGATGGAGAAGTTGAAGAAGAGGTAGAATTAAATGAAGAAGAAACACAAGAAGAAGATAATAGAAGCGAAGAAAAATCTTAAAAATTTAGGTAAAAAATTAGTTGATGATATAAAAGGTCGTAGAAATCCGTCTCTAATTGTTCCTATAAGAGCTTTATCTAATGTTGTCTTTGATCCAAAGACAAGATTAATAACTCTTGGAAATAGAGCATCAAAAAGATATTTCTTTAATGTTGCTCATGTTAGAAAGTTTGTTCAGACTGTAGAAGTTGCAGCAACTGCCAAAGAATTATTAGATGTTAATAAACATTTGAGCTTAAGAGAAGTTTTTTATAGAATTAAAAGAACAATACCTCATACGAATATTAATATTGTAGATGAACAGAAGGAATCAAACAAAGCAATAGAAGATTTAGAATTAATAACTGATTGCTCTAGAGAACAATTACATGTAAATGCTAATAAAATGGGATCTGTTGCTGGGAATGTTGTTATAAAAGATAAAGGAGATACTGTTAACTGGTCAAAGCTAGGTTCTGGTGGATGGTCAATACCTTCTAATGTTGAAGAAATTGAATTCAAAAAAGTAGATGCTGATTTCATAATTTATATGGAAAAAGCAGCGGAATGGGAAAGACTTCATGAAGATAAAGTATGGAAGAAATTAAATTGTTTGATAATGTCTTCTCAAGGACAGGCAACAAGAGGTGTAAGAAGAATGTTGCAAAGATTACATATTGAACATAAACTTCCTGTCTATGTTTTAGTTGATTTAGATCCATGGGGAATTTATATTTACTCTGTATTAAGATTTGGAAGCATTTCATTAGCACACATAAGCGAAAGATTAGCAATTCCGGATGCAAGATTCTTAGGTCTTACTCCTTATGACATAGAAGAATTTGATTTGAAAAGGCATCTAATAAAGTTTAAAGATGTTGATATAAAACGTTTAAATGACTTAACAAAATATGAATGGTTCAAAAATAAAAAAGAATGGCAAGAATTCTTTAAAAAAATGAAAGAATTAAAAGGTAAAGTTGAATTAGCAGCATTATCTTCTAAAGGAATTTCATTTATATCTGATACTTACATACCTGAAAAAATCAAGAAAAAAGAATGGTTAAAGTAGAAAGAAGGCACTATAGCAATATGGTTTTCTAAGAATATAAAATTTTCTTTAGTATTCTTGAAAATAAAAATTTTTATAAGATGTTGGAACCTAAATATAGGAGGCTTTTTCTCCTCCCTAGGAGGTATAAACATGTTAGAAAAATTATTAGAGACTAGGGAGAGACATAAAATAACAAACACAGAAGAGTTAGCAATTGTTGCAAGAATTGAAGCAGCTTTATTAAAAGGGGCAAGAGATTTTTTCATAAAAAACGGGTTTATAGAAGTAAATGCACCTCATATAACTAGAGCAACAGGAGCATGTGAGAACATAGACACATTATTCGGATTAAATTACTTCGGAGTTCAGGGATATCTTAGCCAAACACAACAACTATATCTTGAAGCAATGATACCAAAATTAAAAAAAGTCTGGTGTGTTGGACCAAGTTTTAGAGCAGAACCGGATGCAGACGAGAGACATTTAACAGAATTTTCATTAATAGAAATAGAATTTGAAGGAAATTTTGAAGAACTTCTAAAATACATAGAAGGAACAGTCTGCAGTATGGTAGAAGAGGTCTTAAAAGAAGAAAAACTTCTCAAAAAAATAGGAGTTGACGTAGAAAGACTAAAAAATGTAAAAGCACCATTCAAAAAAATAACATATGACGAAGCAGTAAAAATAGTTGGATTGGAATGGGGCAGTGATCTAAAGAGTAAACATGAAAAAATGTTAGTGGAAATGTATGGAAATCAACCTTTGTTCATAACGCACTTTCCTAAACCAATAAAATTCTTTAATATGAAAGAAAATGATTCCAGACCTGAGATAGTTAATAGCACAGACTTAATTTTACCAATAAGTGGAGAAGCAGTTGGAGCAGCAGAGAGAGAACATAGACATGATAAATTAAAAGAAAGGTTAGAAAATTCAGAAATGATTGCAAAATTAAGGATTAGAGGCGGTGGAATCAAAGATTTTCAGTGGTATTTGAATTGTGTAAAATTAAATGGAATAAAATTACATTCTGGTTGTGGAATTGGATTAAACAGAGTTACACAATTTGTTTTAGGAACAAATGATATAAGAAAATCTACAGTCTTTCCATTAAATTCACAAACAATAATGTAAAATTAATTAAAATTATTAAAAAAAAGAATTAATTAGAATTTTTTATTTAATTTTTTAATAAAAATTATTTTTACAAAAAAATAATAAAAAAAAGAAAAGTTTAAATATCATTAAGTATTAAATTTAATTACGAATAAAATAAAATTTATTCGTAATTTTAGTTAATGAGGTGTAAAAATATGGCAGCAAGAAGGAGAAAGGCAAAAAGAAAGACAACAAAGAAAAAGACAACAAAAAGAAGAAGAAGAAGATAGTTTTAAGCTGACCTGAGACGTCGATGATGGTCTTTTATTTTTTTACTAACTTTTTTTTCTTTTCTTTTCTTTTCTTTTAATCTAGTTCTAAGTCCCAATTACAAAACATTTAAAAATATATTAGAATAATTCTTATCATTTGTTAAGGGGACGGTAGCTCAGCCTGGGAGTTAAAAAACCAAAAGCGCACGGCTGAAGACCGTGCTGTCGTGGGTTCAAATCCCACCCGTCCCACTTATAATATAATTTTACTCTTTCTTGTTGATTCTATCGGTTAAAACATTACAAAAATATAAAAGCATGATATTAAGAATTATTATTGTAATGAAAAGAACTTCAGGTCCGAGTAACAGTTTTTTAAGATCAAGAGTAAACAGAACAATTTCGCATTTAGAAGAACTTGTATGGGTACCTACTGATGTATGGAATGATAGGAGATATAGTTCTATAGGACTTGAAAGAAAAGTTCATAGAGCTCTAGACATGCTAGGAGTAGAAGAGCAAATGAAAAGAAAATATTTTAGGTTTCTAAGTAGATTAGGTGACAGAGAATTTCTAGAAATAAACAAAGCTATAGTTGAAACTGCAATAGAAGAAGCTTATAGATTGGGAGCTCACAAATATTGCTTATTATCTAAAAGGAGAAAATAATCATTTTTTTAACCTTTAAAATCTAAATTTAATTATGTTTCTTAGAATAGTTCCTGTAGGTAACTTACCTAAGGAAACCGCTGAAATAGTTAAAAATGAATTAGAAAACTTAAACATAAAATGTAGAATAATGCCTAAATTATCTGTTCCTCAAGAGGCATTCAACCATTGGAGAAAACAATATAATGCTGAAATAGTTATGAATTCTCTTTCTCGAGCATCAGAAGTAAAATTCATTGATAAAAGCATTCCTAGTTTATTAATAACTGACGTAGATTTGTATTATGGAGGATTAAACTTTGTTTTTGGATTAGAAGATCCTGCAAAAAGTTGTGCTATTGTTTCCTTATCCAGATTAAGACCTGAGTTTTATGATGAAAGAGCTAATAAAAGTCTTTTAGAAGAGAGGATTGCAAAGGAAGTTATACATGAGATAGGACATTATTTAGGTCTAGGTCATTGCAATAAATCAGATTGTGTAATGAGCTTTTCGCCTTCAGTTTATGATGTTGATAAAAAGCAGAAAAGTTTTTGTGAAGATTGCAGAATTAGATTAATGACAAAGGGAATAAGTTTAGGGTAAGATGGGAAAATGGGACTAGTAAAAATAGGAAGACCTGTACTTGTTGTGAGTGCATTCATAAGAAAAGAAGATAAATTTTTACTTACTTATGACCCGAAATTTGAATTCTGGAGGGTTCCGGGAGGTAAACCAAATAATGAAGAGAAAATTGAAAATGCGTTAAAGAGAGAAATGAAAGAAGAATTAGATATTGAAATATCTGTTGATAAATTCTTAGGTTTTGGTCAGGATGTAGTCACTATATGGAAAAAGAGAATAGTAACAAGACTAATTCTTTATTTTGAATGTCATGTTGCTTCCGGTAAAATAAAAAAGTCAGAGGAGGTTACAGATTATAAATGGTTAACACTAGGAGAAATAAAAAATCATGATAATCTAGAGCCTGCCATGGTAGATTTTTTTAAAAGGTTTTTAAATAGAGTAAATATATAGTGATTATATGATAAAAGCTTATAGTGATTATATGATAAAAGCTGAACTTCAAGAAGAAAGAGTAGTAATTTGGAATAAAAAAGAAGCCCAAAAAATATTTGAAAGTGGTTGGTTTGGAGATTTATTTAAAGATAGATTAGAACTGTCTTTAGTGGAAGCTACCTTCTTATTAGAGAGAGAAAAGATTCAAATCAAGAAAAAAAAGTCCTTTAAAGATTTCTATAAGTATTGTTTGAAAACAGATAAGAGATTTCGTATAAGATATGCTGTTTATAAAGATCTAAGAGAAAGAGGATTGCCAACAAGAACAGGTTTTAAATTTGGTTGTGATTTTAGAGTTTATGAAAGAGGAGTAAAACCCATTAAAAAAGGTCCGAAAGCTCCNNTCTTTCCAAGAATTATCAAGAGCAGTTAGATTAGCTCATAATATAAGGGCAAATATGCTTTGGGCTGTTGTTGATAATGAAAACGATGTAACATACTATAATGTAACTTACATAAGCCTATAGGAGGTTTTTAAATGCTTGTAAAAGACATAATGACAAAAAAATTTATTTCTATAAATCCTGAAGCAACATTAACAAAATTAATTTCTTTAATAGAAAAACATAATTTAAGACAAATTTTAGTAACTGAAAGAAGAAAATTAAAGGGAATCATTTATACCAAAGAACTAGCAAAAAAGGGAATTAGCAATCCTGAGAGAACAAAAGTTCATTCAATTATGAGTTTTATGCCTACTCATCTTTCTCCTGAAAGTAAAATAAACGAATCTGCAAAACTAATATTGAAAACCGGTTTGAGAGCTTTGCCCGTCTGTGAAAAAAACAAAGTTGTTGGAATAGTTTCTATGTTTGATATAATTGAAGCAGCCTCTAAAATGAAAGAATTCAGACAAACAACAGCAGAAACCATAATGTCTGTGCCAGAAATAATAGCTAATGATGATGACATAGGAAGGGCTAGAATTTTAATGAGAGAAAAAAACATATCTAGACTTCCTATTATTGATAAAAATAGAAAATTATGCGGAATTGTAACAATTTTTGACTTATTAAAAGCAGTAAAACCTCGAGATAGAATAGATTTTTATTCTATGGCTGCTGAAAAAGAAACCATAATGAAAATACCTGTTTCAACAATCATGAATAGTTCTCCTTTAATTGTTGGTAGACGTGCAACGTTAAATGAAATAGTCAATTTAATGGACAGGAGAAAAAGTGATGGTGTTATTGTAGCAGAAAACCAATTTCCTGTTGGTGTAATAACAGCAAAAGACTTGTTAGAAGTCTATGTTTCTAGTTTAGAGAAAAAAGGTATTTATTACCAAATTGTTGGTTTGGAAGATGAAGACGATTTTGTGGTTGCAACTGTAGACAGAATGATCAGAGATGTCATACAAAAAATATCTAAAGTCTATAAACCACAGTTCTTCTTTTTACATATAAAGAGATATGAAAAAACAGGGAAAATTAAATATTCAATAAGAACAAGACTTTTAACTAATAAAGGAGCTTTTATAAGTAAATCTTATGCTTGGGACTTGAGAACTGCTGTTGATGGAGCATTAGAAAAATTAGAACGCATAATGTTCAAGGAAAGGGAACTGAAAAAAAGCAGATTAAGAGAAAGGTTAAGATTTAAAAAACTGAGCAGGTAATTAAGTTTATTGGTGATTAAAATTCAAACCTACTGTGACCGTTGCAAGAAATCGGTTAAAGACGTTGGAAGACTAACAAATGTTAAATGGAAAGGTGTTAATCTAAAATTATGCAAGGATTGTAGGAGAAGAATAAAAATCAGAGTAAGATAATATTAAATCTTTTTCTTTTTTAATAAATATATGACGGCTTACAAATGTTCTGATAAGGAATGGAACGAGATAATAGATATTTTATTACATATTTGCACAAAATATGATATTGAATCTAGATCTAATTTTGGTGATCATTGTGCTTGGATAAGACCGGAAGAAAATGTTGCACCGTTTTTTGTTTACGGAGAAATTGTAAAACGTTTAGAGTATAGAGAAAATATAAAAATTAAAGAACCAAAAGAATCTTTTATAGACAAAAATACTATAGAAGTTCATAGAAAATAATCACATCCACCTATCTTCCCATTCTCTAATTCTTTCTTCACTAACACTTGTTTTTGATTTTCTTTTTAATCTTATATTTTCACCATAGTCTTTTTTCAAATAAAAACCGTATGCTAAACCAAAGGCTAATCCAAATAAATGAGCTGCATATGCAATACCACCAGCAGCTGAAAAGAATCCTAGAAAATCAAGCAAAGCCCAAAAGAAAACTGCAGCAATCATTGGCATTGGAACTCCGAGACCCATATAAACAGTCATCTTAGGTCTTAAAATGGCCAATGTTCCAAAAATTCCATAAATTGCTCCAGATGCTCCTATTGAAGCTTCGTAAAATGTAATACTTCCCATTCCAGCTATTATTCCTGAAACAAAAAACATAATTAAAAATTTCTTTCCACCAATAATTTTCTCTAGTATTGAACCAAAAAGAGCTAAAGCAAACATATTACCAAATATATGTGATGCGTCTCCATGAAGAAAAAGATAAGTTACAATTGTCCAGGGTTTAAATAAAAACTCCGAAGAGACCAGAGCAAAATTCTCAGTTATTGGAAATATAAATTGTAGGATAAAAACTATTACACAAATTATCACAATTTTTATAGCATACCAATTGTATTTCATTCAAATACCATTATAAATAATACCTGATTAATCTTAATATATTTAGAATAAAATGTCATCAAATATCATTGCAGCAGTAATAATGATATTATTTTTATTTGCTTTCATAGCAGCAATCTATTTTCTCGTAGCAGAAATTCCTCCACCCTCAATACCTGGTTTTGAAATGCCCTGTGTTGAACGTTGGGGTTGTACAGAGTGGTCTGAATGCGTGAATGATACTAAAACAAGAACTTGTATAGATGAGAATAACTGTAACACAACTAAGAAAAAACCAATAGAAATTGATTCTTGTAGTGAACCTATATCAGATTGTGGAAACGATGTGTGTGATGATGATGAGTCCTGTAGTTTATGCCCTGATGATTGTGGAAGGTGCAATGGAAAAGACTGTCTTGTAGATGAGATGTGTGAATCAGGACATTGTGTGCATGGTATTTGTAGAATTACTGACCCATATTGTGGAGATGGTTATTGTGATTCAGGTGAAACATGTGAGACATGCACTAGAGATTGTGGAGAGTGTCCAGGACCAGGACCATGTACACCATCTTGGGGTAGCTGGGAGAATCAAGGATGTGGTGTGAATTGTTTTGATGCTGGATTATGTTTAATTACAGAACAGTGTCAGAAAAAATCAGATGGTTGTGGAAATCATCAATATCAGTGTGTTGTTGATGATGCTTGTGAAGTTCCATCTGAAACAAATGTTAGTAAACAAGATTACTTTGATTTTGGCGAGCAATTATTGAAGAGGATGATAAGTTATACTGAAACAAAATATGTTGACTATAAGGGAGATAAAATTCCTGTGGTACATTCCTCAGAATCGTTTGGTTCAAATAGTGGAAATACTAGACTTGCTCTTGCTTTGGCTATGTATTCAAGCATAACTGGAAAGGAAGAGATTGAACTAATACCAGATTTTAATTCTAGTTTTGAATCTAAAACCTATAAAGATGGTATAAAGTCTGTTAATATAGAAAATGAATATAAACATGGAGCACCAGATTGGGGAGAAATTTGGGCTCCTGTATTTTTATTCGAGAATGAGCTAACAGGTAAAGCATGGAAATGGGGAGGGAATTTCGAGAATATTCGAATTGAGTCTATTTCTTATTTAGACTCAGAAACTATTCGAATTTATGGTGAAGGAATTGAATTTATCCTAAAACCAAAAGAAGGATATAGAAAAATTACTGTTGATGAGAATTTTTTAACTGCTAAAAATGATCGTCCATTAAGAGATTATATTGGGTGGCAACCAGTTCAAGTAGGAGATGTAGTAGAATTCCAAGCTTATGATCCAAAAGCAGTCTATTGGAACAATCGAGGAGAGCCATTTGACTTAGGACAAACTAAAAATGTCATGCATTATCATTCTTATGGGACAGTAAAACTAAAACGAGGTGAACAAACCTTTGAAGGTGTAGGTTCTTTTCAACATGCTTGGATGGATTATGGTTTTTATACTACTACAGGAAAAATTAAATTGAGAAATGCTTTTCATATCTACACTGAAGAATTTATAATCCACCTTCAAAGTATTATAGCTGGAGAATATGGTTGGCGAGACGGAGGAGTATATTTCTTAGATGATGGCTCTTACGACGTATTAGGTAATAGTGTAGGTGGATTTGCTTATGAAATTATCGATGGTCCAGAAAAACTTAGTTTCAATATATTAATAGATACACATAAAGGTAAAGTAGAAATTGATTTAACGGATCCGAATCCTGATGTTCCAGCATTTGGTTTTCAGGATCATTGGATAGATGTTAAAGTTACAATAGATGGGCGGTCTGTGAATGGAATTATGGCCACTTCTGAAACAGAGCGAAAAATAGTAACAAACATGATAACTCTTGTTCGTGGTTTAATCAACAGTCAATTACTTAAAAGACCAATCACTTTTTCAATGGATGCTAGTTCTGCTCTGCATTTATTTGGAGACAATTTAGATGAAAATTCTCTCTGGCAAAATCTAACAGATATAGAAAAAACTTATTGGAAAGAAAAGATTTTACCAATTCATACGCAATGGAACAGTGAGAGTTTTGAAGCATTTGCTGCTTACTATTCTTATAAATTTGGTTGGGATATTGATAAAACTCCTGAATGGTTTGATGCTCAATTAGATTTGTATACATCACAGGGTTGGCAAAGACCAGAATACAACATATACTCATGGTTCTCACTTGCTTTAATGAGAAATCTACAACAAGAACGTAAATCAGAAGGTTTTAGTTATGATAGGATAACTGAGTTTGATGAATATTATGATAGACAATTAGATCATATCAAATATGCAGCTGGAACAAATGGAGAAGTATGGACTTGGGGAAGAAGTACTGGTACATATGGGATAGGTGGATTTATTGGTCCATTAGAAAATGCTATAAGTTTTGGAAAAGTAAGCGAAAGTAATAAGGGAATTTTCAAAAGAATTGCACACTTGAGTTTTCTAAGAGCCAAAGACTATTATTATAATGAAACTTTGGGATTGCTCGATGCTAGCAAAAAACCATATCCGGAAATGATAGTCTATGGTTTTAACAAGACTATACCGAGTAATGCTCAGTTTGTCCAATCGCTTTTTATGGGATACATGAATGCTGATGAAAGTGTTAAAGAATCGGATATTCCTGCTGAAACTCATGATTATGAGAAGTTCTTTCCGTTTGCTGAAACTGGTGGGGTTCGTGTATACAATGAAGTAGGTGTAAAACATTATTCAGTGGTGGAACCTGTAATGCCTATTAGTAAAACAGAAATTGATAATTCTTTAGAATATTTGAGGGCAAGAGGTTTAGGAGTTCAAGATACAGCTGAATACGTTATTTCAAAAAGTTTATTAGGAACAGAGATACCTAACAAAAAGGAAATAATAGATTATTTTGATGCTAATCAAAATGAATTAGACGGTGCTTGGCATGTTGGTTGGACCCCAATGTTCACAACACATAGAGTTTTGCTAGCCTATTACATGTTGAATGCTACGCCAAAGAAAAGTTTGGACCCATTCTTTGCCAAATACGATGAATGGTCAGAAGTACAAGAATATGATAACTTCTTCCATCCGGAACCGGGATTTGACGGCAGAAATGCTTATCATATTGCTTTCGGTTGGGTCATCTATGGAGTAATTTCCGACTCGACATCTGTTCGAGGTTATCCTCCATGGCTAAATCAATATTTCAATCAAATGGAATACGATCTTTCATGGACAACAAGCGAAGATTATCATAAGAGAACGCATATTCTGTATACATATGTAATAGCTAGACATGATTTTCCAAATCTCGATGACATTATAACTGAAACAATAGATGAACAACGTGATGATGGTCATTGGGATCATATTTCAGGTGAAGGTAGAAATAGAACAGTTTACGGTACTTCCATACAACTTGTCTTATTAAGTCAGATACAAAAACTTTACCCTGGTTATAGAAGTTCAGATATAAACAACTCTATACAAAAATCAAGACAATGGTTTATTGATAATTATCATACTCAAATTTTAGATAGCAAAACTTGCGGATACTTTGGTGATATTCTAAGTATTGAAGATGCACTAATGACTGGTATTATGTCAATCGGTATTAATGAATTGTTGGACATAAACGTTGACATGACGTTTGAAGATTTAGTTAAAGGGATTCAAAAACCAAAAGAATTTGAATTTGATGTAGAGGCTTACAAAAACTTCTTAGATTACGGTATTAACACAATCTTAGAAAAACGTGTCATGAGTGGTTCGGAAATAATAATGATGGCTTATGTGGTCGATGGTTACAATATACTTCAATCTGAAATTCCAAGAAAACAAGAAGTCATCAACTATTTCAATTCTGCTCAAAGAGATGATGGAACATGGCCGGGGGAATGTGAAGATGGTGCGCATTATGCTCCTGCCACTGCACATGTGTTAATGAAATTCGATGCTTTAGGTGCTGAACCATCTAAATCATTAACCCCTTATTATGAAAAAGTTAACACATGGGAAAAGGTTGACAATGAGATACGCAAAGAACAGTGGTGTGCAGGATATTGGGGTGAATCTTGGGGACATATCGCAATACCTGTTGTTGACAAAAAACAACAGCCATTGTGGATAGACGAGTGGTTCCAATATTCAGAAAATAATTTTGATAAATGGGTAAATAATAGCCATCAGAGAGTTCATTACAGTATAGGTCTATATCATTTGTGCATGGAATCTTCAAGAAAGCAAGAGGTCATTGATATCATGTTAGAGAGTCAACTACCTGATGGAAGTTGGGAAAATAAGGATACTGAAACTGCTGCTTCTATACTTGCATTGAATTGGATTGGTGCTTCTGGACCAGAAGTTGAAGAAGCAAAACAAAAAGCATTAGATTACTTATTGCCTCTATATCACGAATGGTATCAAGATGGAAAGAAGATGGCAGCATTTAAATTTAGAGGCAGAGACCATCATCCAGGTCATAGTATCATGACTGCTCTAGTTCAAGAAGGAATAATCTCAGGACACGACCCATTTGTGGATTATAAAGTGTGTGAAAAGCTTCCTTCAAATAGTTATATAATGGATATGCCTGTTTTCCCAGAAGATGAAGTACCAAAGGTTATACAAGGGAAAGAGGAAGTTGCTAGAGAATTGATGCCTTGGGTATATGGAATTGGTTATGATGAGAACGGCAAAGTTTTTAGATTTCATATTGGTGTTTCAAACGTTCACGCAACTTGCCTTTTCGTAATAAATGGTAAAGAATATAGGAGAGATTTTGATAGTTCTGATTTTACATACTCTGATGGTGTGCTGACAGCAGATGATGGTTCAAGCATGATGACAGTTGATTATCATGCACCGCATGCTGTTGCTGTTCAATTTGACCCTACATCATCAATCAACTTTGTGGCGACTTACAGAGGTCCTCCATTGTGGTATGGTAAAACAACTAACCCAGACGATACATTACCGACACCAGATCCAGCAATAAGACTTGGAGGTTATGACGCACCAATAGAAATTGTTGGAAAAATTATTCATGATGAACAAGTTACGAACTTTAATGCATATGGAATTTGGGAGCGTGTATGGTGGACAGGAGGGCGGTGGGAGTCAGGTCTGCCTTCTCGCTCATGGATGTGCTTTAATAGTGAAGATTATTATGCTGTTGTTGCAGAAGTAAAATCTCAGGATGATATTTTATCATTCCATGTAGGCAGGGTTGCTGAAGCTGGAGGTTCGGCATATGTTTTTGATAATTTTCAGTGGTCAGATGATGGTGAAGAAGTGCCACTAGATGTTGAATTAAATGGCCCAATAAGAGACGCACAGGGAAATATTAAAGGGACTTTTAACCTAAAGACAAATCCAGAAAAAGCTAAGGTTATTACCAATATATGGGCAATTTACGGAGATGTTTCTGGAAATGTTCTAGGTAATGTTTTTACGAATGGAACTGCATGGGTGGAAATGCATAGGTAGTGGGAATAAAAATTCCCATAGCATAATATTTTAAAATAACATTAACATCGTTTAACTTCCTGTTGAAGTGTAATGTTTTAAACTAAATCTCCAAAATAAATAAGAAATTATTAAAGCTACAACTCCTATTATGGGTGCCAAGTAGGCAAATTGCAAGTGTAATCCTTTTCCTAGAAATACTTCTGATGGATAATAATTAATAAAACCTAATGGTAGAATGAAAGTTAATAAGAAAACTATTGCTGGATTGTATATTTCTAAAGGATATTTAACAAAAACCATAAAATGCCATATGATCCTTGATATTGAATGGATTCTTGTTGTCCAGAATGCCAAACAAGAAAAAATAGTTATGATTGAAAAAAATATCAAAATACCTGAAACTATAAATGTTGCTAGTAAAAGAATAGTTTGAAAGTTCCATATGATTCCAGATAAGTGGGCTCCTGTAAGTAATATGAAAAAAGCTGCTATTAATTCTCCAAAACCATCTTCATCAAGATTACTCATTAAAAAATATCTTAAAGTTCCAATTGGCTTTAATAAAACTCTATCTAAAATTCCTCTTCTAATATATTCTTCTAATCTCCAAGGTGATGATCCTGAAAGAAATGAGTGCCAGAAACCACTAACAACTGATAACATTCCTGACAAAAATAAGATTTGTCCAAAAGACCAACCATTTAAACTAATAACATTTTCAAATATAACCCAAAAAAATACTACGCTCATAATATTAGCTATAAACATTGCAGCTATACCAATTACAAAATCAATTCTATATTCTTTCCAGCATCTAAAAACCATTTTCAAGTACATAAACCATAATTTAAAAAAATCTTTCATTTAGCCACCTTGTACAAATATTCTTTTTTGTGCGAATTTCCAAACTATAAGAGCTATTAAACCCAAGAAAATGAACCAAAAAACTTGGATGAACAAAGATGTGTATATTTCAAAGCCACTGATATAACCTATGTATATTGATAATGGTATGTTGTAAATTGCTTGGAAGGGTAATAAATAAGCTATTTGTTGAAACCATTGTGGAAACAAGAACAGAGGAAATATTGCACCTGAAGAAATGTCAGATATAACATTTTTTGAAAGCCTTAGTCCCCAAATGTTACCTGCCCAAAAACTCCAAAGACCTACTAAAAGAACTATAAAGAAATTGATAAAAAACCCTAAAATAAAACTAATAAAGAAAAATAATGGAGAAACAGGTAAAGTCATGCCTAAAAGTATAAATGCTACCAAAAGTATGGGAATTCCTCTTGCCATAAATCTGAAAAAAGTAATTCCTAATTCTCTGGAAAGAACAAAAAAGACATAATTAATTGGTTTGGTTATTGCAACAACTATGCCACCATGCTTTACTTCATCATGTATCATATATTCTGAGTAAGAATGACTGTAAATTCTAATAACTATTGAAATAGAAATATAAGTGATCATAGCTGGTAATGTTATTCCTTTTATAGTTGTAGCACCGCTTGATGCGTATATTGCATTCCATATAAACCATAGAGCTGCTAATTCAATAAATGAGTTGATTATACCTCCAATAACATCAGCTCTATATACAAAATTCTCCTTGAATTTTGTAAAAACTATTTTATGATACATTAAATCCCTTTTTGTATATTTTTCTTATTACCTCCTCGATTTCAGGTTCTTCCACAGTTATATCATAGATCGGCCATTTAGAAAGAATCTTTTTTATTACATCAGATGCTGTAGTTTTTGTTGTGTCTATAATAAGTGTGACTCTATCTCCTTCTTTTTTAATGGTTTTTATACCTTTCCATTTTAATTTACTTTCATCAATTTCTTCAAAAAAATCAATTACTAGAATTCTTTGTTTTCTAAATTTCTTTTTTACATTATCTACTAAACCATCATATATTTTTTTACCTTTGTCTATTATTACGATCCTTGGACACAATTCTTCAATGTCACTCATGTCATGTGTTGTTAAAATTATAGTTGTTCCATTAGCATTCACTTCTTTTAAGAACTCCCTTATTCTGAATTTTGCCTCAACATCCAAACCTATTGTTGGCTCATCTAGAAAAACTATTTTAGGTTCATGTAATAAAGAAGCTACCAAATCACAACGCATTCTTTCTCCTAAAGAAAGTTTTCTAGTTGGGGTGTCTAAGTATTTGTCTATATCTAAAACATCAACAAATCTGTTCAAATTGTTTTTAAATTTTTCTTCAGGGATTTTGTAGATGTATTTAAACAACTCAAATGTATCTTTAACAGGAAGATCCCACCAAAGTTGAGTTCTCTGACCAAAAACAACTCCAATATTTTTTGTATATTCCTTTCTTTGTTTGTAAGGAATGTAATTCAGAACCTTTACAGTTCCAGAACTTGGAGTTAAGACGCCTGTTAAAATTTTTATAAGAGTTGATTTGCCCGCTCCATTAGGACCTATCACTCCTACGAACTCACCTTCTTTAATTGTTAAGCTAACATTGTTTACTGCTTTTATGATTTTATAGTCTCTACTAAAAAAATTAGTAAAACTACTCTTTAACCCGGTTTTTCTTTTTAAAACCTTGAATTGTTTTAATACTTTTTTAATCTCAATTATGTTCTTCATTTTAACCACTATATTATACTAATACATTTTTTAAATAGTTAGAACTTAAACTTATATTTATGGAGATTAGGTGCAAGAGATGCAATAGCACCAACGTACAATTCAGAGACTCCAAATTTTCTTTTGAAGAGGTTAGGAGCAAAATTAGTAAGAAGTTTTTCTGTATTAATTGTGGATACGAATTTGAGATTATTGAATAGCAAAAAATTCTGATGTTACAAAAATTAAGTTACTCGAATTCTATTGTAGCTGGTGGTTTAGGTGTTATATCATAATATACTTGATCTATTCCGTCTGGAACTAGTCTGAGAAGTCTTCTACTTATTATATCTAAATCTTCATGTTTTATTGGCGCTACTTCTGCTTTTGTAAAATCTTCTGTAAGTATTGACCTCAAAACTGCAATATATTCTGCATCTCTATCAATACGAGATGATAAAAGAACTGCAACTCTTCCTATTCCTCTATCTAAGTTTTCTTTAACTATTCGTTCTGAAGCATCTATTAAAGCTGGTGTTTCATCATCTGGTGCATCAATTAAAAGTAAGTTATTATATGCTCTTTGATTTTCAACCATACCAGTAACTTTATCTTCTGTTACCTTTGGTTTGCCTTTAATAGATATACCATAATTTCCATCAATATCAAATTCTGATGTCTTGTTATCTATTAATGCAACAAAACATTGAAAATCTTCCGGAGCAACATCTTTCGTATATCTTTCTAAATCTTCCATTACAACAGCATCTGCTTCTCTTAATTTATTCATCTTATCTCTGGTAACCTGACCAACTGCTCTACAATATAAACCTGGACCAGGAAATGGTTGTCTCTCTGTAACAAAAGCTGGAAGTCCTAAATATCGTGCAACTTCTCTAACATGGTTTTTACGTAAAAGAATAAGAGGTTCAACTACTTGTACTCCTGCTTCTTTGAATCTTTTCTTTTGTTTTTCTAAAAGAACATTATGTTGTGTTTTTAATTTAGAACCAGTTGTTTCTATAACATCTGGTTCTAATGTGCCTTGGACCCAATAAACCCTACCTAGTTTTTTAGCTTCTTCTAGTGCAAGATCAAAATAAGCTGCACTAATTCCATAAATTCTTTTATCTTCAGAGTCTGGGCCTGCTGCTATTACTCTTTCTAAGAAAATTTCACTGTAGTCACGAAATATAGTTAGAATTCCACAGTCTCTGTTTAAAGTAGGTAAAGCATTTTTGCACTCTCCTTCTCTCATACCTCCATGTTCAAAAAGTATTCCTAGAAAATTTGCTTCACCAACTGATTCAACAGCTAATTTACCGCATGTTGTTGAATCTATACCAGCGGAAATATAGGCAAAACCTTTTTTATTACCAAGGGCATCTTTAAATTCTTGTTTTGTGTCTGCAACAAAAGTCTTTGCATCAGTATATTTGACAGGTTTAAAAGTCATGTCTTATTTATATATGAAAAAAGATTTAAGGCTTTCTAAGAATGAACCTTCATATAAATAATTTTTACCAAATCTTCTATTTTTACTCTATCTTGTTTTGTAGTGTCTCTGTATCTTAATGTAACAGTATTATTTTTAATTGTATCATAATCGATTGTAATGCCAAATGGTGTTCCTACTTCATCTGCTCTTGCATATCTTCTTCCTATAGAACCTGAATCATCGTAAAAAACATCAAAATGTTTTTTTAATAGTTTTAAAACTTCTTTAGCCTTTTCCTGCAAACCATTTTTATTAACTAAAGGAAAAACTCCAACTGAATAAGGAGCTATACTTGGAGGAAAAGCAAACCATTCCCAACCTCTTTCTTTATCATCTCTGTAGCAATGAAACAAAATACCATAAATTGTTCTTTCTATTCCAAAGGAAGGCTCAACAACATGTGGTATGACCTTAGCCCCATCATCTAATCTTACTGATAAATCAACTCCAGATTTTTCCATATGTTTTTTTAAATCATGATCTGTTCTATAAGCATTACCAACAACCTCTTTCCAACCAAAATCAAATTTTATTTCTAAATCAAAGTTTCCTTTTGAATAATGTGGTGTTTCTTCAGGTAACATATGCCTGAATCTAAATGCTTCAAATGGTAAACCTATTGATTGGTAGAACTGGGTTTCCCTAGCTAAAAAGTAAGCCAGATTCTGGTTGGGAACTATTCTTTTTCTAAGAGCTTCACTTGCTGTTAATATTGTTTCATTTCCATTTTCTTCTTGAGCTTTTCTAGTTAGAATTCTTATTTTAACTTTTTCCACTTCTCTAAACCTTGGATGTATTTTTATTTCTTCAGGAACTACAAACCATTCAATTTCCATTTGACTAAAAGCTCTTAACCTGATTAAGAATTGTCTTGGTGATATTTCATTTCTAAAAGAGGGACCAATCTGTGCAACACCGAAAGGAAGTTTTACTCGGGTTGCAACTAATATTCTTTTAAAATCAATAAAAATTCCTTGAGCAGTTTCAGGTCTTAAGTATGCTATCTCATCTTCTGTTGGCGAAAGAAAAGTTTTGACCATTAAATTAAATATTTTTACTTTTGACAATTCTGATTTACACTTAGGGCATTTTATGTTGTTTTCTTTGATTATTTTGGTTAATTCCTCTGGTTTTTTACCTTCAACAAATTCTTTAGTTTTTTCTTCAATTAGATTATCTGCCCTAAAAATGCTATTGCATTTTTTACATTGGGTAATAGGATCTATAAAACTATCTAAATGTCCAGATGCCTCAAAAACCTTTTCAGGTTGAATTATACTTGTTTCAATTTCAAAAATATTGTCTTCTTGTTTTACAAAAAAATTCCTCCATTTGTTAATTAATTTTGTTTTTAATAATAGGCCTAATGGACCATAATCAAACATTCCACTAGTACCACCATAAATCTCAGAGGATTGCCAGAAAAAACCTCTTCTTTTGGCTAAATCAATGAAACTTTTGGTATTTTTATTCTTTTCCATATAAACCCTATTGTAATTCAAATATAAATAAAATCTCTATGAAATATTTTATATGAATGGTTCTATTTTTATCAATACTGTGGCCCTAGAACAGACTTACCTTCCGAAACTTTTGCCTTATAGACAAGAGCAACATAAATATCTGGCAGAATGCATAAAACCCTTATTCAAAAGAAGGAATGGAACAAATCTATTAGTAATGGGAGGACCAGGAATAGGCAAAACTGCTTCTGCAAAATATGTTCTCAGAGAGTTAATGGAGAATACTGATAACATAATGCCTATTTACATAAATTGTTGGAAAAGGGATACAAGTCCTAAAATAATAAATGAAATAGCCAGATTAATGGACATAGTAAGTGTTGAAAAACTGTCTTCTGATGAATTGTTTGATAGAATCATATTAAGGTTCAACAAGTATACTGGAGTTGCTTTTGTTTTTGATGAAATTGATAGAGTTAAGGATTTTGATTTTCTCTACAGAATCTTAGAAGATATTCCACACAAAACAATATTTCTTATTACTAATCTGAGCGAATGGATAGCTAAATTGGACAGAAGACTAGTATCAAGATTATTATTAGATAGAGTAGAATTCAAACCATATAATTTTGAGGAAACCAGAGGAATTTTGTATGAGAGGAGAAAATATGCTTTTATTCCTAATTCTTGGGATTACGATGCATTTGAAAAAATTATAAAAAGGACTTTTGCTTCAAAAGACATAAGAATGGGTTTATTTTTAATGAAAAATGCAGGAGAGAATGCTGAGAGTAGGGGTTCTGAGAAAATAGAAGTAAAAGATGTTGAAAAGGCATTAAAGAAACTTGAAGACATGCCAAAAGACATAGGAAGTTTTATTTAATCAATTAGCATTTCTTCTTTTGTTCCAGAAACAAAAGAAAATATAACTGCCACTAAACCTAACAAAATCAATGTATTAGAGAAAGACCAATCTGCAAGAATACCTATAACTGGATTAATAACAGCAACTGAAAGTCTTCTTAACATTGTTATTGAAGAAAGTACAGTTGCTCTTTTATCAGATGGTATATATTTATTAAAATAGCTAGTAAAAAGAGGTTCTCGCGATAAACCAAAACCTCCTCCTACAATAATAACAATTAACACAAGTGGTAGGAATATTGTTAATCCGCCTAAAATAAACATTAAACCCGTGATTAAAGAACTAAAGAATATTAATCTTCTTTTTGAACCAAATATTCTTTCTATTTTATTAAAATTATTCATAATTATTATTTGACTAATAGCAAGGCCTGAATGAACAAAACCAAAATATGCTATGTCAAGACCTGCATTTTTTAACATAACTTGGTAAAACCATATCATGAAATATGAGATTGTTGCTATCACTACCATATCCAAAGCTAATATTTTCAAAATTTTGTGTTTATAAAAATGTTTTAAACTGCCCTTAAGTATTTTCAAATAATTTTGCTCTTCAATTTTCTTTTTAAAATGAGGTTCTTCCAATGTCAAAGAAATTAATAAAGCTATTCCAAATGGTATAGCCATATAAAGCATTGTAGATTGTAAACCAGCTATAGAAGCTAGGAAACTGCCGATTGGTGCTCCTACCATAATTCCTGCTAAATGGATTGACTGATACCTTGAAAATATAACTTTTGATTTTTTAGTACTCTTAATCTTTTTTAATGTATCATATAATAATGCATGTTCTGTACCTGACATCAAAGCAATTGCAGCTGCCCATAAAAATTCTCCAAACATGAAAACAAAGAAATTCGGAGTACTAGAATATACAATTACACCTAATATGTTTACTAGAGCAGCTAAAGCTAAAGTTTTCTTTCTTCCAAAGTAATCTGCAAATGTTCCTGAAGGTATTTCTAATAAAAACGTGCATAATAAAAACCAAGATTGTAGTATTAGTGTCTGAGTAAGGTTTAATCCAGCCCAAACTGTATAAAAAGGTATTATTACACCTGATATAAAGTGCAGACCAGTGAAAAAATTGAATAAATATAGTTTTATTATGTTATTTTTCATTGTATCATCTTTACATAAATTTATAAACGTTCAGTATTAATAGTATTTAGGCGATTTCATGGAATGGGATCTACTCCAATTTGCTTAGCAGTTTTTTATAGTTCTAAAAAGGTTAAAAATAAGACCAGAAAAAGTTATCTATTAGTTAAAAGGGTGAGTTTATGGTAAAAGTAACTATTGATCCTTGGGGCTCTTTCCTCGTGAAGGATTATGAAAAATTAATTGGTAATTATGGTTTAGAAGCATTTACGGATAGTCTTATTAAGAAACTTCCAAATCCAAACAAATTGATGAGAAGAAAAATAATATTCGCTCACACTGATTTAATTAAAGTTGTAAATGCCATAAAAAATAAAAAAGATTTTTATGCTTTAACAGGAATAATGCCGTCTCTTGAGCAAATACATTTAGGAACAAAGCTTGTTATTGAAAACATTAAGTATTTTCAAAATCAAGGAGCAAAAACATATGTTCTAGTGGCAGATCTAGAAGCTGCAGCAACTAGAGGACTTTCGTTAGAAGAAGGTAGAAAGAGAGCTTTAAGCTTTCATATTCCAGCATACATAGCATTGGGCTTGAATCCAAAGAAAACAAGTTTTTATTTTCAGTCAACAAATGAAAATGTTAAAAATCTTGGTTATATATTTTCTAAGAAAATAACCCTAAATGAATTCAGGGCAATATATGGAACAACAGAACCTGGAAGAATCATGTCTTCTCTATTACAAGCAGGAGATATATTATTTCCTCAATTAGAAAAGAGAATGCCTGGAGTTATTCCAGTTGGTCCTGATCAATCCCCTCATATATTATTATCTAGAGATATAGTCAATAGGACAAGATCAAGTTTTAATTTCGTCTTACCTTCTGGATTATATAATAAATATACACCATCTTTAGACGGAGGTTTAAAGATGAGTAAATCCAAACCAGAATCTTGCATAACTATTCCAGAGGATATAGAAAAAGCTTGTAAAAAAATAAGAAGGGGCTTTTCTGGAGGTAGAAATACTCTAGAAGAGCATAAGAGACTTGGAGGAATGCCTGAAAAAGATATGGCTTTCGAATTGCTAAAACAACATTTTATTGAAGATGATAAAAAATTACAGAAAATTCACAACGAATACAAAGCAGGAAAATTAATGAGTGGTGATATAAAGGATATTGCATGCAAAGAATTAACAAAATTTATGAAAGATTTTAACAAAAAGTTAGAAAAAGCTAAAAACATTGTTCCTAGTTTAAAGTTCATTTAGTGATTTAATGTATAAATTAACTAAAGAAGGAGAAGAATATCTTAAAAATGGATTACCAGAAAGACAATTATTGAATTTTATATTAAACGAAAAACCTTTGGAAGAAGTCTCTAAACTCCCTAAATCAGAAATAGCAGTAGGATGGGCAAGGAAGAATGAATGGATTATAATTGAAAATAAAATTGTTAAACTATCTGAAAAAGGAAAAAATATTATTAATAAAAAAACTGATCTAGATGCAGCCTTAGAAAAAATTGATAAAGGAAATGAAATTAGTCAGGGATTAATAAAAATTCTTTTAAGCAGGAAACTTATTGAAGAAACAAAAAAGATTATAAAACCTGAAAAACCCGGATTCTTTAGTAGATTATTTGGAAAAAAGAAGGAAGAGAACAAATCTGAAGTTTTAAAAACCGGAGAAATAGCTCAACTAACTCCTGATTTAATAAAATCAGGTGAATGGAAAAATAAAACTTTCAGAAAATATGATGTAAATGCTCCTGCTCCTAAAATTTATCCTGGAAAGAAACAACCTTACATTCAATTCTTAGAAGATATAAAAGAAAGATTAATTGGATTGGGATTCCAAGAAATGAGGGGCCCTTTAATTGAAACCTCTTTTTGGAACTGTGATGCCTTGTTTATTCCTCAAGACCATCCAGCAAAGAGTCTTCATGATTTGTTTTACATAAAAACACCTAGTAAAGGAAAATTACCTGATGAAAATTTAATAGCAAAAGTTAAAGCTACTCATGAAGGAGGATGGATAACTGAAAGTAGTGGTTGGGGAGGAGTTTGGAACAAAGAAGAAGCAACAAAACTAGTTTTAAGATCTCACACAACAGCTGTATCTGCAAGAACACTTTTTAAAAACAAAGATAAACCTGCAAAATATTTTACAATAAACAGGAATTTTAGACCTGAAGCAATAGATGCAGGACACCTTATGGAGTTTTACCAATGTGAAGGTATAGTGATTGGAGAAAATTTAACATTTAGACACTTGTTAGGCTTCTTAAAAGAAATTGCAGAAGCTGTTGGACTAAAGGAAGTTAAATTTAAACCTGGTTTCTTCCCATATACAGAACCTTCTGTTGAAGGGTTTGTTAAACATCCTACTGTTGGTTGGATAGAAACCTTAGCTGCAGGCATGTTCAGACCAGAATTATTAAGACCCTTAGGTGTGGAAAAATCTCAAGTTTTAGCTTGGGGACTTGGTATTGGTAGATTAGCTATGGCAAAACTTGGTATCGAAGATATTAGGATGCTATTTTCAGAAGACTTAGAATGGTTAAGAAAAACTCCTTTGGTGAAATGAATGAAAAAAAGAGCATTATTTGGTTTAATGGTAAGAGGTTTTATAGAAAAAAATGGTAAGATTCTTCTTGCTAAAGAAAAAAAGGAAAGGACGTGGGAAACTCCTGGAGGTTCTGTCAGACTTCATGAAACATTAAAAAGAGCTATAAAAAGAGAAGTTTTAGAAGAAACAGGTTACTCCATTAAAATAGAAAAAATGATGTTAACAGACATTGGTGGCAGTAAGTTAATTAAAGAAATCAAAGTACTCTGTATAATATATAAAGTTAAATTATTGAAAAAAATAAGAAAACCCTTACCTGATGTTGTTGGAATAAGATGGTTTTCTAAAAATGAAATAAAAGACATGTTAAAAAGGAAAAAAGTCGATTGGCACGACAAAAAAATTTTCAAAATATTTGTGAGATAAATGGTAAAATTAAATTCAATTGTTAGACTTTTGAACAAAGAATTAAAAATCAAAAAAATAAAAGATCAATCTAAAAACGGTTTACAAGTAAGGGCATCTGAAAACATAAGTAAAGTTGGCTTAGCTACAGACGCATGTATGGATGCTTTTAAAAAAGCTAAAAAATTAGGATGTAATTTAGTTATTGTTCACCATGGTTTGTTTTGGAAAAAACAAAAGGATACTGCTGGTTTAATTAAAAAGAAAGTAAGGTTTCTTAAGAAAAATAAGATATCACTTTATGCTGCTCATTTACCTTTAGATAAACATAAAAAATATGGAAATAATGCTAATCTTTTCATATTATTGGATGCTAAACCAAAAAAACTTTTTAGAGGAGTTGGTTATATAGGAGATTTAAAAAAAGCAAGTAATGTTAATTCAATAAAAAAAGAATTAGAGAAGAAATTAAAAGCTAAATGTATGGTTTGGAGTTTTGGTAAAAAGAAAATTAAAAAAATAGCTATTGTTTCAGGTTATGGAGGTGGTGGAGATATTCCTGAAGCAGTTAAAAAAAGTGCAGATTTGTTTATTACAGGAGAAGTTTCTCATGGTTCTTATCATCGTGCAAAAGAAGGAAGAATAAATGTAATAGCTGCAGGACATTACAAAACAGAAACAATAGGTGTAAAAACTTTAGGAGAATTATTAAAGGAAAAATTTAATTTAAAGACTGTTTTTATATATTCACCAACGGGCATGTGATTAAATGGTAGTAATTGAAATCGATAAAAATGATTTGATTGAACTGGTAGGAAAGCAATTAACAGATGAAGGAATAGAAGAAACTTTATTCTTAATAAAGATTGAATCAAAGATAAACGGAGATAAAATCGAATGCGAAATGAATCCTGACAGAGCTGATATGTTTTCTGTAGAAGGAATAGCAAGAGAAATGAAAGGATTCTTAGGAATTGAAACTGGAATTAAAAAATATGATGTTATTGACTCTGGCGTTGTATTAAAAAAGCAAAAAGCTGATGCTAGACCTTGTATTGCATGTGGAATAATAAAAGACGTTGTTCTTTCAGATTATTTGGTAAAAAGTTTGATGCAGGTTCAAGAAAAATTGCACATGACGATAGGAAGGAACAGAAGAAAAGTTGCAATAGGCGTTCATGATTTTGATAAAATAGTTCCTCCTTTAGTTTATAAAGATGTTGATGATGAAACATTTGTTCCATTGGGAATGACTGATAAAATGAATATAAAAGGAATATTAGAAAGGCATCCAAAGGGAGTAGATTATGCCCACTTAGTTAAAGAAATCTATCCTCTTATTTATGATAAAGAGGGTGTTATAAGTTTTCCACCTATTATAAATTCTGAAAGAACAAAAGTCACGGAAAATACAAAAAATCTTTTCATTGACGTTACTGGAACTGATGAAAAAACTGTAAATCAAGTTCTAAACATTTTATGCTGTAATATCAATGAAAGATGTGGAAAGATATTTAGTGTAAAGGTTAGCAATAAAGTAACTCCTCAATTAGAACCAAAAGAAATAAGTATGAATGTAGAGGAGATTGATAAGATTCTTGGAATAGGATTAAATGAGAGTGATATAGTTGAAGCTCTGGAAAAAATGAGATATTTTGTTAAAAAAATGAAAGGTGGAAAAATAATAGCTGGAATACCTGCTTATCGTTCTGATATTCTTCATAAAATAGATGTTATAGAAGATGTTGCTGTTGGATACGGTTATAATAACATTGAACCGATTTTACCAAAGATAGCAACAATTGGAAAGCAGTCTGAATTAGAAAAACTCTCTAGAAAAATAAGAGAATTAATGAGTGGCTTAGGATTTCAAGAAGTTTTAAGTTTTATTTTAACAAACAAAGAAAATAATTTTGTTAAAATGAATACAAAAGGCGAATGTGCAGAAATTCTAAATCCAATTTCTAGTGAACATAATATATGCAGAACATGGTTACTACCAAGTTTGATGAAGATTTTATCATCAAACAAACATAGGGAATATCCTCAGAAGGTTTTTGAAATAAATGATTGTGTTTTGCTAGATGAGACGACAGAAACAAAAACTAAACAAATTAGAAATCTAGCTGCAGTCATTTCTTATGATAATTCTAACTTAACAGAAATGAAATCAATAGTAGAAACTATTTTAAGCTCTTTAGGATATAAATATGAAATTAAAGATTATAATCATCCAAGTTTTATAGAGTCCAGATGTGGAGAGATTTTGATTGATGGAGATCAAATAGGATTTTTCGGAGAGATTCATCCGAAAATTTTAGAAAACTGGCAATTGGAAAAACCTGTAATAGGATTTGAAATAAGAGTTGATTGAGTGGACACATTATTTCATTTTGTGTTTCCAGTAATTGCTGCTTTAGCAGCTAGAATTTATATTAAACATCCTGTAAGAACAATTTTTGCAGCTGCAATTATAACCCTTTTAGTTGATTTAGATCATTTTATTGGCGTAGAGAGAACAACATTTCATAATATTTTCATAACTGTTTTAATACCAATATTTTTAATTCTTTTAACATTGAATTTCAAATCTAAAAAACATCTTGAAAGTTTTTCTTTTTTATTATTAATATTTTTATCAAGTCATGCCTTTGTAGATTTGTTTTCTTCTCCAGCATTTGGAAGTAATATTGGGATAACTACGGGGGAAGGAATTGCTTTGCTTTATCCTTTCAGTGGAGAAAAATATTCTATAAATTTTAATATAAGAATACCACTGAGGAATTCAATCTCACCTTATATGATAGAGGGTTACTTAGTATCATCTTTAGGTTTTGGTATACTATTATATTTTATATTAATTCTAGTTCCGTGTCTTTTCCTAGATAATATAATAGAAATATCAGAAAGAAAACACGAAAAATTCATAAAATCTGCTAAAGAATTTTTCACAAGACTTTCAAGAGACTAAATTTTTTTATAAGTATAAAATATTTATATGTAATTATCTCAACCAGAAAGTTAATCTTTCAAACCAACCCATTTTTTTTATTGGTTTTTCTTTAAAAGGTTCATTTAATATTCTAGCTGCCAGTTTTCTGAATGCCATAGATGCTCTGCTTTTTGGTTTATGATGAACTACAGGTCTTTTCTTTTTTATTGATTTTGGAACCGAGGAATCTTCTGGAACAATAGTTAAAACTGGGGCACCTAACATTGATTTTATTTCAGAAAGGGACATCTCATGTTTTTTACCTTTAACTCTATTTACAACTACACCTAAAACATCTACCCCACCTTCTTCTGCTAATTTTATTGTTTTTAATGCATCTGTAACAGAAGGTAAATCAGGGTTTGTTACTATTAATATTTCATCAGCTAATTTCATAGCAGTTAATGCTTCTTTACCTAAACCTGCAGCAGAATCAACTATTATTACATCAGTTCTTCCTAAAAGATTCAACAAAGCTCCTTGTAATTTTTCTATTTTAGTGTTCTTTACTGATTCGGCTGATAAAGAAGCGGGAACAACGCTCATTCCAGTTGGATGTTCATAGATTGCAGCCTCTATTGGAGTTCCTCTTTTTAAAACATCATGAAGAGTTATCGGATAAAAAGGAATTCCTAGATGTAAACTTAAGTTCGGAGTAGTAACATTTCCATCAACCACAATAACATTTTTGCCTCTTTTTACCAAGGCTGCTCCAAGATTAGTAACAGTAGTTGTTTTTCCGACTCCGCCTTTACCAGATATCACAGATATAATCCTGGCCATATGAAAATAATTCGTTGAGCAAGAATAAAAAGTTTAATCAAACACTATAATCTCTACTAGAGAGTCTGTTGGGGTGTACCCTTCAAATAATCCAAAATTGTTATATCGTGATTTATATCTAACGAGCAAATTAATACTTGTATTTTCAATTCCTTCAAGATTTTCAATTTCTACAAAACTTTTACTATCTCCTGTTCCATAGGTTCTGTTTTTATTAGGCAAAAGTCCTTTTTTAGATAATGCATCTTTTAATTTTTGATAAGGAGCCCTATTCCTTAATAAGGCAAAATTACCAGAATCTTCAAAAATTGGTTCTGACTCTAATTGGTATAATTTTCCTAAAATTTGATCTAATTTCTTTTTAGTCTCATGATTATTTGAATGCATTTCAGGCCTTTTTTCTAATTGTGGAAGATCATCTAAATGATTTAATAAATGTTTCGTGAAAATTAAACGTTTGGCATTTAACTCATAATCTAAATTTGAGAGCATAGAGAAAATAGATTTGTTAAAATTTATAAAGAAATGCCCTCGACGGGATTTGAACCCATGACCTACTGATTTCTTCATCTTGTTTCAGATCTTCTAAGTCTGGACTTAGAAGTCAGTCGCTCTATCCAAACTGAGCTACGAGGGCATAATGATTTTATTTATTAATGTAACTTATTAAATATAATACTGATGGCTATGGAACGAGAAAATGCCTTGAATTTAGTAAAAATGAATGTAAGCAAGGAAAATCTAATAAAACATATGCTCGCAGTGGAAGCTATAATGAAAGGTGTCGCAGAATATCTGGGGGAGGACAAAGAAAAATGGGATTTGGTTGGTTTATTACATGATATTGATTTCGGAGTAACAGAAAATAATCCAGAAAAACATGCTTTGTTAGCTGAAGATATTTTAAAAGGTAAAGTTGACGAAGAAATAATAAAAACAATAAAATCTCATAATTTTGAACACACGAACGTTCAACCTGAAAGCAAAATAGAATATTCATTAATAGCAGCTGATGCAATCTCTGGCCTGATAATCGCAGCTGCATTAATTGTACCATCCAAAAAATTGGCAGATGTAAAAGTAAAAAGCATTAAAAAGAAGTTTAAGCAAAAAGATTTTGCAAGAAACTGTAATAGAGAAAAAATATTATATTGTGAAAAAATAGATATTCCTAGAGAAAAGTTTTTTGAAATTTCATTAAAAGCATTACAAGATATTTCAAATGATTTGGGGTTGTAATATGAAATTTGAAGATATTGAAGCTAAATGGCAGAAAAAATGGGAAAATTCAAAAATGTTTGAAGCTGAACCTAGTGAAAAGAACAAGTTTTTCATGGTTTTTGCTTATCCAACAGTATCAGGAACTCTACATGTGGGTCATGCAAGATCATATGTTCTTCCTGATGTTATTGCAAGATACAAAAGGATGAGAGGTTTTAATGTTTTCTTTCCGCTGGGCTTCCATGCCACTGGTGTTCATTGTCAAACAATTTTAAAAGAAGTAGCAGAAGATTTGAAAAATGCAAAAAAATATGGAATAGAACCTAAAGATGCTGCTAAATTTAAAAATCCTTTGGATGTGGAAAAATATCTTGAGAAATTCATGATCAAATCTTTTAAGAAAATTGGTTTGTCTTTAGATTATAGGCCAGTTGTTTCTACAATTGATCCTCATTATAACAAATTTATTCAGTGGCAATTCAAGAAATTAAGAAATGCTGATTATATTATTCAAAAAGATTATAGATTAGCTTGGTGTCCTGATTGCAATGGTCCTGTTAGTTTAGATTCTGCTGAAATGGACATACAAGAATGGGGAGGAGCTCAGATAAAAGATTTTATTATAATTAAATTTAGAATAGGAGATATTGTTATACCAACAGCCACATTAAGACCTGAAACTGTTTTTGGTGTTACAAACATTTGGGTTAATCCAAATGAAAGATATGTTAGAGCAAAAGTTGACAATGAAAAATGGATTGTGTCTGAAAAAGCTGTTAAAAAATTGAAACATCTTGAAAAGAAAATTGAAATTGAAGAAGAAATTGCAGGACAAGA
>JABAOH010106584.1_pt1 | contig 30278 bp, 29 predicted proteins | sample 7062181 | NCBI WGS metagenome assembly JABAOH01 (sample SAMN14538630, study PRJNA623070) | marine sediment metagenome | biome: marine biome [ENVO:00000428]; feature: marine pelagic biome [ENVO:01000023]; material: deep marine sediment [ENVO:00002113]; isolation source: pool of 5 deep marine...
TTGGCGAGCGACTGGATGTCCTCGACGAGCCACTGGTGATCGCAGGACAAAGCTTCAATTCCCGGCTGATTGTTGGGACCGGAAAGTACAAAGACAACGAGTCGATGGTCGAGTCGATCGCCGCCTCGGGGGCCGAGATTGTCACCGTCGCCGTGCGCCGTATCGACCTCGATCGTACGAAGGAAGAGGGGATTCTTTATCATCTCGACCGGGACCGTTGGCTGCTGCTGCCGAATACAGCCGGCTGCTACACGGCGGACGAGGCGATCCGCTACGCACGGTTGGGGCGGGCGGCTGGGTTCACCGACTGGATCAAGCTCGAGGTGATTGGAGATCAGGATACGCTGCTCCCGGACGTCGCGGGTTTGCTGGAGGCGACGCGCACACTGGTGGCCGACGGCTTCAAGGTGCTGGCGTACACCAACGAGGACCTGGTCACGGCGCTCAAGCTCGAGGATCTGGGCGCGTCCGCGGTCATGCCGCTCGCTTCACCGATCGGCAGTGGGCTGGGCCTGCTGAACCCGTTCAACATCCGGCTGATCAAGAGCCGGCTGAGTGTTCCCGTCATCGTCGACGCCGGAGTGGGCACCGCGTCCGATGCCTGCATCACGATGGAGCAGGGTGTCGATGGGATCCTGATGAACACGGCGATCGCGGCCGCCCGTGACCCGGTGCGCATGGCGCTGGCGATGAAGCGGGCCACCGAGGCCGGTCGGCTCGCGTACCTGTCCGGTCGGATGCCTCGGCGCGAGCATGCGGCACCCTCGAGCCCCACGTCCGGAATGCTCGATTGAAGGTTGGGTCCTGACCGTTCCCAAGACGATTGCTCCGGCGCGCGGCGCGGCTCTCGATATTCTAAGGGCCGTCCGCGAGGGTGCGTTCGCCGATCACGCCTTCGAGCAGGTCGCCGACTCGCTGCGCGAGCCGGATCGGCGATTGGCGCAGGAGCTGGCGTACGGGGTGCTGCGCTTGCGAGGCCGGCTCGATTACGTCCTCGATCGCCTGGTGAGGGGCGGAAAGCGAAGCCTGGAGCCGGACATCCTCGACGCCCTCCGCCTCGGAGCCTACCAGCTTCTTGAGTTGGACCGGGTCCCGGCCTACGCTGCGGTGTCTGACGCCGTCGAGGCCGCCAAGGCGGCGGGGGGGAAAAAGGCCGCCGCGCTCGCCAACGCGGTCCTCCGTCGGCTGAGTCGGGAGTCCTACGGGGGTGCGGCTTTTCCGCCACCGGACCGGGAACCGGCAGCGTACCTGGCTTCCTGGGGATCACACCCTCGCTGGCTGATCGGTCGTTGGCTCGAGCGCTGGACTCCCGCAGATGTGGGCCGGCTGGTCGAATACAACAATCGGCGGCCGGCGGTGTACCTGAGTGTGTTGGGCGATCGCGATGGGGCTGTCGAGCGACTGAGGGCCGCCGGGCTTCAGGCCGAGCCGGTAGCGCTCTCGGGCACATCGGTCCGCGTCGAGTCTGCAAGCCTACGGCGTGCGCTGGAACTCGTCCCCGCCGTGGTTCAGGATCCCGGCGCCGCCGCAGTGGTGGATTTCGCGGCCCCGGCCCCAGGCAGTCGCGTCGCCGATCTCTGCGCCGCCCCCGGCGGCAAGGCGGCGTTGCTGGCGGGGCGTGGTCACGAGGTCTGGGCGTTGGAGGTCAGCCGGGTCCGAATGACAAAGCTGGCGGAGAACCGGGATCGGCTCGCTCTCAGCCGGCTGCACCTGGCGCTGGCCAATGCGGCGCGACCGCCGATCAGGTCGACCGACATGGTGTTGATCGATGCGCCGTGCACCGGGACCGGCACGCTGGCGCGGAACCCCGATCTACGCTGGCGGCTTCGAGCAACGGACTTGCCGGCGCTGGTCGAAGTGCAAAGGCGCTTGCTCGCGGTCGGGGCCGACCTTGTCGAAGTCGGCGGGTATCTGGTTTACGCCACCTGTTCACTGGAACCGGAGGAGAACGAGGCGCAGGTGACGGATTTCCTGGCTCGACGACGCGACTTCGTGCCGGACCCACCCCCGGCATCGGCGGTCTCGGCCGAGCTGGTGGGACCGGACGGGGATCTCCGTGTCGTCCCACAGCAGCACGGAGTCGATGGCGCGTATGCCGCACGACTTCAGCGGCGATCCGCCTAGAGGCGCGGGGCCGCTGGTCGGCCTGCGACGCTGGTTTCGGTCGCTGACCGCCGCGGGTCGGGTCGTGGTTGCGATCGTCGCCGTTGCGGCCAGCGGCCTGGTCATCGGCTACGGGGTGGCCGCGGTCGCGGTCTTCCCGTCGGGAGACTCGGCTGGGAACCTCACGCGCGTCCCCGACCTGGTCGGGCGCAGCTCGGCTGAGGCGCGTCAGCGGGTCGAGCGCGCGGGCCTCATCTACCACGAGGCGGCCGACCTGGAACATCCGGCGGCAGCCGGCACCGTGCTGGCTCAGGAACCGTTGGCCGGTCAGCTCGCCGACCCGGGCTCGACAGTCGAGGTCACGTTGAGCCGGGGGCCGAAGCGCCGGCCGGTGCCGAACCTGCTTGGCCTCAAGCACCCGCAGGCCCAGTTGGTACTCGCCCGGGCGGGCTATCGAAGTGAGTTCGTCTGGGTCGATTCGAACGAGGATGTGGGAGCGGTCGTCGACACGCGGCCCGGGGCGGGGACGCCGCTGGAGCAGGAGGCGACCGTGAAGATCATCGTGAGCGCCGGGTTGCCGCGGGTTACCGTGCCGGACCTGGCCAGCCTATCGCTGGATGAGGCGCAGAGGAATCTCGAACGGCTAGGTTTACGGCTGGGTCGCGTCGGGCGCGACTCGGCGTCGCTCGCGGCTCCGGGCACCGTTCTGGGCCAGTCGCCGCGGGCCGGAGCTGTGGTGGAACGGGCCGCCCGGATCAGTGTGACGGTGGCCACGGAGCCGACCGTGGGCGCGGCGGACACCACCGCCAGCCGCTGACAGCTGTCTGGAGGAGAGATGCGTAGGCGATTGAGAATGGGCGGCCTCGTCGCCGCACGGGCCTCGCGACTCAGCGTGGGTTTGGCGGCGATCATCGTTATCGTCGCCGCGACGCTGGTCGTCGGCTGCGGCGCCGAGATCGCTCGCGGCGTGGAGGTAGGTGACCAGGTGCCCGAGTACGGTGCGCCCGATCTCGACGGCGTGCAGATCGCCCTCGAGGATCTCCGCGGCCAGGTGGTGCTCATCAACGTCTGGGCGACGTGGTGCGGTCCCTGCCGGGTCGAGATGCCGCCGATCCAGAGAAGCTACGACCGCTTCAAAGACCGTGGGTTCACGGTCATCGCGGTGTCGATCGACGCCGGCCCCGGCTACGAAGAGAAGGTCTCCGTCTTTGCCGAAGAGTTGGGGTTGGAGTTTCCGATTCTGCTGGATCCGGAGGGGCGCATCTCCCGCGTCATGCAGACCATCGGCGTTCCGGAGACGTTCGTTGTCGATCGTGAAGGGAAGATCGTGAAGCGTCTCATCGGCGCGGCCGACTGGGACTCCCCGGCTAACCAGGCCCTGATTGAAGAGCTGCTCAGGATGTGAGCGATGGACAGCTGGCGTACTACGTTCAAACGCAACTGGCTCTACATGCTGACCGGAACGCTGATCTCCGTGTTCCTTTGGGTCGCCGTGAGCGCCGACACCGTCGGGCAGCAGACGCTCCCCGCCGATCTCCTGGTCGGAAACAACGATCGGCGTTACGTGCTGACCGAGCAGGACCCCACGGACGAGGTGTCCGTCGTCTTTACCGGCCGCGAGGGCGACCTGGCGTTGCTCTCGCTCTCGCGCCCGCAGATTCTCGTCTCGATCGACACGGTGCCGGCGGCCGATGTCGAGATCCCGCTGACGGCCGCCATGGTCAAGAGCCGGGGTGGCCGCGAGCTGATGGACGTGAAAGCCATCAGCGTGCGCCCCAACCGTCTGAGCCTTCACTTCGAGCCGCGCAGTCGCAAACAGGTACCGGTAGTTCCGGTGGTGAAGGTCACCCCGGCGCGCGGGTTCGCCATCGCCGACTCGCCCCGCGCCGAGCCAAGCGCGGTGACGCTGGACGGGCCGGAAGACAAGGTCAACTCGATCGACACGCTGTTCACTCTGCCGATCAGCCGCGAGGGCGTGCGCGAGGCTCTGAATATCGAGGCACCGTTGGATTTCGATCCCAACGCTGACGTCGAGCTGACCCCGGAGAGGGTGAGGGTCAGGCTGGCGGTCGAGCCGCTGAGCGAGCGGGCGTTCCCCGGCGTACCGGTCAACGTGGTCGGCAGCGGCAGCGGGTACCGTGTCGAGCCGCCCGTCGTGGATCTCCGCGTGTCCGGGCCGCGTAGCGCGGTAACCGCGCTCAAGGCCGGTGAGCTGGTTCCCCGCGTGGAAGTGCAGGAGCCGCTCGAGCTGCCAGTGAAACTGCCGATCGTCATCTCGCTGCCGAGCGCGTTCTTGACCGTCGAGGTCGTGCCGGACTCGGCGCGGGTCGTGCCCAGCGAGTCGGACCGGTTCTGAGCGCGGAGGTCGCGTTTCGGATGTTCGGGCCCGACTCTCTGATTCTCGCTGTCGAAACGTCGTGCGATGACACGTCCGCCGCACTGCTTCGTGGCGAGCGCGAACTTCTGGGTCATGTGATCGCGACGCAGGACATGCACGAAGGCTTTGGCGGCGTGGTTCCCGAAGTCGCTTCCCGGGCGCAGCTGCGAGTGATCGACCCCGTCGTCGAGCAGACACTAGCTCGGGCCGGCGTGCACCTCGACGATGTGACCGCCTTCGCCGTCACCGCCGGTCCAGGCTTGATCGGATCTTTGCTCGTGGGACTCAACTGGGTGAAGGCAGCCGCATACGCGCTTGGCCGTCCTTTTCTCGGGATTCACCACATGGAGGCACACCTCTTCGCGACGGCGCTGGAGGACGAAGGGGCGCAGCCACCCTTTGTGGCGCTTCTGGTCTCGGGTGGGCATACGCTGTTGCTCTTCGCGGAACGGTGGGGCTGCTACCGGCTGCTCGGGCAGACGCGGGACGACGCCGCCGGAGAAGCGTTCGACAAGGTGGGGCGGCTGTTGGGGCTCGGTTTCCCGGGTGGTCCGGCCATCGAGCGGCTGGCTCGGGAGGGTGATGCGGACCGCCAAGCTTTCTCGGTGCCCATGGTGAGAGCAGGCCAGCGGCCGGAGGACGACGATTACTACGACATGTCGTTCAGCGGACTGAAGACCGCGGTGTTGACACGGGTTCGCGAGCTGGACGAGCAGGGTCGCCTGGGTGATGCGATCGCCGATCTGGCCGCCGGCTTTCAGTACGCCGCCCTCAGTCAGCTCGTGGAGAAGACTCTGCGGGCGGTCAACCAGACCGGCTGCGCGCGGGTGGTTCTCGGCGGTGGCGTGGCGCGGAACGCCGTGCTCGCGGAAAGCCTGCGGCGTCGTCTGCCGCCGGGCTCTCAGCTGTTCGTACCGTCGCCGCGACTCGCCACTGACAACGCGGCGATGGTGGCGCGTGCCGCCCACTTTCGCTTGGGTCGTGGAGAGCGGAGCGATCTGGATCTCAACGCGCAGGCGGCCCTTGTGATGCCGGGAATCGTCTGACTCGGTGGCGCTTGTCGCGCGGCCGGGATCCTCAGGCAGAGGCAAACCATGCACCCGATACTTTTCAGATTCAAAGGGTTCGAGTTCACCAGTTTCGGCCTGATGCTCGGGCTCGCTTTTCTGACCGCGGGTTGGCTGACGAGCCTGGAGTTGCAGCGGAAGGGTTATCAGAAGGATGCGGCCTGGACGCTGCTCATGGGTGCGCTGATCGGTGGGATCGTCGGCGCGAAGCTCTATTACGCCTTTCTCAATTGGCCCACGCNNCCGTTGCAGACCCTCTTCTCTCGCGCCGGGCTCGTCTGGTACGGCGGTTTCATCGGCGGGACGCTGGGTGTCATCTACATGGCGAGGCGTGAGAAGCTGCCGATCGGCATGGTGTCGGACGCCGTCGCCACCGGTTTGCCGCTCGCTTATGCGGTGGGCCGCATAGGCTGCTTCCTGGTCGGGGACGACTACGGCCGGCCCACCGACAGTTGGGTGGGCATAGCGTTCCCGCAGGGATCGCCGCCGTCGACCGCCGAGAACCTGCGTGAGTACTTCGGTGTGGCGGTGCCCGACTCCATCGCGGCCGGGACCGTGCTGCCGGTGCACCCGACGCAGCTCTACGAGGTCGCGCTCTCGACGCTGATCTTCGTGCTGATCTGGCGACTGCGGCGGCACCCGCATCGCGCCGGCTGGCTCTTCATGGTTTACCTGATGTTGGCCGGTCTCCAGCGAGGCTTGGTCGAGCTGTTTCGAGCGAAAGATGATCGGTTCTTCGGTCCGTTCACGCTGGCGCAATTCATCAGCTTGCTATTGATCGTCGGCGGTGCCTATGGCGCCTGGCGACTCACGCGCCGACGCCTCGAGCGGGCGAGCGCTGCCTGAAAGCGAAGAGGCCGCGACGTTGCCCACTCTACTGCATGTTTCGGATCTCCACTTCGGGAAGCCTTTCCTTCCGGAGGTCGCGGCCGCCGTGTTGCAACAGAGCCGGCAACTCGAGCCCGATGTCGTCGTCGTCTCGGGCGATCTGACGCAGCGAGCGCGCGCCTCCCAGTTCCAGGAGGCCGCGGACTACCTGAGACGATTCGATGCCCCGGTCGTGGTAACCCCGGGCAACCACGACGTGCCGTTCTACCGGTTCTGGGAGAGGTTCTTCGCACCGTATCGGAAGTACCGCCAGTACATATCCTCCGACCTGAACAGCGTGACAGAGGTCGCGGGCCTGTTGATCGTAGCGCTGAACTCGAGTCGCAGGCTGACGCTGACGAACGGCCGCATCCGCCGCTCACAACTCGCTTTCGCCGCTCGGGCGTTCGAGGCGGCGGACGATTCGCTGGTGCGCATCGTGGTCACGCATCACCATTTTGCGCCGCCACCGGGGTTCGAGGGCGGCAACGTCATGCCTTTCGCCCGGCGCGCGCTGCGGCAGTTCACGCGGTTGAACGTTGATCTGATTCTGGCCGGTCATATGCACCGCTCGTATATCGGGAGCTCGCTCGATTTTTTCCCCGGCGACCTGAGACGACGCGGTATCGTGATCGTTCAGTGCGGCACGACGACGTCGCGGCGCGGACGCGGCATCGAGCGCTTTCGAAACACGTTCAACCTGATTCAAATCGAAGATGAGATGATTCGGGTTACGCATCATGTTTGGGTCGCCGAGCGCCAGCGGTTCCTGCCCACGAGCGAGCACCAGTTCCCGAGCGGCGACCGCCGGTACTTCGACGGCCTGAGCCAGGTTGCTCATGAGTGACGGTCGGGTCTTGGACCGCGGGTCGGGCATCGACGCCCCTGTAAGGGGAGCGGGCGCGGGGCCGAGCGGTGTGGCGCGCTGGCGCTCTAAGGGCCGGCTGAGCTGTATTTCAAAGCTCACGTTGAGAGGCGCGCTGCTGGGGCTGGCCTCGACCTTCGCGCTCTCTGCGCCGTTGCACGGCCAGGTCACGGCCCGGGACACCCTGCCGCTCGTTCGGCGGATCGAGATCGAGGGCAACACCGCTTTCAGCGACGAGCGCATCAAGGAAGCGATCGCCACACGCGAGAGCGGTTGCCGCTCGGTGTTCCTGAGTCCGTTCTGCTGGATCGGGATTGGGGTGTTCAAGCGGCGTGTTCAGCTCAGTCCCCGCGAGCTTCGTACGGACGTTGCGCGCATCCGCATCTTCTACTTCCGGCGCGGGTATAGACAGGTGCAGGTCGATACCTCGTTGGTGCGACAAGCTGGCGAGGTCGATGTGATTTTCCAGGTCGATGAGGGAGCGCCGATCGTCGTGCGCAGCCTGGAGGTACACGGATTGGATGAGTTTCCGAACCCGAACGCGGTCCTGGCCAGCCTACCACTGCGGGTGGATTCGACCTTCAGCGAGGTCAGGATTTCAAGGTCGCGGGAACAGATCGAGGGCCGGTTGCGCAACCGGGGGTATGCGCAAGCGGCGGTCGTCTTCAATGCCTCGGTCCCGAGCGAGGACAGTCTCGGCGCCTATGTCACCGTCGAGGTGGTGCCGGGAGCGCGCTATCGATTTGGCGAGATCGAGATCGAGGGCGCCTCGGAACTGGAGCCTAGGCACGTCAGACGGCTGTTGTCTTTCCGCAGCGGCGACCGGTACAACGAGGCCGAGATCGTTCGCAGCCAGCGCGCCCTCTATTCGATGGCTCTATTCGACTACGTGAACATCGCCGCAACGCCATCGGTCATCGACTCGACGGTCAACGTCCGGGTCCAGGTTAACGAAGCCGAGATGCGCTCGTTGCAGTTCGGCTCGGGCGTGTCCACCACCGACTGCGTGGAGTTCGAGGCCGGCTGGACCCACCGGAACTTTCTGGGCGGCACGCGAAGGTTCGAGCTGAGCGGTGGGCTGTCCAACATCCTCACGTCGGAGCTGGCACAACGCTTTCCGTGTCAGCAGGCGGGCGAAGAGGTCACCGCCGACGAGCGCGTGAGTCGCGCCTTCAACCAGATCAACTGGCGCGTCCGCGCCGACTTCCGCCAACCGTGGTTCCTTGGGACTCGCAACACGCTTCAGCTGGGTATCTTCTCAGAGCGACAGAGCCTGCCCCCGGTGTACGCGCGGCTGAGTTATGGCGGCGACGTCCAAGTTAGCCGTGAACTGTCGCCCGGCACCGTTCTGTTCACGACGTTCCGGGCCGGGCGCGACTCGCTTCTGGAGGGGAGCGCCGATTTCTTGTTTTGCGCCAACTTCGGGGTCTGCAATCCCGCCGACATCGAGACGCTCTCCGAGACACGTTGGCTCAACTGGGTGTCCTTCGGCATCGCGCGAAATCAGGCGGACGCGCTGCTCAATCCCACGAGAGGATACCGCATGACGCTGGAGGGCGAGCACGCCTCCAAACGGTTCACCGGGTCGGACTGGGCGTACTATCGTGCCCAGGGAGAGTTCAGCTGGTACCAGCGTCTCGGCTCCGGCCGGGTGTTGGCGTTGCGGCTACGCGGCGGTTTGGCGCGGCCCACGGGCTCGGGGATCGAGGGCGTCGCGCCGGACCCGGCGACCGATCCGGTGAGCCATCCGCTGAAGCGCCATTATGCGGGCGGGGCGTACACGGTTCGCGGTTTCGGTCAGAACCTGCTGGGCCCCAAGGTGTTGCTGCTCACGACCTCGAACGAAGAACAGATCAGGAATAAGCTGCCGGCCTGTGACCTGAGCGACGTGGTGAACAACACTTGGCCGTGCGATCCGGGCGCGGCCGGTCAGACCGTGACGGCCGGCGACTTCGCGCCGCGACCGATCGGAGGCGAGAATTCGGTGGTCGCGAACTTGGAGCTTCGCTTGCCTCTGGGATCAAACCGCTGGAGCGGCGTCGTCTTCGCGGACGTCGGGCGAGTATGGACCGATGGGTTTCTGGGCGCCGCCGAGGACTTTCAGTGGTCGCCCGGCATCGGTGTCCGTTACCGTAGCCCGGTCGGCCCCATTCGTCTGGATATAGGGTACAACACCGGCGGAGCGGAACGGCTGCCCGTGGTGGTGGCGCTCTCCCAGGACGGGGACACCGAGATCGTGCAGCTGATCCGGCCAGGTAGCGATCCGGAGAGACCCGAGCCAGCGTTGTTCGACTACGACCCGCTGGACGACTTTCTCAGCCGGCTGCAGCTTCACTTCTCCATCGGGCAGGCGTTCTGAATCTGGCAGGACGGGCGTAAGCGTGACCTGGAAAGAGCGACTGATCGGAATCCCGCTGGCGGTGCTGGGAGCGGTGCTCCTGGCGGCGACCGCCGCGGGCATGACGCTCAGCCGGACGGGTTGGGGACGGGAGCAGGTCCGTGCGTTTGCCCTGGAGAAGCTGAACGGGGCCATCCGTGGGCGGGTCGAGATCGATGCGGTGCTGGAGGGCGACATCTTGCGCACGGTTCGACTGGCGGGAGTGCGCATCTACGAGCCGGATGGCCGCGAGTTCGCGCGCGTCGATACGCTGACCGTGCGATACAGGTGGGCGGATTTCCTCATCGGTAACGTCACGATTCAGGAAGTCGAGCTGGTCCGCCCTGTGGGCCGAGTCCGAACTCTCCCCGAGGGCGGCTTCAATTTCGAGGAGATCTTCCGTGCCCGCAGCGTGGCGGAAAGCGTGGAAAAGAAAGAGGGGCGAGGGCGCCGGATCGTGCTACGCGACGTCACGATTCGATCGGGCGATGTCTCGCTCTTCTTGTACTCGCATCCCGATGACCCGCGGCTCAGCGACCCGCGCTGGCATCTGGAGAAGCATCAGGGTGTTCCCGGACGGGTTTTTCGTCTCGAGCATCTCAACGCACAGCTGCCGATCGCCCGCGTCGCCGCGCCGCAAGGCGCCGGACGACTGTTTCGGATCGCCGAGTTCAGCAGCGTCGCAACCGTGGTCGGACCGCCCTTCGAGGTCGACGGGTTGCGCGCCGACCTGGAGCTGCACGGCGACACGCTCGCTTTCGACCTCTGGGAAGCCGACCTGTCCGACTCGCGCCTGTTCGGCGAGGGTTGGGTCACCCTGTCGGGGGATACCCAGTACGACGTCACGCTGAGCGGCAATCCGCTGACCACCCAGGATGTGAACTGGCTACTACCGTGGCTANNCTGCTACCGTGGCTACCCGCTGGCGTCGCGCACCTCGACCTCCAATTCCAGAGCGTGCCCGGCGGGATCGCCCTCGCCGGCCAAAACGCCAGGTGGGTCTCACCCGATGCCCGACTGTCCGGGCGCTTCGGTCTTCGATTCGACGACGGCCCGGGAGGAATCGAGTTCGACGACGTGTCTCTGGACATCGAACGTTTGACCAGCGGCTTGATCGCGTCGCTCAGCGGCTGGCAGCCGCCTACCTCGGGTGAGGTGTCGGGCCGGGTCGAGCTCGACGGCCGACCTCAAGCGCTGCGAATGGATGCGGACCTGCAGCTGCTCCCCATCGACGCGACCAGAGTCTCCCGTCTCCAGGCGCGAGGCCTGGCCCTCGCCATGCCCGACTCGCTCGGGGCCGAGGATCTGACGGTCGTCTTCGACACGCTGCAGTTGGACCTGGTGCGTGCGTTTGTTCCCCAAGTCGCGCTAAGCGGAGAGGTTTCGGGGACGGCGCGGCTCGATGGGACGCTGGCCGGCGGGCTCGGGGTTCGCTTCGAGGTCGAGCAACGCGACCGCAACCTGGTGCCGACACGGCTGGGCGGGGAAGGCAGGATCTGGGTGGACGGTGTCGCGCCGCCTCGCTTCGACGTCACTGTCGATGCGCGTCGCGTCTCACTCGGCACGCTGGCACACTACTATCCGGCGATTCCGTTCCGGGGTGACTTCACTGGAGGCGTGCGGGCGGTGGGCCCGCTCGACAACCTGAACGTCGACGCACGCCTGACCGGCGCCGGCGATTCGCTGTGGGTGCGCGGGGTCCTGCGAGCGGCCAGGGGCGAAGTCCCTCGCTATGAGGCCGAGATTCGTGGGTGGCGGGTGCGGCTGCCCCGCTTCCGTCCGGATCTGCCCCAATCGGACGTCGACTTCGCCGTGGAGCTCGCCGGCCGAGGGGTCCAGCCGGCCGAAGCGGAGTCGCGGGGGCGTGCCCGGCTCTTCGCGTCGTTCATCGGCGGTGTGCAGTTCGATTCGGCCCGGGCCGATTTTCGGCTTTCGGGCGGTCGGCTGCAGGTGGACAGCGCCTTAGCCGCCGGAGAATTCGGCGAGCTCCGGCTGGACGGCGGGCTGGCCCTGTCGGCCAGACACAGCGACAGCCTGCGTTTCGAGTTGCGAGCGGATAGCCTTGGGGCCTTCAACGCCTGGCTGGCGCCCGGTTACGGCCCGCTGGCGCCGCAGCGCCTGGTCGCGAACGGGGGGGATGCAGGCGACGATAGCGAAGCCGGTGCGCGCCTCGAGGGTCGGGCGACGGCGCGGGGCTGGGCGATCCAGGAGGCAGGCGGGATCGAGGTGCGTGCGAGTCTGGAAGGGGAGCGGCTGGCCTATGGCGACTGGTCGGCCGACAGCCTCAGAGTCGAGACCCTGAGCGTGGGCCGCCAGAGCGAGCGGTTGATGGCCCAGGCCATCATTGCGGGAAGGGGAATCGGCATTGGTGAGCTCAGGTTCAGCGATCTGGAACTGGCGGGCCGCCTGGCGGATAGCCGGGCCGACCTCAGCTTCACGCTCGCCAAGCCGGGAGCGGCGGCGCGCGGCCGGATGTGGATCGGCACGGCCGAGTCCGCGCGCACGATCGGGCTCGATTCGCTGGTTTTGCGGATGGGGGGCTCGGTTTGGGAGCTGATCGAGCCGGCGCAGCTTCGGCTCGAAGAGGGCGGCGCCGTGGCCGTTCAGGGGTTCGAGCTCGGCAGCGGGCCGCGCCGAATGTCGCTGGAGGGCTCCGTTGGTGTCGCGGGGCCGGCGGCGTTTACTGCGCGCATTACGGGCGTCGAGCTGGCGGACCTGGCCAGCCTCTGGCCGGACAGCCTCGCCGTTGGCGGCCGCCTCGAGCTGAATGCGGAGCTGTCCGGGCTGGTGCGTGATCCGGTGATCGCGGGTCGGTTCGAGGTGAACGACGGCCATCTTTTCGGGGTGTCGTACACGAACTTGGCGGGAAGTCTGGACTACGGCGACGGACGGCTGGCGCTGGACGCCTCGATGTGGCACCGCAACGATCAACTGTTCCGGGTTCACGGCACGCTGCCTCTCGACCTGACCCTTCCCGGCTTCGGCCTGGCCATTCCCGACCGTCCGATCGACTTACGGCTCGATGGAGACAGCATACCCCTGGCCCTGGTCACGTTGTTTACCGACCAGATCGAAGACGTGCGTGGCCATGCTCGGGCGGCGCTGGTCATGGGGGGTACGCCCCGCAGCGTCGATATGCAGGGACCCGTCGGCTTGAGGGACGGGGGCTTTCGGTTCATCTGGTCAGGAATCGATTACAGAAGAGTGGAAGGCCAGCTTTCATTCGACGGGGCCGTGATGCGGGTGGACGAAGTCGGTTTGCGGGGTGTCCAGGGCGGTCGCGGGACGATCAGCGGCACGGTGGATTTCAGCGAGCTGGCGAATCCGAGCTTCGCCCTCCAACTCGATGCCGTGGAACTTCCGGCCTACGATCAGATCGACGCTCGAGTGGTGGGGTCGGGTCGGATCGAGCTTACAGGTCGCTTCGACCGGCCGGAGATCTCGGGAGATCTCTCAGTCGTGCATGGGGTGCTGTATCTGGAAGAGCTGGAACGGCGAAGCGCGATCGTCGATCCCTTTGAAGATCCCCTGTTGCTGATCGACAGGGATTTTCTCGCGGAGACGACCGGGGGGCGGGCCCGCAGTCCCTTCATGCAGAACCTGACGATCCAGCTCGGCTTGAAGGTCGAGCGCGACACCTGGCTGCGATCGAGCGAAGCCAACGTGGAGATCACGGGCAATCTCAACGTTCAGATGCAACCGGCGCAAAACGAGCTGTGGATCGACGGGACGCTGCAGGCCGTACGTGGCGACTATCGTTTCGCGAATAAGCGGTTCGAAGTCTTGGAGGGGACCATCGAGTTCGTGGGCACGCCGGCGATGAATCCGAACCTCCGCATCACGGCGCGCTACACCGTGCGCACCCAGAAACAGCCGATTCTCATTCGGCTCGTGATCGGGGGCACCCTCGAAGACATGACGCTGACTCTGGAGAGCGACGCCCAGCCGCCGATCCCCGAGTCCGACTTGCTGTCCTACCTGCTCTTCGGCCGACCGTCATACGAGTTGACTCGCCCCGGTGAGGAGGGGAACCTGCTCGGCGACTTCACACGCGGTGTCCCTGAGGCTCTGGTCGGCTACGCGCTCGGGTCGCTGTTGGTGGGCGAGGCCGGGATCGCCTACGTCGATGTCAGCCGCGTTGACCCCGTCGGCGTGGAAGGTGAGTACCGCAGGCCGCTGGGGCCGGCGCTGTCGGCCACACAGGTCGAGCTGGGCTGGTACCTGGCACCCACGGTGTTCGTGAGCTTCGCTCAGCAGCTCGTCGGCGTGCCGCCCACCGCCCGAGTTGAGTGGCGTCTCGACGAACGATTCACCCTGCGCGCCATTACCCAGCCGCGCCGCGGCCGGGAAAGCTTTCTCTTCTCCGAGGCAACTCTCACCGATCTCGAGCAGTCGTTCGGGCTCTTCCTCTTCTACGGCTGGGCCTACTGACGCCGTGCTCGCTGGCCCCAGCTTTATCCCTGGGCATCTGGATCGAAAGCCCCCTCAGCGTGTACTTTAGTTGCACTGGATTTGTCCTTAACCCGAGTGGGTCGGGGTCCGACGCGGCTCCGCCCGGAAAGAGCTATGGGTAACTACGTCAAGATCTTCGGCTTGATGGCGGCGCTGACCGCTCTGGTCCTCGCCCTCGCTTACCAGTTCGGGGGCCCCGGCGCGCTGCTGCCGGCCTTTCTGTTGACCGGCCTGTTCAACTTCGGGATGTTCTGGTTCAGCGATCGGGCGGTGCTCCGCGCCTACCGGGCGCAGGTCATCGAGCGTGACGCTAATCCGCCGTTGTACGAAATGGTGGACCGGCTGAGACAACGGGCCGGGCTACCTATGCCCAAGGTGGCGATCGCGCCCAGCCCGCAACCGAACGCGTTCGCCACCGGCCGGAATCCCGATCACGCGGTCGTCTGCTTCACACAGGGCATCCTCGGCGTCATGAAGCGAGACGAGCTGGAAGGGGTCACGGCCCATGAGCTGGCCCACATCAAGAACCGCGACATGCTCACCAACACCGTCGCCGCCACGATGGCGGGGGCCATCATGATGCTGGCGCGGCTGGCATTCTTCTTCGGCGACCGTGATCGCAATCCCATCGCGGGTCTGGCGATGCTGATCCTGGCCCCGCTGGCTGCCTTCCTCGTCCAGATGGCGATCAGCCGTCAGATGGAGTTCCGGGCGGACCGGGTGGGCGCGCAGATCGCCGGTTCGCCGCGCGGTTTGGCTCAAGCGCTCGCCACCCTGGAAGGTGCGGCACGCCGCATACCGATGGAGGTGAGCCCCTCGGCCGCCCACGTCTGCATCGTCAACCCGCTAAGGCGCGGCACCCTGATGGGCCTGTTCCGAACGCACCCGCCGACCGAAGAGAGGATCGCACGCCTCGAGGAGTTGGCGCGTGGCGTCTGAGGCGGTGCGGGAAGGCGAGTACGGTGCGGCCCCGGCCGAGCCGGCGGCCCAGCCTCAAAGCCAACGTCTGTTCGTCATCCAGAACCCGGTCGCCGGCACCCGCCGGCCCGAACGCCTGCACCGCCGCTTGCAGACCGAGCTCGCCGCCCGGGACGTCTCCTACGAACACGTCTACACGCGGGAGCGCGGCCATGGGGCGGAGCTGGTTCGCCAGGCGCTGGAGGCCGGGTTCGACCGCATTCTGGTCGCCGGCGGCGACGGGACGATCCGCGAGGCCGTCTCCTCCCTGGCGGGAAGTCGCGCCGCTCTCGCCCTGCTGCCCGTGGGGACCGGCAATCAACTGGCGGCGAATCTCGGTATCCCCAAGAGCCTTCGGGGTTGTGTAAGCGTGGCGCTCGGCGGCCGCGTGCGAGACATCGATCTGGGCCTCATCGATGGGCGACCCTTCGCCGCGATCGCCGGGGCGGGCTTCGATGCGCGGGTGGTGCAGCCAGACAGCCGAATCAAGCGACGGTTCGGCTACCTCGCCTATGTGCATGCGGCGACGGCCGCCGTTCTCGCGCCCCGGCTCGCCGCAATCCAGGTACGCGTGGACGACAGAGAGATCTCGGGCCGCGGGATCGGCGTGATGGTGATGAACATGCCCGGCCTCACCGCGCCCGGCCTCCCCCGCCCCGTGACCATCGTGCCGGGCGGCCGCATGGACGACGGGAAGCTCGACGGTCTTATTATCGCCGCCTCGACACGGCGGGAGTGTCTCTCGGCGCTGGGGTCGATCCTGCGGCGGCGGCAGCAGTCGAGCCCGCTCTTCGAGTTCTTCCGCGGACGTGAGATCCAGGTGGAGGCCGATCCCCCATTCCCCGTGCAAGCCGACGGCGAGCAGTTGGGCAAGACGCCGTTCCGCGTGAAGGTTTGGCCCGGCGCCCTCCGTGTGCTGGTGCCGGCGACGTAGCATCGGCTGATCGGGGCGATGGGCGAAGAGTTTCTGGTCGTTCGCGGGGCACGCGAGCACAACCTCAAGAACATCAACGTCCGCATACCGCGCAACCGGCTGACGGTGATCACCGGGCTGTCGGGTTCGGGCAAGTCGAGCCTCGCCTTCGATACGATCTACGCCGAAGGACAGCGGCGGTATGTGGAATCGCTGTCCGCCTACGCCAGGCAGTTCCTGGGCTTGATGGAAAAACCCGATGTTGACGCGATCGAGGGCCTATCGCCGGCTATTTCGATCGAGCAGAGGACGGCCGGCCGAAATCCGCGCTCGACGGTCGGAACGATCACCGAGATCTACGACTACCTGCGTCTGCTCTGGGCCCGCTGCGGAACACCGCACTGCCCGTCGTGCGGGAGGCCGGTGCGCCGACAGACGCCGGGGCAGGTGGCGGATGCGGTCCTCGCCTGGCCCGAAAAGACGCGCATCGAGATCACGGCCCCACTGGTGCGCGGGAGAAAGGGCGAGTTCCGCGATCTGTTCGAGCGGGCGCGGAGAGACGGGTTTGTGCGCGTGCGCGTCGACGGTGTGACTTACGACCTGGACGAGCCGCCACGACTCAATCGGCGCGTGAATCACGACATCGCGGTGGTCGTGGACCGGCTTCGGGTACGGCGGGAAGACCGGTCGCGACTCACCGATTCGATCGAGGTGGCGCTGCGCACCGCTGACGGCGTGGTCCAGGTCGACCGATACGCGAACGGAGACGAACCGGAGAGCCATCTCNNCTGCGGGATCAACCTGCCCGAGCTCGAGCCGCGACAGTTTTCCTTCAACTCGCCTTACGGCGCCTGCCCCGACTGCGGCGGCTTGGGAATGAAGAAGATGGCGAACCCCGCCCTCATGCTCGCCGACGGCCGCCTGTCACTGCTCGAGGGAGTTCTGGTGCCCTGGGGGTCGCCGATCGGTTATCTACGCAAGCGCGTCATCGAGCCCCTGGCCCGCAAGCACGGCGTTCACCCGAACACCGCGTGGGACGACCTGCCGGACGCGATGAAGCGTGAGGTGCTGTTCGGGTGCGATGACATCGAGTGGGAAGGCGCGGTCGCACGTCTCGAGCGGCGCTATTACGACACGGCCAGCGAGCGGCTGCAGCGTCGCCTCGAGGAGTTCATGTCCGAGGCGACCTGTGCCACGTGCGCGGGTAGCCGTCTCCGGTCCGAGGCGCTGGCCGTCAAGTTCGAGGGAAGATCTCTCGGCGAGGTCGTCGCTCTGTCCGCTTCGCGGGCACGCGACTTCTTCGCGGCCGTCGGCCGGGTCGATGCGGGACGCCGTTCGCTCGGCGACGATCCCGTGGCCGGGCCGATCCTGAAGCAAATCAACGAGCGCCTCGGTTTTCTCGACGACGTGGGCGTGGGCTACCTGACTCTGGGGCGCAGCGCCGAGACGCTGTCGGGCGGCGAGGCCCAGCGGATCCGCCTGGCGACACAGATCGGGTCTCGGCTCGTGGGGGTGCTCTACATCCTCGATGAGCCGTCGATCGGCCTGCACCAGCGGGACAACGATCGCCTGCTGGGCACGCTGGAGTCGCTTCGCGACCTCGGCAACACGGTGATCGTGGTCGAGCACGACGAGGCCACCATCCGCCGAGCCGACCACGTCGTCGATCTGGGGCCTGGCGCCGGAGTGACCGGGGGCGCTGTCGTCGTCGACGGAACGCTGGAGGAGGTTCTGGCCTCGGAGGGCTCACTGACCGGCGCCTACTTGCGGGGCGAGCGGCGGATCGAGGTTCCGCGCGAGCGCCGGACGGGAACTGGGGAGAGCCTATGGGTCCGTCGCGCGCGACAGTACAATCTCAAGGGCATCGATGTGGAGTTCCCGCTGGGCCGGTTCATCTGTGTCACCGGCGTCTCGGGGTCCGGCAAATCGACCCTGGTCGAGGAGATTCTCTATCGAGAACTGGCGAGACGGCTGTACCGCTCCCGTCTCATCCCCGGACAGCATGATGGGATCGAAGGCCTCGAGCACATCGACAAGGTGATCGACGTAGACCAGTCCCCCATCGGACGAACCCCTCGCTCTAATCCGGCCACCTACACGGGCGTGTTCACGCCGATCCGCCAGCTGTTCGCGCAGTTGCCCGAGTCGCGGATGCGCGGATATTCGCCCGGCCGTTTCAGTTTCAACGTGAAGGGCGGACGCTGCGAGGCTTGCCGGGGTGACGGGCTGGTCAAGATCGAGATGCATTTCTTGCCCGATGTCTACGTGCCCTGCGAGGTGTGCCGCGGTCGCCGCTACAACCGTGAGACGCTGGAAGTTTTCTACAAAGGCAGAAGTATTGCCGACGTTCTGGCGATGACGGTGGACGAAGCTCTCGACTTCTTCCAGCCGATTCCGGCCGTCCGCCGCAAGCTGCAAACGCTGCACGATGTCGGACTGGGCTACGTCACGCTGGGTCAGAGCTCGACCACGTTATCGGGTGGCGAAGCGCAACGCGTCAAGTTGGCCACCGAGCTGTCCAAGGTACAGACCGGAAACACTCTCTATATCCTGGACGAGCCCACGACCGGCTTGCACTTCGAGGACATCCGGCTCCTGCTCGACGTGCTTCATCGGCTGGTCGAGCGCGGCAACACGGTGGTGGTAATCGAGCACCAGCTCGACGTCATCAAGACCGCTGACTGGGTCATCGATCTGGGCCCGGAAGGGGGCGACGCGGGTGGGGCGGTCGTCGCCGCCGGGACGCCGGAGACAGTCGTGAAGGTGAAAGGGAGCCCGACCGGCCGAATCCTGCGGCCCCTGCTGGACGGGAACCGACGCAAACGACGGGAGGCCAAGCGTGTCCGAGGCTGAGCATCGGCGCGAGCCGAAATACCTGTTGCGACCGTTCGAGGCCTACGCCCTGCCGCGGATGGCGGCGGCCCTGCCAAGCTGGGTCTTGCCCGACCACCTTACCGTGCTCGGTTTCTTGTCGGCCTTCGCCATCGGCGCCTGCTACGCGTTCGCAGGGTTCAGCCCGGGCTTCCTCTGGGCGGCGAACGTCCTCTGGCTGGTGAACTGGTTCGGTGACAGCCTGGACGGCACCCTGGCCCGAGTGCGTCACATCGAGCGGCCGCGCTACGGGTACTATCTCGACCACATCGTCGATATGTTCGCCGCCGCCTTCGTCTGCATCGGTTTGGGGTTTTCGCCGTTCCTGCTTCTTTCGGTGGCGTTGGCGATCCTCATGGCCTTCTATCTCATGTCGATCAACGTCTACCTGGAGACCTTCGTGATGGGCGTCTTCCAGTTCGGCTACGACTACATCGGCCCAACCGAAGTGCGGGTGCTCCTGATTCTGGCGGGAAGCGCCCTGGCCCTCGGATTCGATCCGGTACTCGAGCTGAGGAACGTTCCCTTCGGCACACTCGATTTCCTCGGCCTGGTAGCCGTGGCCACGATGGTTCTGCTCCTCGCTCGCCGCATCCTCCGCAACCTGCGGCTGCTGGCGAGCCTAGAGCCGCCCAACGTGGTGAAGGTGACTCCCGTCGCGTCCTGAGCCGAGGAGCGGCCTGCGGCATGCCGGCCGGATCCGGTGTTTCGCATCAGGTGGCCATCGACACCCGTAGCCACAGTGGAACGTAGTGTCGAGTGATCACTGCGGAGCCTCTCTCGTGTCGAAAGTGATGAAGGCGGCGATCGCCTGCTACCGGCGCCTGAAAGAGCACCAGCCCGGCGGCTATGACTTTCGGGAGCCGGAGCTGAATGGGCTGGGCTACTACTATCTCGCGCATGGAGATGTGACCACGGCGGTCACGGTCTCGCTGGAGGGCGAGCAGTTAATGGCCCTCCACCAGGGCGGAAGGCAAATGACAGCTCAGAAGGTCGAGTGACCCGCGAGTCGCGGTGGCACACAAGCGAGCGCTTGAGACGGGGACGCCTCGTCAGACAGTGAGGGAGCGTTAGAAGCGATGAGTGTGGAGCGGGAACTGAATCTCACGGGCAAGGCTTGGCTCGCGCTGGGCATCGGGCCCCAGCGTGATCGCCCGACCTTGCACCGCTTGGCGAGGCCGCTGTCAGAGGCTCGTCTCGCTCTCGTGACGACCGGTGGCTTTGTCCCTCCCGGCGCGCCTCCGTTCAACACCGGCAAGTTTGGCGATTCCAGCTACCGCGAGATCCCGGTCGATATCGATCCGGAGAAGCTGGAGATCTTCCACCCCCACTACGACGATCGGCCGGTCAGACGAGATGTGAACATCCTCTTCCCGCTACCCCTCTGTCGCCAGCTCGTGGCAGAGGGTATCGTGGGGTCGTTGGCCCCGACGCACTACTCGTTCATGGGCTACGTGCCGGTCACTCGCCGGCTCGTCAGCGATTACGCGCCGGCGCTGGCGCAACAGTTGGAAGCCGAGGACGTCGACGCGATCTTGTTGGTCCCGGCTTGACCCACATGCAACCGGACCGTGGGTCTGGTGGCGCGAGAGGTCGAACGACACAAGATCGTGACGGTCTGCGTGATGAACTTGCGAAAGGTGGCTGAGCGGATACTTGCGCCGCGCACTCTGCTCGTGGATCGTCCCTTCGGTGCGCTGCTCGGCGAGCCCGGGGATCGGCGGCAGCAGTCCTCGATCATCACATCGGCTTTGGAGATGCTGGCAGATCGCTCGGTCGAGGCAGGAGAGATCCGGGTTTACCGCTAGCCCCGCCGGAGTCCAATCGGGTGATGTCGAGCGCGGCGCCCGCGAATTCTGGAGAGAAACTGAGGGTTGATAATGGGAGCTTTGAGATCGCTGCTGGAGGAAACGCTGGAAGCGTGGTCTGACGCTAGACAGGGCCTGATCGATGAGGTGGAGAACATACCGGCCGACCGCTTCGACTTTCGCCCCACGCCCAAATCTCGAAGCTTGACCGAGCTGATACAGCACATACTCGAGGTCGGGCTGTTCATGACCGGAGAATTGACACGGCCTGACACCGACTTTCGCCGGTCGTCGTGGTCAGAGCTTCTCGATCTTTACGGCGCGCATGTCAAGCGCGCCAACGACAAAGATCAGCTTCTGGCCCTGCTTCGCTCGTCGATGTTGGAAGCGGAAGAGAAGTTCTCCGCGATCGGCGAGGTCGCAATGCTCCAGCTCATCACGCGCTTCGACGGCGAGCAGGGGACAAAGCTGGCCTGGCTGAACCACGGAGTCGCTCAGGAGATGTACCACCGGGGACAGCTCGTTCTCTACGAGCGGCTGATGGGGATCGAGCCGGCGCTGACGCGCCGCATCCGCCAGTCGTCCTAATCGTCGCCTCGCGGGAACCACCTGGACCGAGGGCTGGCGCCCGGTGCGCCCCGGGGGAGGGAGCATGAAAGCACTCTGGACCGACCTGGATCCGGCAGAACGGATGCTGCTGGAGCGGAGCGCGGATCTGGCCCTGACGCGCCGCCGACTGCGCCTGGTTGTGGCGAGCGGCGCGCTCCTGGTCGTCGCGCTGATCGTCGCTGCGCCCCTTGTGGCGTCCTGGGAGCTTCTCCTCTTCTTCGCCGTCGCCTATGTCCTGGTTACCACCTGGGAACGGATCGGCTACGCCCGTACGATCCTGGTGTACAAGGGGCTGATTCAGAAGCTGGCGGGGCGCCTGGAGGCCGTCGAGCCTCGGCCCTTCGATTCGGCCGGTCCTTGACACGGCCCCGCCGGAGCGAATAGCTTACCACCCCTTTCAGTTGCTGGCTGCTTCGCAATTCATCGCTGGGCAAGGCCGCGGACTCAGGGAGACTGCCGGGTGGGCTCTCCGTTGAAAGCCGCGGATCCTGGGCCCGGTCCCGAAACGGGCGTGGCGGCCGATACAATGTAAGATGTATAACAAAAAGACAGACACACACGCTACCGACTGGCAGTTTGCCCCCGCCAACGATGGCCGCGGGGCCCGGGCGGGGCGTCGACGCTCCTTTATGTGGCTGTTCGGCGCCTACACGTTTCTTGTCGCCTGGAGCGCGGCCTTCCTCGTTCTCTTCTTCACGGACCGTCTGCCGATCTGATTAGCTTTCCGACGTGATTTCGTAGGAGGCAATTTGGATATTGTTCTGATCATCGTGGCTGTAGTGGCGGTGATCGCCGTCGCCGCCCTGTTGTTCATGCGGGGCCGCGGAGGCAAGCGGGAGGCGGGTCAGGAGGAGCGCCGCGACGCGGTTCCGCTCGGGTCGGGCGCCCCGGCGGCGGTGAAGCCCCCGCAGCGCGAGACCAAGGAGGCCGTGGCCCGCCAGACTCGGGCGCCGGCGAGGGAAGAGCCGGCCGCGGTGGTCGAGGAGGCGGCGGCGCCGCCCCCGGTGGCGGAGCCGCCCCGTCCGCAGGTGACGGAAGCCGAGATTCGCGACCAGGTGCGAACGCGGCTGGAGGCGGCGGAACGCATGCTGGGTGAACTGCGGGAGGTTGCGGCGGGCAGGGCGGTGGACGAGCTGACCCAGAGCTCGGGTTCGGTGGAAATCATGGCGGAAGGTCTCCAGGAGGTCCGGGCGCTGGCGGAGCGCAAGCAGTGGAGCCAGGCCAAGAACAAAGGTGAGGCGCTTCACGCACAGCTGTCTCTGCTCTTACAGAGCGCTCGCCGCGAAACCGCATCCTGACCTAGCCAACCGACCGGAGCGCGCCGATATTTCCCGGGTGCTGGGCGCTACCGGTTCGTCCGAGGGGAAACCCCCGGCCTGCCCAACTCGTAGTTGCGGATGACGCCGTTCCTCCACCTGCTCACGGCCGTCTTCTCGGCGAAGATCGTGTCGATCGCCGGTGGGGAAGGCGCGGGGCGAGTAGATTCGCGATCGCCTGGAGCGCGCGGAGGACGAGCAGTCGTTTCTTGACGCGGCTCTTTCTGAGCCGAATCGTCTGGGCGCCGGGCCATCTGAGCTCGAGGACCCTGACACCCGAACCTAGTCGGAGGCCGGGATGGTCACGCGTGAGGACATAGAGAGTTTCCTGCTGCGGCTAGAGCTTCCGTACCAGGAGCTGGAGGAAGGTCTGTGGGTGGTGGGTGATGGCCAGGAAGCGGCGGCGGTCTTCGTCAACTTCGATCCGCCCTTGCTGCTGATGCGGGTGGAGGTGATGGACGCCCCGGAGGATGAAAAGCTCCGGAACGGTCTGTTTCGTGAGCTGCTGGAGCTCAATGCAACCGATATGATTCACGGCGCCTACGGTTTGGACGACAATGCGATCGTGCTGACCGATTCTCTGCAGCTCGAGGACCTGGATTTCAGCGAATTCCAGGCATCGCTGGAGAGCATCATTCTGGCACTGCGTTCGCATTTCGAGACCCTTGCGCGTTACAGAACTCCATAGAGAGAGAGAGATGAGTATCTGGAGCCGGCTGTCCACGATGGTGAGGTCGAACCTGAATGACCTCATCGCTCGGGCTGAGAACCCCGAGAAGATGCTGAACCAGATCATCGACGACATGCGCTCACAGCTCGCGCAGGCGAAGCAGGAAGTCGCCGTGGCGATCGCCGATGAGCGCAAGCTTCGCCGGCAGGTTCAGGACGAGCGTGATCAGGGCGGCGACTGGGAGCGCCGCGCCAAGCTGGCGTTGCGGGAGGGTCGTGATGATCTGGCGCGCCAGGCGCTGCTAAGGAGTCAGGAGCACGGTGGGCACGCGGCCACCTTGGAAGAGCAGTGGCGCGCCCACGCCTCCGAGACCGAGAAGCTCAAGGATACGCTGCGTCAGCTCAGCAGCAAGATCGAGGAGGCGAAGCGCAAGCGGAATCTGCTGATCGCCCGACAGAAACGGGCGGCGGCGCAGCGGCGCATCCACGAGACGATGGCCGGGCTCTCTGACCGCAGTTCCTTCGAGGCGTTCGATCGGATGGCCGAGCGCATCGAGGACGCGGAGATGCGGGCGCTCGCCGCCGCCGAGGTCAGTGAGGAGCTGGGCGGCGATGACCTGGAGCGGCAGTTCAAGCGCCTGGAAGGCGGAGACATCGACGTGGAGCGCCGACTGGCGGCGCTGAAGGAGGAGATGGGGCTGCTGCCGGCGGGCGAGCCTGCCAGCGCCGGCGGCGAAGTCCGGGACGCCGAGATCATCGAAGAAGAGGGTCCGGAGGAGGACGAGAGCTGACCGAGACCGCGCGCGTGATCGGCACACGCCAGGCTTACGGCGTTCTGGCGACGGCGATATTCGTCGTCCTTCTCCTCCTGTTCGTCAACAGCGTCGCCGAAATCCTCTTCCTAGTCTTCATCGCCACACTCTTCGCCATCTATCTCGGTTCGCTGACCGACTTCCTCGGCCGGCGCCTGGGGCTCGGACGAGGACTCGGCGTCACGATCGCCCTGCTGGGCACCGTCGTGGTGGTCGGCCTGGTCGGGCTGCTCATCGTTCCACCGGTGGTCTCCCAGTTCCGCCAACTGATCGGACTGCTGCCCCGAGTGGTGGGCGAATGGGAGGTCGAGCTGGCCCGTCTGGCCCAGGAGAACCAGCTCATCTACCGAATCATCGGACCGATCGGCGAGGGCGGTGAAGGGGGCGGCCAGTTCTTCGATACGATCTTCCAGCAGATCAACGAGTTCTTCGGAGACGTCGTGCCCTACGTCTTCTCGGGGATCGGGGTGGCGATTCACGTGGTCTCGGTACTGATCATGGGTATCTATCTGGCCGTGAAGCCATCCATCTATCGCGAGGGGCTCATCGCCGTCACGCCGCCGGCCTACCGCGAGCTCGCCCGCGATATTCTGGAGGATCTCGGCCACACTCTCCGCGCCTGGCTGGTCGGCCTCGGCCTCTCGATGCTGGTGCTGGGCTTACTCACCTGGGTCGGTCTGGTCCTGCTCGATGTCCCGTTTTCGCTCGCCTTCGGCGTTTTCACTGGGATCGCCGTGATCGTGCCATTCTTCGGCACCATCACCTCGACGCTGCTGCCGGCGCTGTTCGTGATCGGCTCCGGTGGTCTCACCAAGGCGCTGGCCGTGATCTTGCTCGGCGTGGTCGTGCACGTCTTCGAGGCGAACGTCGTCGCGCCGATGATCTTCGAAAAGCAGATCGAGCTGCCACCGGTGCTCACCATCCTCGCCGTCCTGGTGATGGCGAAGCTCCTGGGTGTGGTCGGCTTACTCGTGGCGGTTCCGGCGCTCGCTACCGTCATGGTCTTGATCCGTCGCATCTTCGTGCATCGCGTTCTGGAACGGAGAGGGTTCCACCGAATCGAGCGGGATGCCCCCGCTATCATCAGCTTGCCGACCGGCGACGGTGTGCTGGTGCACCCGTCAGCTTCGGACGTGAGCATACCCACACTGCTCGAGGGCTGACCCGGCACTCTCTACGGCCGGGTGACGGGCGCTTGGCAGCGGCATGATCGTCGGCATCGGGATCGATCTGGTTCACATCCAGCGTTTGCGCTCCGCTCTGGAGCGGCACGGTGAGAGGCTGCGTCGGCGGCTGTTCACAGCCGGAGAGCTGGCCGACTGCGAGTCACAGCGTGATCCCGCCGAGTGCCTTGCCGCGCGCTTCGCCGCCAAGGAGGCCGCGCTGAAGGCTCTGGGCACGGGCAAGATCGCCGGTTTCCGCTGGACCGATCTCGAGGTCAGGCGCTCGGGTTCCGGGCGCCCCCGGATGGCTCTCTCGGGCCGGGCCCGGGAGCGGGGGGAAGAGATCGGTGTCCGTCGGCTTTGGGTGAGCTTGAGTCACGATGGCGGACAAGCGGTGGCGCTCGTCGTGCTCGAGGGGGGCGAAGTCTAGTCGACTCGCGCTAATGACGGCGATACCCGGCGGCCCCGTCTGTGTCAAGCGGCGCTCAGAGGGGCTGCCTCTCCACGCTGGTGGTTTCCGAGATGTCCGGCGGGGCGTTCGGTTTTACCCGAACCGATTTAGCGGGGATGCCGACGTTGACGTGATAGGGGCGAACGTCTCGTGTGGCGACGGCGTTGGCGCCGACCATGGCGTTTCTGCCTACGATCACGCCGGCCAACACGGTTGCATGATAAGTGATTCGAGCGTCGTCTTCGAGGACGGTGGTCGCCAGCGTCACGTTGCGCTGATCCACGATCGAGTGCGTGTGCGAGTAGATGTTGGCGAAGTCCGAGATCGATACCCGGTTGCCAAGCACGATACCTCCCCGGTCATCGAGGAGAACGTGCCGGTGGACGACGACGTCGTCACCCACTTCGAGGTTGTACCCGAACGAGAATTGGACGTAGTTGAAGCACTTGAAGTTGCGTCCGCAGCGCTTGAAGATGTGCGGGGCGAGGGCTCGGCGAAAACGCACGCCGAGGGCTACGTTGTCGCCGAGCGGCGATTTGTCGAACATTTGCCAGAGCCACAGTAACGGCTTGACCCGGTAGTACTTTTCCTGGTCGACCTCGGCATAGTACTCGGGCTCGAGAGTGATATTGTGGGGGTTGAGGTTGTGCAACGCGAGTCGCAGCGGCTCGGGCAGTTCGTCGATATCTCGGTCGCTGTACTCCGGGTAATAGATATCGCGTAGGACCTTGAAGCAGAACGCGTTGCGATCGAGGTCGGGGCGAGTGAGGTCAGCCTCGATCCGTTCGATCCATGCGTCCTGCTCGGCCTGGGCCGCAGCGGACAGCCGGACGTCCCGGAGTGGTAGGAACGGCATGGAACGCAACTTAGTGAGGGCGGGTCGCCGCGATCAAGCGCCGCGGCTCGGACGAAGGGCCGTTCTGGCGTCCGAGCCGGCCTCGGGTAGAATAGGTGAGAGGGAGCCGATCGCGCGTTGGAGCGGCCGATCGGCGCGCCCGAGGGTCGGGAGGTTGAGTCGGAACTGCGCGCTGGTGGCTTGCGGGTTCCTGATCGGTCTGGCGGGTTGTCGGGACGACACTCGCCCAGAGACCGGGCCCCCCGACGCAAGCTCGCCACAGGCCGAGCCGCTGCGAGTGGGACCATTTGCCTGGGGAGAGCGGGCGCTGTATCGGATCGGCACAGACGGCGGGCTCGAAGTGCTGGCGGTTCTGCCTGGTGACGGGTCGGCGCCCGACACGCTGGTCGAGTGCGCCCTGGCGATTCCGCAGCTACGACCGGTTCGCTTTCGAGAACTGAGGCTCGCGCCCGACCCGCGTTGGGCAGCCTGGAGCACGACGGGTCCGGTGTCGTGCGTCGGGGTGGTGGCTCCCGGGGAGCCGCTGGTGCGGGTGCTGGGCCGCTGGTCCGCGGCGGTACCCGATTCGTTGATTTGGGCTCCGGCCTCCCGCTACCTGGCCGTATGGCTGACGCATCCGGACGGTCGCCGCAGCGTTGCGGTGGTCGATGCCGAGCGGCGCGAGCGGTTGGAGTTGCCATGGGAGCTTGAGTGTGAGGCCAGCGGCGAGTGCGATGTGGTGGAGGTCGAGTGGCTGGGTGGCAGCCTGCTGGACGTGAGAATCCGTTTGGGGCCGGCCGAGTTCTCGGTTCCGTTCGAGGTCAACGTCGGTACGGGTCTGGCGGTGCCGAGAGAGGAGACTTCATGATGGCGGATGCCTTTTTGCGTCGACGCTTGTGGCGGAAGCTCGAGTCTTTGCCGGATGACCGGCTTTACCAGGTGCTCGACTACATCGAGTTTCTGGAAGAGCGGTACGGAGAAGAGGCCCCGAGCCCCGACAGCATGCAGAGACTGGCCGAGGGTATTCAGGACAAGCTCAGGGCGCGGCGCGCTGCACCCTGGGCTCTCAAGGGTGTCATGGGGGCGCTTAGCGTCGTCGATCGAGCCGTCGGAACGGCAGCGAAGACGGCTCGAGAGCTCGCGGAAGATCTGGCCGGCACGCGCGGAGAGGCCGGAGACCGCGGCAGCGATGACGGCGGTGAGGATCGGCCGACCAAGATCATAGTGGACTAGCTGGACGGTCAGCGGCGATGCGGTTCCGACAGCTCATCGCGGGGATACCTCGCTATCTGCAACTGCTCGTTCGTTTGATAGGTGACCCACGGGTCGCGCGGGCCGACAAGGCACTGCTGGCCGGAGCGATCGTCTACACCCTGACCCCATTCGACCTGGTCGCCGACTTCCTGGCCATCGTGGGCCGGTTGGACGATCTATTCCTGCTGGCGTTGATGATGGACCGGCTCGTGGCCCGGGCCGGGTATGAGGTGGTTCGAGCGCACTGGGATGGCCCGGAAGAGATGCTGCTCTCGCTGCGCGAGAGCGTGGGGAAGCTGGCTGCGAGGTTGCCGGCGCCGGTGCGTGGGCGCTTGGGTCGAAAAGCCGAGGCCCGTTGACAGTGAGGTGAGGCCGCGCATATTTTCCGCTATGGAGCGAGGGAGCATCAACGAAGGACCCGAGAGGACAGTCTTAGACGCCCGAGCGCGGGATGCGACTCGGGCGCCTGCGTTTATACGACCTGTGGAGGCCGATGCGTAGAGAGTCGCAGTTCCAGCTTTCCCTGACATTCGACGATGTGCTGCTCGTTCCTCAGCACTCGAAGGTGCACCCCCGCAACGTCGATGTCGGCACCCGGTTGACCCGGAATCTCCGACTCGCCATCCCGCTGGTCTCGGCGGCGATGGACACGGTGACCGAGGCCGAGATGGCGATAGCGATAGCCCGGCACGGCGGCATCGGCATCGTCCATAAGAACATGTCGATAGAGAAACAGGCCGCTCAGATCGACCGAGTCAAACGCTCGGAAAGCGGCATGATTCTCAACCCGATCACGCTGCGGCCCGATGCGGCTTTGCGTGATGCGCATCGTCTCATGCGGCAGTTCTCGATCAGCGGGGTCCCGATCGTCGAGGACGATGGCCGGCTCGTCGGCATCGTCACGAACCGCGATCTGCAATTCGAGACGGATCTCGATCGCCCGATCCGCGAGGTGATGACGGGCGAGAAGCTCATCACCGCGCCTGTGGGCACATCGCTGGATGAAGCCGAGCGGATGCTGCATCGGCACAAGATCGAGAAACTGCCCGTCGTTGATGGCGCCGGATATCTGAAGGGACTGATAACGGTCAAGGACATCTTCAAGCGCCGGCAGTACCCGGAAGCGGCGAAGGACGAGCATGGCCGGTTGAGAGTGGGTGGAGCGGTTGGGACGAACCCTCGGGACATGGAGCGCGCGGCCGAACTGGTACGCGCCGGCGTGGATGTGTTGGTGATAGACAGCGCCCATGGACATGCGGAGGGCGTGATCGCCGCGCTGAGCCGCGTGAAGGAAGCGTACTCGGACGTCGACGTCGTTGCCGGAAACGTCGCGACGCGAGAGGGCGCCCAAGCTCTGAAGGAGCGCGGCGCCGACGCTGTGAAGGTGGGAGTGGGGCCGGGGTCGATCTGCACGACACGCGTGGTCACGGGAGTGGGTGTCCCACAGTTCAGCGCGATCATGGAGGCCGCCGAAGGATGCGCAGGCGAGATTCCCATCATCGCGGACGGCGGGATCAAGCACTCGGGTGACATCGTCAAGGCACTGGGTGCGGGCGCTGAAGCCGTGATGATGGGGTCGATGCTCGCGGGCACGGAGGAGAGCCCCGGCGAGTCGTTCCTGCTCGAGGGCCGTCGCTTTAAGGTCATACGCGGGATGGGTTCGTTGTCGGCGATGGAGGAAGGCACCGCCGACCGGTACTTCCAGGACGGTGAGCTGTTGGACGGCCAGAAGCTGGTGCCCGAGGGGATCGAAGGGCGCGTCCCCTACAAGGGACCGGTGGCCGACGTGGTCTATCAGCTGGTCGGGGGGTTGCGAAGCGGGATGGGCTACTGCGGCGCGGCCTCGCTCGAGGAGTTGCGTGGCAAAGCGCGCTTCGTTCGCATCACTCCGGGCGGTTTGCGCGAGTCACACCCGCACGACGTCACCATCACCCGCGAGGCCCCGAACTACACCCTCTGAGGGCAGCGGCGCCGTTGACAGACGCCGCTCGCCGATCTAGTATCTTGCGGCTGGCCGAGCGCCCGAACGGCGCCGCCGGCTCCCCCCGTCGGAAGCTGAGATTCCCATACCGCCGAATCCCGCCGGAGCGGCCATGAGGACACCCTGGCAAGATAATCGTACGCGCGAGCGCGTGAAGCTCGTCGAGGCACAGCTTGCCCACGGCGCTGACACGCGCGCCCAGGCCGAGGTCGCGTTGGAGTGGCGGGCGGTGGAGTACCGTGGAAAGGCGACAGGCGTCGGCCACGGGACGATCGACTTGCGGGTGAGTGCGCTGGCCACGCTTGATGCCCTGCACCAGGTGCTCGCTGGGCGCGTGAGCTTTCGACTTGTTGGCGTGAAATCCGTCAGGGCGTTCGATGACGCCGTCGCCATCGTGGCCCTGGGGACTCAGGATCCTGAGACTGGCGAGCAGCGCCGGCTGATTGGCACGGCACTTGCCCATGAAGGGAACATGCCGCAAGGTGTGGCGCGCGCCGTGCTCAACGCCACCAATCGGATCCTGGGCAATTT
>JABAOH010139963.1_pt1 | contig 30271 bp, 38 predicted proteins | sample 7062181 | NCBI WGS metagenome assembly JABAOH01 (sample SAMN14538630, study PRJNA623070) | marine sediment metagenome | biome: marine biome [ENVO:00000428]; feature: marine pelagic biome [ENVO:01000023]; material: deep marine sediment [ENVO:00002113]; isolation source: pool of 5 deep marine...
TGTCAACAAAGAGCATGTCGAAGCTGCCAAAAAAGCATTGAGTGGTGCTTGTGTAAAATTACCCGGTACTCCGACAATCAAAGTAATTCCTTTAAAATAACCATAGTTACGCGTATATAGAGAAAATCTAACTTGATCGATTGAGCAGTTGTAGTATAGTTTGGTTATTATTCGAGCTTGCCAAGTTCGTGGCCCGGGTTCGAATCCCGGCAACTGCATCTTTATTTTATTTTTGAGTAGATTCAGTTGATTCTAATCCACGTTTGATTATGTCAAGTGCATTAACAGCTTTTTCAGGTCTTGGAAGCTGAATCATGAAAACATTTTCTTTTCCTACTTCTGAATGTGGTGCAGAGATTGCCAGCATTGATGTTTTTGCAAGTAATTCAAAAAATTCTACTGACTCGTTGGCATTTAATAGAATTTTTTCATTAATACCACCTTCGGAAAATATTAAGGTTAATTCTACAAAGACATGACCTAGGCCATCTTGTAAAATATTCAGATTTGTATCAACTGAGATAGGTTTTCCTGCAACAGTTCTCATAATTTCGTCGAATTTTTTTTCACCAAATACAACACATGGAATATTATTTCCATTGTAATTGAATGTGGTAATTCCATCATGCACTCTCTCTAACAGTCTTTTCAGTTCATCGTTTGACAAATTTAATCCTCTTTTAGTTTGACAACTACCTTATCACTTGCCTTAATTAAAAATGGCGAAATAAATGCAGTGATAATAGCAATGATACCGACAAGTGGGAAGACAAATGCACTTACTGCTCCGATATCTACTCCCGCTTTAACAATAACAATTGAGAATTCTCCTCTTGGTGAGGCTAGAGTAAATGCTGATCTGAATGATTTTCGAGGCTTTTGCCTAAAGATAAAGTTGCCAAGCATATTTCCTCCAAACTTCATTCCTGTTGCTACAGCAATGAGAGCAATGGCCAAGAAGATGTAATTTTCTATCTGACTAATATCCATAAGTGCGCCTACAGATACGAAGAATATTGCAACAAACATGTCCTTAATCGGGCTGGATAGTAGTTTTGAGACTTCAGCTGATTTTGACTCTGCAACTAAAACTCCAGCTAAGAATGCCCCAATTGCTACTGATAGTCCTACAATATTTGCAAGTAGGGCATAACCAAAACAGACACCTAAAACACTAAGGAGTAGTATCTCTCTATGTTCTGCCGCTGCTACTTTGTCAATCAGTGGAGGAATAACTCTAGTTCCTACAGTAAAGGTTCCAACAATTAGTCCAGTTGCAACAATTACTACAACTATAATTCCTTCTATAGAGACAGTTCCTACTAGAGCAATAGACTGTAGTGATGAGATAAGAATAACTGCAATTACGTCTTCGACAATTAAGATACCCAAAACAAGAATAGATGATTCTTTTTTGATTCTGCCAAGATCGGTTAATATTTTTACAATTATAGCAGTACTACTAATTGAAAGGGCTGCTGCCAAAAATAAAGAGTCCATAAATTCTATTCCGAACGAGTTGGCAGTGAAAAATACAACACCAAGAGTAGAGAACAATCCAATTGTTCCTACACCTATTGCAACTTTTCCAATGGAGCGGATTTTTGCATATGGAAATTCAATTCCTATAACAAATAGTAATAAAATTACACCAATTTCTGCAAAGAGATTCAAAGCTGAAATGTCTGATAGGATACCAACTCCTTCTGTTGAATCAATTGGAGGTCCACCTTCGGGTAAAAGCCAAGCCCATAGAGGAGAAAGTGGACCAATAAGCATTCCAGCAAAAAGATATCCAATGATTAATGGTTGCCGAATTTTGAAAAAGGCTAGAGTTACTATTGAGCCAATAATCATGATGATTGCTAAATCAGTTACAAATGTTGTATGAGGAAGTTCAGGAGTTAATTGCTCAACAATATTTGAAACACTTTCACTAACGGTGCTCTGTAATGAAGAGCTAGAATCAGTCTGCAGAAAAATTTCTTGCATATGATCGCTTTTACATAAGTTCGTTTAAAAACAGTGGCGGTTTACGGCAACAATTTTGTGAAAAATTCTTGCCTTTAGAATGTCTTTATTGCCCAATGTAGTGATTTTCTCTGCAGAGTGATGATTAGGTGATCTGATTCATGATGAAAGACACCTGGGGTATCTGACTGCAGACAATTTGGTAATTTCACAATCACCTCGCTATTAATAGTACGGTACTTTACCGTAACATATGATTCGATGTGAATATTGCACAAAGGGTTTCATCGAGAACATGAATGGTCTTGCCGAAAAGACATTTCATGAATTACTTCACGAGCCAGAAATAGTGAATCATTAACTTTTACTTTTCTTTCTTTATTTTTATCCCAACTTTTTTATCCATACTGTATAAACTGATGTTGAATGGTAAAGAGAAAACCAGCTAAAAAGACATCTACAACAAGAAAGAAAGAACCAACGCCTGCGGCATTATTAAAAAAAGTTGCAGCAGTATCTGATTCAACAAAAACATTATCCAAAGAAATCAAATCAATGACTAAAATTTTTTCAGAGAATCAAAAAGTTCTAGTCTCAATGAATAACATGATTGATTCTCTTACAGTAGCCCTAGAGCGAATTCAAAAACAATCAAAACAAATTAACATTTTAGAAGAAGATACACAAAAATTATTCTCTGGACTAAATCAAGTTCGTTCGCATTCAAATCTAATTACAAAAATAAATGATCAAACAGCAAGATTACAAGATCAGATTCACAAAATTGAAGAGGGGGCATCTCCAGAAACACAAAAGCTGTCACAAAAAGTTTCTGAAAGTATGGATTCGATTAAGAATAACTCTCAAATGATAATCAAAATTGCTCAAAGAATTGATGAAGTAAGAGATGATTTGAGAAAAGTTTCTGCAAAAGCTGAAACGATTTCTTCAGTAAGTTCAGAAATGGATCAATTATCTAAAAAGACAACATCCATTTCAGAATTGACATCAGAGATTAGTAATATCCAAAAACAAATTCAAGCAATTGCAAGTAAAGCAGAAAAAATTGAACCATTAGGTGGATTAATTGATGGATTAAAGCAACAATTTCAAACGGTTTCATCTAAAGCGGAAGCTATTGCCAATATGAGTGGAAAAATCCAAAATATTGAATCAGAGATAAATTCACTCGTAAAACGGGCAGATTCTACAGCATTTGTAGGAGAAGGCCTCAAATCAGTCCAATCTGACTTTAGTGGCTTTAAGGACAATGTTCTGAATAAGACCAATACGATTGAGCAGAAGATATCATCCCTCTCAGATTTGCTAAAAAGAACAGATGCTGCAAGTGCAGAATTTCATAAAAAGACAGACAAGGTCTTCCAAGAACTCCAGGGAATCAAGAGTGTTACAAACAAGGCATCAAGTGATGCCTCTAAAGAGATGATGGCATTATTGAAACTATCAGAATATCAATCAAACATTAGAATGAATGCGGAGTCAAAGTATGGCGATGCAAAAATTCTCGACAGCATGGCATCTCAAACAGCACAGATAATCAATCTGTTTGACAAGCTATCAATCGAGTCTCAAGAAAAGATTCCACTTCCACATGAAGTAAGACAATGGGCAGTTGGAAAGATTCTGGATTGTGCAGACAAGTGGGAGATAAGATTCACAGATGTCTTTAATCTATTAACAAACAATCTGGGTCGAGATCTTCTAAAAGAAGCAATTAGAGTTCAGCAGGTAAGAGATATCTATGGTATTAGAGCTGTTGATGAAATTAGAAAGGAACTAAATATTTCTTAGACACCTTCAGTGGCATCATATTCTTTTAGCTGTTCTTTCTTTCGTTTTAGAATTGCAAATATTCCTATAATTGCTGCAATCCATATGGAACTAAAGATAATGTTTGAGACGCTAACATACATGTAAGGAGTAGCATCCATTATGTTCTCTTTTAGAATCATTGCACGCTCTTTGACATCTAGCATACCAGTATGATATGCAGAACTATCTTTTGGTACTGTGGAGATCTTTTCAACACTAGCAGTAAGTATTGTCAAATCTCCTTTAATTCTTACAAAGTTAGTAGTATCAGTTGGAAATATCCAAACTGGATTTTTGCTCTCAGGTAGCTTATCCCAAACTTTGTCTAAATTTAGATTAATTGCAGAGATATGATTTGCAATTGTTTCTGGATCAGAGGTAGCGCCAATTCCTTCAAAATGTCCTCTCATCAAATCTAATGGATAAACTGATTCTTGATATCCAACATAGGACATAACTGCTCCAAAAATGATAATTGCTATAATTCCTGAAACTGCTAGTTTGTAGGTGTAATTTGCCATCTTTTCTGCCTTTGTTGCTACGTGATTTGTGCTTGATTTATTTCTTTTAAATCTAGAATGAGACAGACTCATGTAAGCAATAAAGAAGAATCCAACTGTCTGAATTCCTATAATTGGTGCAAAAACAGGATTGTTTGAAAATATGGCAATCATGACTCCCAAGATTCCATATACCCCAAAGAAGATCTCAAGAAGTGTGGTTTTGGTAAATGGTAAATTGTATGCCTTATCTCTCCAGTCATCAGTGTTTTTTATAATTCCATATTTTGGAGTACGTAAGAATTCGTTTTTCTTTCCCAAAACTGCATCAAATACTGCAACAGTATTGTTTACTGACATTCCTGCACTGTAAATGAGTAATGCAGGTAGCACTTTTGCTTTAGACTTCCACGACTTGTTGTAAACTTTCTGTAATACCAGAAGATATGCGCCAGGCCCCATGGCAAGATATGCAGCTATAGTTAGCGCTGGAAGAAAACTAATGACATAGAGATTCATATCAGCTGCCAATAAAATTGGCAATGCGAGAAATTGTACTAACATTAATGGAAAAACAATATGTCTTGTTAATTGAATAAAGGCTTGAATCTTAGCTTCAATGGCAATTTTTCTTTTGATTGCAATATCTCCAAGTAATTTGATTGCACATTGAATAGAGCCTTTAGCCCAACGAAATTGTTGTCTTTTTGCTGCATTCATTTGAACAGGCAGTTCTGCATCTACAACAATATCAGGTAAAAAGAGACATTTCCATCCCTTCATTTGAGCTCTATAACTTAGATCCAAGTCTTCAACTAATGTAGCAGTATGCCAACCTCCTGCATCTTCAATGCATTCTCGCCTCCAAATTCCAGCAGTCCCATTAAAATTCATAAAAAGATGAGAGTTACTCTTTGCTTTTTGTTCAATTAAGAAGTGAAAGTCTAGACTTAGTGCCTGGGCTTGAGTAATTGCTGAATAATTTTCATTTACATGTCCCCACCTACATTGAATCAATCCAATGTTAGATTTTGCAAAGTGAGGGACCGCTCGATTTAGGAACCATTTAGGGGGAATAAAATCAGCATCAAAGATTGCCACAAATTCAGTATCTGTACTCTTCATAGCATACTTGAGAGCTCCTGCCTTGTAGCCAGTACGTGTGCCTCTTCTCACATGTTCAATTCTAAATCCTTGTTTTTTGTAATCATCTACTAAATTTTTTACAAGGTCTACAGTATCATCATCAGAATCATCAAGTACCATAATTCTCATCTTTTCTTTTGGATAATCCATTGCACATACTGCATCTACTAATCTGGCTGCAACATACTTTTCATTGTATATTGGAAGCTGAATAGTAACAGACGGCGCATCTAATGGAATTATGCTATTTTTTTCATTTCTTCGAGTTGAGAGAAATGCAAGATAGTAAAAGTTGCAAGTGTAAGCTGTAATTAGAATAGCAGCAATGATGAAAAGATCAAAGACAAATTGAGTGAAAGGATTTACGCCCATCCCTATTATGGGCAAAACCGCAATCGGTATTTATATTTGCAATAATTTTTTGGCTAGAAATTATTCTAGAGGCTATTTTTGCTCAAAAATCTTAATTGCTTTAGGAGGACAAACACCTTCGCAAGCAAGACAGAAGATACAATCGGGTTCTTTAGACATTAATGGTTTCTTTTCTGATGCTGGATTTCCTGGTGCATCAAACCATTCGTAAACATCAACAGGACATGCTTCAATGCATGCACCATCTGCAACACAGATATCATAATCTACTGAAACAAATTCGCCCCATATGCCCATTACACCATTATCAGTTCCTACTCTACCCCAAGTCTTGATTGTATGTCCGCCAGTTGCAGCATATGATGCTGATGCGCCCATTTTTGATTTGTATTCTACATCAATAGGTCCTGGTTTAACGCCACCACCTTTCCATGCTTGAGCAGGTCCAGCTGCAGCTTCTGCAACTTCTTCTTTGAGTACAGGCTTTGGTTTTGCATCATGAACAATTTTTGCAAGAGGAGTCATCTCTTCGAGTCTTCCAATTGCAACATCTTCTGAAATCTTTTCAGAGTCCATAAGGTATTGAATCATCTTATCTGAAAGTATTGTATTTCGTAATAGAGTATCAATAATCATTTTTGCAAAGTGATCAGCCTTTTTCCTGTAATCTTTTACCCATTGTGGGTCACCAAACTTTTCAATTGGAAAAATCTGATAGATAATATCTACAACTTCGCCGGTAACAACTTCAACTGTGACGCTTAGTTCAACTTCTTCGTATCCTTTTGCATCAGGATCATCCATGTTTTGTTCTTTCCATTTGTAGGTGGCATAGATTCTATCAGCGTACATGTCCATCTCAAATGTTTTTTTCATACCATCATGAATGGATTGAATTTCTTCAGGTTCTTCTAAATTAAATGGAAGTCTATAAAGCCCCAACTTGAAGCCATGTAAAGGATAAACTCCACGTTTTGCAGTAGCTGCTTCCATAGAATAAACTCGATCTTTTAGAAGAAGTGACATTTGAATTCAGTGGACTGAAATTGTTTAAAAACCTTATCTAGTCGTTATCGTCTGGACAGGTCAACTCACGTAATTCGGTGTATTTTTTTTCCATTGCTTCGGCATGTACCAGAACTTGCTCTAGATCAAAATTGTCTTTTGGAAAAAACCAACGAATCGGAACCCAATGTCCAATTCCATCCATATCATGGATCATTCCTTTGTCTGCCTGAACCTGGAGTTTTTCATCCAATGATGTTTCTTTAATTGTTAGTCCACGTTTTGTTTTATCTTCCATAATAAGGTCAGTGTCACTTTCTTTGATATAGTAGAAACTGCCTTTTTTTAAAATCGGTAATTCTTGATTCAATTTATTTTTCGATTGTATTACCAATCATGTTTCCCCATTCAGTCCAAGAACCATCATAGTTTCGAACTTTGGGATATCCAAGTAGATATTTTAGTACAAACCAAGAGTGTGATGAACGCTCACCAATTCTACAATAACAAATTACGTCTTTATCAGATGTAACACCTTTTGGTTCATAATTTTGTTTTAGTTCTTCTACTGTCTTGAATGTCCCATCTGCATCATTTACTGCAGTTGCCCAAGGAATATTATTTGCCCCAGGAATATGACCGCCTCTTTGTGCATGCTCCATTGGATATTCTGGAGGAGCAGTTATCTCTCCTGAAAATTCTTTTGGAGATCTTACATCAACTAAGACAGAATCGTTCTTCTGTAGTGCTCTTTTAACATCAAACAGATATGCACGTAATCCCTCATCTGGTGGAGAAGATTTGTAAGTAGTAGATTGAACTTGAGGTTCTTCTGTTGTATATTCTCTGTTTTCTAATTCCCATTTTTTCCTACCACCATTCATAATTTTGATATTTTCATGGCCATGATATTTGAAAACCCAAAATGCAAATGCTGCAAACCAATTGTTAAAGTCACCATAAAGAATCAGTTCGGTTTCAGGAGTGATTCCATTTTTTGACATGAGTTCTTCAAATTGTTTTTTATCAATAATGTCTCTTGTGAGAGGATCATTGATGTCTCTCTTCCACCAAACTAAACTTGCATCTTTAATGTGACCTTTTCTATATCCATTCTCTGGGTCGTAGTCAACTTCAACAAGTTTTCTGCTATCATTTGGAGGATTATTTGCAACCCACTCTGTATCTACCAAAACTTCTGGGTGTGCGTAACTCATAGGATTGGAAAAATTGTTTCTATACTTAATTGTTTTTCCAAGAGTTTACTTTCAAACCTAAAACTACCATTTTTAAGTAAAAGTTCGCGTTAGGATGTTGGTTGAAACTAAGTAAAGTTGCCATAGTAAGTAAATTTGGTTCAAAAGAATCTGAAGATGCTGCCAAAAAAGTTGCTAAAAAATTCCTAGCGAAAAAGGCAAAAGTCTTTACGATTTCTCCCGTGTCTGTAGAAGGTTGTAAAAAAGTAGAATCTATTCAAGATTTGAAAAAAGAAAAGCTAGATTTGGCTGTAACATTAGGTGGAGATGGAACTACACTCCGAGCGTTTAGGCATTTAGAAAATGAAACTCCTATTTTGACAATAAATGTAGGAGGTAATAGAGGAATTTTAGCAGAGATAACTTTAGAAGAATTAGATAATGCCATTAAACAAATTTTATCTGGAAAGATTATTTTAGAAAAAAGAACTCGAGTTGTTGCATCAGCTGGTGGAGAAGAATTCCCACCTGCTCTAAATGAGATTTACATCAATAGAAAAAATCTTACAAAAACTACTGAAATTGAGATTAAATTCCAAAATGATAATGTAAAACAAAAGATGGATGGAGTAATTATTGCCACTCCAAGTGGTTCTACTGGACACTCTTTTTCTTTAGGTGGTCCAATTCTTCATGAAAGTCTTGATGTTCTGATAATAACTCCTGTAGCTCCTGTCTTTAGATTAGAATCAATTGTAGTTCCAGATGAGAAAATCGAGATTATTTGTTCTCATGATTGTAATGTAGTAATGGATGCACAAGTTGTCAAATCAGTAGGATTTGAAGAGCCCATAACTATAAGAAAATACAAAAAACCTGCAGTCTTTGTAAGACTGAAAAAACGTGGATTACGTCAGATGAGCAAACTTGGATTTTAAGATTATAGACGCCAGTGGATTTTATGCTGGTATTCCTTTTGGATCACCATCTGATTTTATCACAACATCGTTAGTTTATGATGAGATAAAACACATCAAAAAAAATCATGATGCAATTGGAGTTTTGTTTGAGACTGGTCGATTAAAGATTAGGGATCCAGATTTAGAATCAACAAATTTTGTAAAAAACAAAGCACAAGAAACAGGAGATTTGCAGCAGTTATCTAAGGAAGACATCTCAGTTTTGGCTTTATGCATAGAATTGAATGGTGAGTTGATTTCTGATGATTTTGCAATATCAAATGTTGCGAAAAATTTAGGAATACAGATTTCGCCAATCATGACCAAGGGAATAGAAGATGTTGGAAAATGGGTTCATTATTGTGTCGGTTGTGGAAAGAGTTTCCAAAAAGTCTCTGAATGTCCACTATGTGGAAATCCTCTAAAAAGAAAACTTACAAAAAATGTATCCTAAGAGTCGTGTAGGGTTTTTTGGTTTGATTTTTTCTGAAATTTACTTTTAGATTCAAGCATTTTTCTAATTTTTTTTGCCCGTGCTTCACCCAAACCTTCTACTTTTGCAAGTTCTGATGATGTTGCATTGAGTACTCGTAGAGGTGAACCAAATTTTTCTAACATTCTAATGGCTAGTTTTTCTCCTACGCCAGGAAGGCTGCTCAATGCAGATAGTTGTTGTCTTTGTATATCATTTGATTTTCTAATTTTTTTGAGAAAAGGTCCTTTTGTTACATCTTTTCTTGAGCACATTGACACCAAAAGTTTTGCAGTATGATGAGCACTAGGTGTAGGAATTATTGGAATTTTAAAATCTAAAGCTATTGATGAAACTGCACCATAGAAGATTAGAGGATTTTCTGTAATTTCTTCAATTTCATCAACATTTCCTTCCATAAGAATAATTGGAAATTGAAAATGCTCTTTTAATCTAGAGCATTGATCATATAGTCTTCCATCAAAAACAGATGAAACTAAATCGTGAATGCTTTTTCTTTCAACAATTGTTTCAGGTGCAACTATGTAATCTCCAATGGGTAATGTTTTGACCTCCATATTGATGCCAATGGATTTTAATAAATCAGGAATGCCGCTTTTCTTTTCTCTCTCATCTACAATAATTCGAAGTTTTGCTAATTCCATAATAGTAAAAGAGTAATTTTGTTAATATCTTATTTGCGTGATTCAGTTTCAGCTGAAGGATCCATTTTAGCTCCAGAAGCACCACTTTTCATCATTTCATTGATCTTAGCTTCTTGTTCTTGCATACTCTCCTTAATTCTAGCCTCTTGTTTATCTAAAACAGTAGAACGTGTATTAGCTAACTCTTTTTTTTCTTCTAATTCAGCAATGAGATCTTTTTTGTTAGATTTTATCAAAACAGATCCTGCATACTTGTAAACTGTATCATCTTCTGCTGCTTTTTTTAGTTCTTCTAGTGCTTTATCAGATTCAGCGATTTCCATAACAATTTGTTGTTTTTGAGCCATAACAGATTGAAGATTTTGTTGTGTTTGTTGCATCTTCATTAATTGCTCTTGTAACCAAGGTGGAATTTGCTGACCTGCAGACATGTAAGAGATAGATTTTGTGTTTTTCTTATATCTTTACCGATTCAATAGAATCATGACTTGCTTGAACTAGTCTAAGTGTAGAGTTAAGATTGGCGCGTAATTGTGGAATTTGTTTAGATTCTATGGAAATTGTAATCTTATTATCAAAAGAAATCTCAGTCTTAGTTGGGTTTTCAGGATAAAACTTGTTATCAGTATTTACTGAATCAAAAATTGCTTTTGTTTTTTCTCCGGCATCAACAGTAATTTTTGCTTCAAAGTTTAATGTCATAAGCAGTTCCAGCTATTTTGAAACCACATTTTTTGCATTTCCAGATGCCGACGGCTTCTCTGCCAAATTGTTTAGAACCACAATCAGGACATGTTCTCTTTTCTTTTAATTGGAGATGAATCTGAGTGTATTGCTTTCTAATTTTGATACCATATCTGGCCCCAAGACCTTTTAGTGATTTCTTTTTTGCCATTTTATCATCAGCCTTGTTTGGATTGTTTAAGAGTTTCTCTTATTTTTGCTCCAACTGCTACTGAAATTTCTCCACATTTGATAAGTTGTTCATGTGTAAATCCTTGTGAGCCTCCTTTTTGAAGGGCACAGATGTTTCCATCAGAATTTGTTGTAATTGTTATTCTTGCATCCATGGAGTTCCATTCATCTTCATTTGGATCAACGATGATATGATCACCAATCTTTGCCATAGTTACAGATACAGGAATTGTAGTAATTGGAATGTCTGTTTCTCCACCTTCAACTAAAACAGGAGAATCATCTTGCATCTCCCATTTTGGAATTTTAGTACTTAGTACTGCTGCAGTTGATGCGTAAGAACATGCATCAAACAAGTTTCCATCAACATCAATAACGCTATTATCTGCAAATACCCCAATTACTGATTTGTCTTTTTCTAAAACTAGTTGTGACAAGTCAATCATTCCACTTTCTCTAATTCCTCTATCGACAACTCTAGCTAGTTCAATTACTTCTGGACCTGGAGGACCTGTTTCTATATCAGGATGTGCAAGTGGAAGAATTTCAGCAGTACAGATGAAAATTCCTTTGTCACCCATATCAGGAAAAGGCTTGTCAGGTTGTACTTTAACTCCTGTTACAACTTCAGTATCTCCAAGAAAAACTCTAGCAGAACCATTTGCTTTTGGAATTGCACCAGTTTCTATTCTAAGTTCTCTTGGCTCATCAAATGCTCTACCATCAATTCGTTTTCCTTGTTCTAATAATTCTAAAATTTTATTTTTCTTTAGTTGATCTACAAAAGAACCATGTGCCATTATTCATTTCCCCCATTTGAAAAATATTTTTCGTTCAATGCTTTTTTCTGAATTTCATAGACTTGTTTACATCCACCTATTGCAGTCTCTACACATTTTTTGTATTCATCAGGAGTCAAAACGCCATCTAATTGAATTAGTGTGATTTTATCCAAGTTTGGCATGTATCCTACTGGCATATCTGCTTGACCTGCTTGATCTTCTTCATTGTTAACATCTAAAACAATAGTATCTGCAACTTTTCCTGCTGCACATGCACAAACCATATCTCTCATTGGTATTCCAGCATCTGCAAGTGCTACTGAAGCTGCATCTAGTGCAGCACAACGAGAACCACCATCTGCTTGAAGAATCTCAATAAACACATCAACTGCAGTTCTTGGAAAATTCTCAAGCATTACTGCTGGCTCTAAAGCTTCTTTGATGACTTTGGAAATTTCAATTTCTCTTCTTGAAGGTGCTGGATTTTTTCTTTCAGTTACAGAGAATGGAGACATGTGATATCTACATCTTAAAATTCCTGTATCAGTATCAGCCATATGTTTTGGATGAACATCTCTTGGTCCAAAAACTCCAGCTAAAATCTTGTTTTCACCAAATTCTATGTAAGCAGAACCATCTGCATTTTTTAGAACGCCAGCCTTTATCATTACTCGCCTAGGCTCATCTATTTTTCTTCCATCACAACGAATTCCATTTTCGTCTAATAATACAACGTCAGTATCTCTTCCACCCATTTTATTCACCGCTTGATTCTAACATTGATTTGATTCGATCAGTAAGATTTGCAATATGTGCTTGTTCATCGACCATTTGAATGGCTTTTTTGGCCTTTAATAATCCATCTGAATTTTCACATGAAACAACAACCCATCCGTTTTGACCAATTGTTATTGTTGCACCAGTAGCAACCTCAATAGTTTGAATCATTGTTCCACGCTTTCCGATTAGTCGTGGGACTTTGCTAGATGAAATTGAAACTAGTTCGCCAGATTCAATTTTTCCCAAGTCTCTATCAGCAATTGTAACTAGAGGATCTCTAGTTCTATCAAAGTTAGCAATTCTTGCAGCAACAAGATCACCTTTGTCTAGTTTAGAAGTAAGCTCATCTGCATGAGCAGAAAAATCTCGTCCAAAAACATCAGTGGCAGGAAGAAATCCTACATAACAGGAATTAATATCAAGTTCCCAAGAAAGTGACGTGTGGGATTTTACTTTACCAATAACTAGATCATTAATTTTTGGAAGGTATTTTCCAGTTAGAGGGATAACTCTTACTGTATCATCATAAATTTCAGAAATTCCAATTGTAGTGGCTATAATTTTGTCGCCAATTTGAGTTACATTTTGTTCAGGTCTAAATGGACCAGATGTAACTATATCACCAGGAATGACGTACTTTCGTCGATTATCCATTATCTTTTAACCTCGACTGTAGCAGAACCTTTGGTTATAGAACCCAATCTATCAATCACGTTTGGCCTTGCTGCAGCCGGTATTTCAAGTATTGCTTTGAGAGATCCATTTGCAAGCCAATCTTCTCTTTTCAAAGTCCCAGTGGATTTTAACACAGAATATGATTGTGCAGCATATTGAGCTGGAACAATAATTTCTAAATCTAAGTTTTCTGATTTAAGTGGAATAATTTTTCTTAAATCTTCTACAATGTCTTTGATCTGTTCATCAGAATTTTTTTGGGGATCAACTGAAACTCTTGCATCTTTCATTGCTTGTTCTATTCTAAGTGGAGGATGTGGCAAATGAGAGCGAGGATCAACGTATGTTTTTGCAATATGCTCAACAATTTGTTTTCTTTTTTCTTCAACCATCTTGCGTCTTTGATCAGTGGTTAGGTTTAGATCACCTTTTTGCAAAATTTTTTCTGCAATTTCAGTAGTGTCTTCTGTTTTGAAGGCTTTGAGTAGTTTTTCAGTTGATGCTCTGGTTCCTTTTCCAGAATCGGTGTAAATTTCATCAGATATTAAAATTGAGGAAATGTCTTTCTTTTTTCCAAGTTTGTATTCTAGAGCAGGATCTGGCTTTACTAAAATCTCAAATTTTTCACCTTCAAAAGAATATCTCACAACTGTAACGTCTGCCATTACAAACAGGATTAATGGGTCTGGATATTTATCTATGCTTCAAAACACGCTAGATTTTTATTTGGACTTTGAAGTTTTTCATTAAGATTTGTCATTAGATGTTGTTAGTCAAGATAAGAACCGAATTTCCGTAAAGCTAAAGGGTGTTCCACTTCAGTATGCCAATGCCCTCAGAAGAATTTGCCTAAATGGAGTTCCAGTATTTGCTATTGATACTGTTGATATTATTGAAAATTCCTCAGTTCTTGCCGATGAAGGATTAGCTCACAGATTTGCATTAATTCCATTAAAAACTGATCTCAAAAGATTTGTAGAGCCTGCAAAGTGTGAATGTCACAGCGAAACAGGTTGTTCTAATTGCAGAGTTATGTTAGTTTTAGATTCTGGAGACTCTGATACAACTAGAACGGTTCTATCTAATGAGTTAACATCAGAAGATGAAGATGTAAAACCAGTTTCTGATAAAATTCCAATTGTTGAATTAGCTCCAGGTCAGCGAGTCAAAGTAGAAGCATATGCAAGACTAGGTAGAGGAAGTGAACATGCAAAATGGAATTCCTCAAACATTTCTGTTTTAACTGAAACCGATAAAGAAGATGAGAGAATTTTAACTGTAGAGACTACAGGTTCTCTTGCACCAGAACAGATTGTACTAGCAGGTGTAGATGAACTTGCAAACCGACTTGAAGAATTTAAAACAAGTTTGGCAGAGTTAAAAACCGAGTAAACTAGCAGAGACATTATATTTGGGTTTTAAAAGGCATTATTCAAATGAGTAATCAAGTAGTTAAACAGATGGCAAAGGATCTCAAAAAAGCATCAACAAAAAATGATGCTCCAATATGGTCTAAACTAGCCGAGATGGCACTAAAGCCTTCATCTGCAAGACGTACAATTAATGTTAACAAAATAAACGATCTCACTAAAGACAATGATGTTGTAGTTTTTCCAGGAAAAGTTCTTGGAACAGGAGTTATTTCTCATAAAATTACTTTGAGTTCATTTTCAATTTCAAACTCTGCTGCATCTAAGATTTTAGAATCAGGTGGAAAAATTTTGAATTTTGAAAACATGATAGAACAATATCCAACAGGTAAAGGAGTGACTATGCTTGGCTGAACAAGAATTAGTGAAAACTGATAAACCAATAGTAGTTGATGGATCAGATCACGTTGCTGGGCGATTAGCATCAAATGTTGCAAAACTCTTGTTGCAGGGAAATAGAGTTTCAATAGTAAATTGTGAGAACATTATGATTAGTGGAACTAGAAGTAATATCATTAAAGAATACAGAGACTTTTTGGAAATATCCAGTATTTTACATCCAAAACATGGACCATTCCATCCAAGAAGACCAGATACAATCATTACTAGAATGATTCGTGGAATGCTTCCAAGAAAAAAACCATCTGGATTAACAGCTCACAAAAGACTCAGAGCATACATTGGAACTCCAAAAGAACTCAAGCCTTTTGAAAAAATTCAATTTGAAAAAGCAAAGATTACAAGAGCATCAGCAAACTATACAACAATGGCAGACCTTGGTAGAACAATTGGGTGGACTGAATGACTGTACCAAAGACTGAAATCTACTTTGCAACTAGGAAAACTGCTAGTGCACACGTCTACATTACAAAAGGCGTAGGAAAAATTAGAATCAACAATGTTCCAGTTGAGATGATTCAGCAGGAGACAGCTCGTGAAGCAATACTAGCTCCTCTTGAGATTGCTGGTGATTTAAGAAACAAGATTGATTTGTCTGTTAGAGTAAACGGCGGAGGATTCATGGGTCAAGCAAGTGCTGCTGCCACTGGAATTTCACGTGCATTGACTGGATGGACTAAAAGCAAAAAAGAACCCAAAGATCATCCATTTCCAAAATCAACAAGAGAAGATCTTAGAAAAAGAATTGCAGAGTATGACAAATATCTCATTAGTGGAGATGCTAGAAGAAAAGAACCAAAGAAATTTGGTGGACCTGGCGCAAGAAGAAGAAAACAAAAATCATACCGTTAGACCGTGAAAGCAGTAATTTTAGCTGGCGGCAAAGGAACTCGTGGAAAGCCATATACAGATTTTTTTCCAAAGGCAATGACTCCACTTAATGAAAAACCAATTATCGAATACATTGTAAAATATCTGAATTCATTTCCATCAATAACTGAGATAATCATAATTTCTGATTACAAAGGTCTTGGAGGACAAATCAAGAATTACCTTGAAGGAGTTAAAACAAAAAAGAAGATTACATTTGTTCAAGATTCCCAGTCAGGAACAGGAGGGGATTTACTGCACATTGCAGATAATCTAAGAGGTACTAGTGAGTTCTTGCTGTGGTTTGTTGATAATCTTGTAGCAATAGATGTCAAAAAAATGCTGAAACAGTTCAAAGATAAAAAAAGCCTTGCATGTATTGCTACTAGAACTAAAAGAAAAGAGGAAACAGGATTTGCCATAGTCGAAGATGGAATTATCACAGAATTCAAAGAAAAGCCAATCATGAAATTGCAAATGTCTGAATGTCTAGGAATTTACATTTTATCAACTCAGATCTTAAAGAAGATTGAATCTAAATCAAAGGTAAAAGATGTTAATTTATCATATGATGTCTTGCAAGAATTGTCAAAACTTGGAAAAGTTAGCGCGTATGATATTGGCGAAAAACCATGGATAGATGTAGAATCACCGGTTACACTTGAGAGAAACAAAAAAACTGTAAATCAAATTATAAAACAGATGGAATAGTGGAATTTTTTTCAAATTCAGATATTTTGTCTTCATATTGAAGGGTCATTGCAATATCATCTAATCCCTCAAGGAGAATTTTTTTGTGATGTGGACTGATATCAAATGTGATTGATTCGGAATTTGTTTTTATTATTTGATTCTCTAGATCAACTTCAATAGAATCAGATTCTTCTTGAAGTTTCTCAACAATGTTTTGTGCTAATTTTATTGGCAAGATGCCATTTTTGAAACAGTTACTGTAAAAGATGTCAGCAAATGATGGTGCAATAACTACTAAAAATCCGTAGTCTTGTAGTGCCCAAACAGCATGTTCTCTGCTAGAGCCGCAACCAAAATTATCACCCGCTACAAGAATTTGAGAATCTTTGTATTTTTCATCATTTAAAACAAAATCACTAATTGGATTTTCTTGATTATCAAATCGCCAGTTGTAAAAAAGATATTTTCCAAAGCCAGATTTAGTAACTAGTTTCAAGAATTGTTTTGGAACTATTTGATCAGTATCAACATTGACCTTTTTGAAAGGAGTAACTATGCTTGAAATTTTTTTAAATGGATTCATCTAGTTCAACTCCATTTCACGTACATCAACAAAGTGACCTTCAATTGCTGCTGCGGCAGCCATAACAGGACTCACAAGATGAGTTCTTCCACCTGCTCCTTGTCTTCCTTCAAAGTTTCTATTTGATGTGCTTGCGCATCGCTCTCCAGGTTGTAAAATATCGGGATTCATTCCCAAACACATACTGCATCCTGATTCACGCCATTCAAAGTTTGCATCTTTGAAAATTTTATCAAGACCCATCTCTTCGGCCTGTTTTTTTACCATTTGGGAACCAGGAACAACCATTGCTCTAACATTGGGTGAAACTGTTTTGCCATTGACAACACGTGATGCTTCAATTAGATCTTCTAGTCTTGCATTAGTACAAGAACCAATGAAGACTCGGTCGATTTTAATTTCAGTTATTGGAGTTCCCGGTTTAAGATCCATGTATTCTAGTGCTTTTTGTGCACCTTGTTGTTGACTAGAGTCACCTTTAGCAAATTCTTCAGGATATGGGATGTTTGCAGTAACATCACATGTCATTCCAGGATTTGTTCCCCAACTAACTTGAGGTACAATATTATCAATGTGTAATGTGAAGCTTTTATCAAAACTTGCATTTGCATCAGTTTTGAGATTATCTTTCCAATAATCTACTAGTTCGTCATAATTTTTTGGAGTGTACTGTCTGCCCCTAAGATATTCGTAGGTTTTCTCATCAGGAGCAATTAGACCAGCTCTTGCACCTGCTTCTATAGACATGTTACATATGGTCATTCTTTGTTCCATCGAAAGATCTGTTATTCCCTCACCACGATATTCAATTACAGTTCCTGTTCCACCAGCTGTTCCTATATTTTTGATAATGGAGAGAACGATATCTTTTGCAGTGACTGCATGAGGATTCTTCCTTTTTCCCTCAACTTTGATTTCAAAGGCTTTTGATTTTTCAAGCCACAAGGTTTGAGAAGCTAGTACATGTTCAACTTCACTTGTGCCAATTCCAAAGGCCAAGGCACCAAATGCCCCTTGTGTAGATGTATGACTATCTCCACAAACTATAGTTGTTCCAGGAAGGGTTATGCCTAATTGAGGTCCAATTACATGAACAATTCCTTGATTTGGGCTATTGATATCAAATAATTTGATTCCAAAATCTTTGCAATTTTTTTCCAAAGTGTTAATCTGAATTGCAGATGTTTGATCAATAATTGGCAGGGATCTGTCATTTGTTGGAACATTATGATCCATTGTTGCCATAGTAAGATCTGGTCTTCGAACTGTTCTGTTATTCATTCGTAATCCATCAAATGCTTGTGGAGATGTAACTTCATGGATAAGATGTCTATCAATGTAAATTAATGAAGGTCCGTCTTCTTTTTCAACTATTACATGAGAGTCCCAGATCTTTTCAAATAATGTTTTTGACATATTGCTTCTTTATGGTTTGTACTTGAAGAGTCCGCCAGCTTCAATAATTTTTCCGATTAATTCAGAAAATGGTTTCATAGAATAATTCTTGTTTTTTGTGAGATTCTTGATCTCATTTTTGCTAATATCAATTTCAAGTTCATCAGAATTTGAAATGTCCTTGTATGTTTCTTCATCAATTTCTATTGGTAAGAGAAAAGCACCATCAACTGAATTTCTATAAAATATTCTAGCAAAAGATAATGCTAAAACTGCTTTAATTCCCGAATGAGACAATGCAATTGGTGCGTGTTCTCTAGATGAGCCACATCCAAAGTTTCTTCCAGCCACAATAAAATCTCCTTCTTTAACTTTGGAATGAAATTCTGGGTCTAATCCTTCCATCGCATGAGTTGCAAGTTCTGCATAATCATGAATCTTAAGATATGTTCCAGGAATAATTACATCTGTATCGATGTTGTCTTTTTCGTATTTTATCACATTTCCTTTCAATTTAGGTCCCTCGGATCAGTAATCTTTCCAGTAATTGCTGAAGCTGCAGCTACTTGTGGTGAAGCAAGATAAGTTTGTGATTCAACATGTCCCATTCGTCCAGGGAAGTTTCTGTTAGTTGTACTGATACAGATTTCATCTTTTGCTAATACACCCATATGTGCGCCACAGCATGCACCGCATGTAGGAGGACCTACGGTTACTCCTGCGTCTAGGAATATTTTGATTAAGCCTTTTTCCAGTGCTTTTTTGAAAATCGATATGGCTGCAGGTAAAATTTCTGTTCTAATCTTTACTTGATGACCCTTTAGAATTCTTGCAGCTGCCTCAAGATCTTCAAGTTTTGCTCCAGTACATGAACCAATGTATGCTTTGTTTAGCTCAACAGATGGAGCTTCTCTTACTACAACTATATTTTCAGGAGAGAACGGTTTTGCAACAATTGGTTCCATTTCTGATGCTTCATACTCGAAAGTTTTTGCATACTCTGCATTATCATCTCCTTTTATCATAGAGAGATTTGTTGCACCGCGACTCTCTAAGTAATCTAAAACTTTTTGATCAGCTTCAATAATTCCATTTTTTGCACCTGCTTCTGTTGTCATATTGGTTAGGGTAAGGCGTTCTTCTACTGACATTTCAGAGACACCAGTTCCTCCAAACTGCATTGCTCGGTATGCACCACCATCTGTTCCAATATCACCAATAATCTTCAAAATTAGATCTTTGGCCATGACATGTTCTGGAAGTTTTCCGTTAAGTTTGAAATACAAAGTCTCTGGAACTTTGAACCAGATTTTTCCGTTAAGTAAAACATATGCAACATCGGTGTGACCTAATCCACAAGCAAAAGCACCTAGTGCACCAGTTGTATTTGTATGAGAATCACCCCCAACGTAGACTTCACCAGGAAGTACCATTGCCTCTTCATGAGATAAAGTATGACAGATTCCGTATTGACCCATACCATACTTGAAGTGTTTTTCAATTCCATATTGCTTGGTAAAATTGGTAAGTTTTACAATATTTTCAGCAGATACTTTTTCTGCAGATGGAACAAAGTGATCTTCAGCTACCCAAACTTTAGAGGGATCCCAAAGTTTGTCAGTGTTGATTCCTTGTTTCTTTAATTTATCAAATACCTTAATGACTCCTGGGCCTGATACATCATGAACCATCACTTTATCGACATTGGCAAAAATAACATCATCGGGCGATACCCTATCTTTTCCAGATGCACGTGCTAAGATTTTTTCAGTAATATTCACGTTCGACAAGGCTCGTTTTAGAGATTAAAAGCTTTTCAGAAGAATAAAAAGGAAAAAGCATTTTTGGAAAAATGATGCATCTGACAGTTTCGCCTGTAAAAGCAGAACGGGAGGAAGGAAAGTTTGATCTGTACAAGACAATTCTGGAAGCTTTGGATAAAAACAAGATTAAACTAGAAGACGGTGACGTACTGGTAATTTCAAGCAAATACATCTCTAATTCACAAGGTAGAATTATTGATCTTGAAAGTGTTAAACCTTCAGAAAAGGGAATTTTGTTATCCAAAAAATTTCAGCTAAACCCAAAGATAGCTGAGGTAATTATTCGAGAATCTGATTTTGTTTTTGGAGGAATTTCTGGATTTGTAATAACTTCTGCAGACAACATTATGGCCCCCAATGCTGGAATTGACAAATCAAATGCAAAAAAAGACAAGATAATTCTATATCCAAACGATCCTTACTTGATTGCTGAACAACTTCGCAGAAAAATATTCCTTGATCTGTTAATTCATGTTGGTGTAATTATTGTAGATAGTAGATTAATGCCATCCAGAGTTGGAACTACAGGAATTGCTATTGCATGTGCAGGAATAGAACCAGTAAAAGACATGAGAGCTCAAAAAGATCTGGATGGAAATCCTCTCAAAGTCACATTTCAAGCAGTTGTTGATAATTTAGCTTCTATTGCAAATCACAAGATGGGAGAAGGTTCTGAATCAAAACCATTTGCAATAATAAAAAATTCTGGCGCAAGTCTTACTGATAGAAAGATCAATCCTAACGAGATGGCAATATCTCCAGATCAATGTGTCTATGTAAGAGGATTGAAGAATCCTTCTGAGTAAATTCCAAATCTGAACTCAGTTTTTTCAAAAACAGGTTGTTCTGCTTTAAATAGAGGTTTTTTGGAGGCAAAATTAATGGAGTATCTTACGACATATCCAAAAACAATTTCTTTCATGGATGGATTCAAAGACAAAATCAAAGTAGACAGTACATCAGGTGTAGAAGAATTACAAGTTGTTGTGAAAAAAAGTCTTGATGATTTAATGAAGATCTTTAAGAGTGAAGGATTCACCAGAGTAAAGTTTGAGCATAAAATACCATTACAGCTTGGACATGGTCTTAATTTGAAACTCAAAAAACCTTGGGAGATGCATGTAAAATTTGCTGATATGAAAAATGGATTAATTGCAATTCATGCAGAGGTTGAAGTGTCAAGAGATTACTTGCAGCACTTATTTTGTCAAAACACACCTGTAATTTACGAAATAGAAGAGATGTTAAAGAAGCACCAAGTCGATTACAAAATTTGGAATAAGAGAATTAGCAATTATGTTCACACAGTTTTTGATAATTATAAAATCAAATTATCAACGCCTAACATTCCAGTCTTTGCTTGGAAGCCAATGGTATTTGCAATTGGAACAGTAGGCATATTTTACTTGTGGAAGTATCTTAACACAATCTAGAACCTTTAATTACAATTTTCAAGCTTTTGAGATTGTGAATGACGACTTTCTTGAAACTCGTTTAAAATATTATGGAATATCACCTTGGGAGATTGAAGTAGTTCATGGTTACTTTAATCAAAGATTTACAGTTATAGAAGAAGAAATTGAGCAAGACGATGAAGATTTTGTTAGTATGTTAAATTTTGATATCCCACTTTCGTTTAATGAAGAATTTTTCCAGTGGTTTGATTTTAGAAGATGGGAAAATGTCAAAACACTCTTTAAAGAAATGAAAAGAAGGCGGGGAGATAAACACACTCTAAAGATTCAAGTAAATTTTCTAGGAAACCCAAAAATCAGATTTGTTGTAGACATAGTTGACCGTCATTCTTATGAGATTGCAGTGGAAAAGATAGATTTCGTGCTAGAATTACTTCCTTATCATTTAGACCCTGAGAAGTTGCCAGAAAATGTAACAGAAGTAATTTACAAATTCGATCCAAAAGCAGCAAGATGGAGACTCAAAACAGTTTTTGCTGGTGGAAAAGAATTTGTCTTCAAAGAAAATGGCTGGCAAATAGTAAAAAAAGAATCACTTTAGATCTTTTTCTAAAGGTTCCAACAAACCATGAAATTCTTTGTATTTTGTTTCAATAAACTCTAATGATTCATCGAGTTTTTTGGATTTTCCATACTTGTATCGTATAAGTTCACGGTGATGCCAGAAATTTTTTCCATCCTCAACAGTAATTGTTGTAAAATAATCAGCTCCCTTTAACGAGTCAGGGATTTTAATGTCATATGGGAACAATAATTCTAAGATAAACCACTCATCACCATCAGGATAATCAGAACCTGTATCAACATCAAAAAATACATGAAGTAAATTTGACTGCATTAAACCATCATCATTAATTTGAGGATGTTTAACGTTTGATTTTTTAAAATCAAGATTGACTAGTTTTGGCTCAAAGTAACCTTTGATAATTGATTTTCGGAAAATTTTGTTAGCTTCAGTAAGATTCAACGGTGATGTGTTATTCAGTAAAACTTGCTAATAATCTATTAGGTAGAATTTGGAAAATTTGGTTTTATACTTCTAGTGAATCTAAAAGTTTTGAAACATCGGTAATGGGCTTGCCATCCCGAGAAATTTTTTGTAGTGCTGGAGGATTTTCCCTATAATTTGGGATTTTATCTTCTAATCTTCCAGTATAAGGAGTGATAATTTCATTTTTGTAAAATACTCCAATTGGAATTTTGTTGCCCCATTCAAGTGATTTTATCAGTGCTTGACTAAGTTTTTCATTAAGTTCAGACTCTTCACTATAATGAACAACTGGATCAAATTCATGCTCTTCTAATTTGTAGATACGTGAATGGCGTTGTTGTGCTTCTTCCATCAAATCTTTTCCTGCGTACCAGTCTCTGGTATTGATATCATTGTAAGTGGGACAAGGCTGTAAGACGTCTAAAAATGCAAGACCCTTGTGTTCAACTGCAGCTTTAATGAGATCCTTGAGATGTCTAACATCATAAGAGTAACCTCTTGCAACAAAAGTAAATCCACTTGCTACTGCAAGACCGATTGGATTAACATTGTAATTTGTGTTTGGAGTTGGTAATGATTTTGTTTTCTCACCAAGCTTTAGTGTAGGAGATGCTTGACCTTTAGTTAAACCATAGACTCCATTATCAAATATTATGTAGGTCATATCGATATTTCTTCTACCAGCAGCAACAAAATGGCCAGCTCCAATTCCTAAACCATCACCATCACCTCCAACTGCAATAGTTGTCATTTCAGGATTGACAAGCTTTGCACCTTGTGCAAAAGTCAGTACTCTTCCATGCAGAGTATGAACACCATATACGTTAATGTAATGAGAAGTTTTTCCAGAGCATCCTATTCCAGAAAATATTGAGGCTTTGTGTCTTGGAATATTCATCTCAGCTAAAGCCATTTGAATAGAATTTACAATTCCAAAATCACCACATCCTGGACACCAATCATTATGAACATTAGTTTTGTAGTCTGCCAGCTTAAGCGCCATGAGTCAACACTATCCTTTTTTCTGAACTTCCGTCAATAATTTTTTTGAGAGCATCATAAACTTCGGTACTTGTCATTGCCCTACCAGTATACTTTAGAACGTAATAATCAGGTTCAATTCCCATATTTTGTTTGATTACTTTTCCTAGCTGACCAGTTTGATTTGCCTCAACATCAATGATTGTTTTAGTATCTGTTAGTAAAGATTTGACATAATCAGAAGGAAATGGATGAAGTAATTTTATCTGAATAAATCCAATATTGATATTTTCTTGTTTTAGCTTTTCAATGGCATCGAGAATAGGTCCCTTGCCAGAACCCCAACTTACTATTGTAAACTCAGATTTTCCAAAAGAAGTAGCCTTATCCTCATCTGGAATAGTCTTTAAGATATGGTCTAGTTTTCCCATTCTCTTATCCATCATCTGGACACGAATGACTGGATCCTCAGAGATATGACCAGTCTCGTCACTCTCATCACCAGTATTCCAGAAAATTCCGTTCTCTAATCCTAGTCGGGATCTTGGAGATATTCCATCTTCAGTCATTGCAAATCTTTTGTAATCAGGTGATTCTATTTTTTCAAGTAACTTTCCCCTATCGATTGTTACTTGATTTGGATCAAATCGTTTGCACGTAATTACAGAACTTGCAAGAAACTTATCCATTAAGTGAATTACAGGAAGTTGATATACTTCGGCAAAATTAAAACACTTTCCAGTATCGTAAAAGCTTTCTTCAACATCACCAGATGCATAAACAATTCTTGGAAATTCTCCATGACCTGCGTTTATTGTGAATAATAGATCATCTTGTCCGTGTCTTGTAGGTAGTCCAGTAGATGGTCCACTTCTTTGATAATTTGTAATTACAATTGGAACCTCATTTATTCCAGCCCATCCCAAAGCTTCTGCCATCAATGAGAATCCAGGTCCTGAAGTACAAGTTGCTGAACGTGTTCCAGTTAGAGCTCCACCAATAGTCATTCCAATTGCGCTAATTTCATCTTCAGTTTGAATAACAACTGTTGAGCCAGGCCTTGCCCCTTCTACCTCTAGAATTTCATTTGTTTCTAAATAGACACTCTCATCAGAAGCTGGAGTAATTGGATAATACGGTTGGAATCGACAACCACAAACCATCTTTCCTATTGCGGTTCCTTGAAAACCCTGAACGAGTGTTGTATGTTCTTCTTTTGAAGTTCCTGGAAGAGTAAAATCAAAACCAGAAAATTGTGAAGCCTGTTCATATGCAAAGTTTGCAGCTTGTTTGTTGATTTCAGCAATTTGAGCTTTTTTTGCAAAAATTGAATCAATCGAATCCAAAAGTGGATCTATGGGCATCTTTAGTAATCCTAGAGATAAAGAAACTCCTAGTACATTGAACATTCTAACTAATCCCTTCAATTTTGAATTGTCAGTTTTTTCTGCAAGAGTAGAAAGCATACCTCTAAAGGAAATTGGGTATAATTTTACCCCTGATTTTCGAAGAATTTCTAAGATTCCTGCAATAGTTTTGGGGATGTTTTGAGATTCAAGTTCTTCTTGAAGGCGAATTCTAAATGGCTCATCAAGTGTATGGACATCATCAGTTGAGACACCTTCCAAATCTGCATCATAGATTAGTGCACCATTTTTCATAATCTCTTTGTAATGTCGGAAAATAGTTTCAGCATCGTATGAGGTCATCAAAGTAACATAATTTACGTTAGAGTGAATTTTCTTATCAGAAACTCTGACGGCAAAATAGCTGTGTTCTCCTTTAATGTTAGAATAAAACTCTCTTTTTCCAAAAATCTGGTATCCCATTTGAGCACATACGCGGGAAAAGATGTTAGCAGCTGACTCTACACCACTACCTTGTGGACCTCCAATTAACCAAGAAATATCAGTACTCATAAAATTTCACAGACTCCTACAGAATATTAACAATCTCCCAAATCTGATGTTTTAACCACCTGTCGCGGCATCAAATAAAGCACATTCACATTTATCACGTTCTCCACAAAAAGGACAAACACATTGACACTTTTCAATGGGATTACCACATTCAACACAAATTGCAAACTCTTCTTCAGTATCGTTTGATCCCATCTGATTTGAGTGTAATGAAATCTTATAAATGGTTTAAGGTTGTTCCCACAAACTGAGGTTATGATGAGTAAACCCAAAATTTTGCTAACTAGAAGATTACATGATTTTGCACTAAAAGAATTGAGAAAGCATTATTCTATACAAGTACATTCTGGAAAAATTCCGATGCCAAAAAACAAGTTGATAGAAAAGATCAAAGACAAAGATGGTTTGATCTGCTTTCCTTATGATATTATAGACAAACAAGTAATTGATTCTGCAAAAAAACTCAAAGCAATAAGCACATACAGTGTTGGGTTTGATCATATCGATGTCAATTATGCAAAAAAGAAAAAACTCAAGATTGGATATACACCTGAAGTTCTCACCGATGCCACTGCTGAATTGACAATATCACTGATTCTTGATTTATTGCGTAGGGTGACTGAGGGTGATAGAATTATTCGAAAAGGAGAGTGGAGGCAGATTTACGGCGCCTATGACTATGTTGGAGTAGATTTGGCAGGAAAAACCCTAGGAATTTTAGGTTTAGGAAGAATAGGTCAGGCTGTTGCAAAAAGAGCACATCCGTTTGGAATGAAGATCATTTATCATAACAGACATAGATTATCACCTAATCAAGAAAGAAAACTTCATGCAAAATCAGTAACACTAAATGATTTATTTTTAAAAAGTGATGTTCTTTCTATCCATATTCCATATACAAAAGAGACAGAACGGTCAGTTAACATGAAATTGTTTAGAAAAATGAAACATACTTCGTTTGTAATTAACACAGCACGAGGAAAGATAATCAAAGAAAAGGATTTGGTATCTGCTCTAAAGAAGAAGATAATTTCTGGTGCAGCATTGGATGTTTTTGAAAAAGAGCCAATACCTAAAACTCATCCACTAACAAAGATGTCAAATGTTGTTTTAGCACCACATATTGGTAGCTCAACAAAAGAAACCCGAGAAAAAATGGCAGAGATAACAGTAAAAAATCTAAAACTTGCTCTTGATGGAAAAAAACTAATCTATTCTGTTTAGTTGAAAATTATTTCTGAATCATATTTTTGATGAAGATCATCGTATAGTTTTTTTCGTTCTAAATTGAGATTTTTATTTTCATCATACATTTTTGTAAAAAATGCACCTAGTACGCGTTCGTCTTTTTCATCAAAGAATCGTACACTGAAACTTGTTCTTTCAGGCTTTTCTTCTGTTACAAATTTTGCTTTTTTGATTTCTTCAGAATTAATGTGCATGTGACATGGGCCATCATTTTCGCCAATTGTGATCCATTTTTCTTTTTGTCGTATTCCTAAGGAATTACTTCTTATTTCACTTGTAGCACCTTGACTTTTTACAACAAAAAGAATATCATCGACTTTTAACAAATCTGAAAGAATTTCTAGCAACATCGATTTGTTTTCTTTTTTAAAATATTTCAACCTTGGCTGCTAATCTATTTGAATAAAATCATCGGGGTCGCCTTTTACACAGTCAGTCCCTACCGGTTTGAGGACTGTAAAATTGATCTTCCCACTAGGAATTTTGCCCTCTTTTTGTAAAATTACTAGTTTTCCAGATACCGCATCTTTGTGTTTGGTACAAGTTACTCCAACCATATATTCCCCATCAGTTGAAAGCACTGAGATGACAAATTCTGGTGGATTAAGACAGGGTTTGCCTTCTTCTTTTACAGAACATCTATCTGGAAACAACAAAAAAAATCGTCTGCCATATGATATTAAGCTTCATTAGTAAATTTTTAATTTGAAAATTAGAACTTGTTTTATTTATCGCAAATTCATAGTTATATTATAGAAAATGAGTGTGCCTGCATCTAGTCTTTCATTAAAGGAATTATTTGGTGATTCTCTAACATCATCACTATGTGTCAATATTGAAAAAGGAACAGAAACATGGGTTGCAACTGGAATGCTAGTTCAGCAACTAGAATCATTTACAGATGCCGTCGTAGTTCGTGAAAATGACAAACCAATAGGAATAGTTGGTGGAAAAGATATCTTTGTTCCTCTGGCAGAAAATCCAAGCTCTGATTTGTTCTACAAAACTAAAGTAGAAGAGCTTATGGAAGAAGTCTTTCCAATTGTTGCACCAGAATCAAAATTAGAAGAATTGATAAAATTTTGGCAAAAAACTAGAAGAGCGTTNNTTACTCGAAGTTGGTAAAAAATGTCAAACAGATATCACAATTTCTCAGTTGCCTGAAAAACCATTGTTAACATTTAGTCAAGATTCAACTGTTGGAGATATTTTGAATCTAATGCTAGAAAAAAATATCAGAAGACTCATGCTTGAAGATTCTAACAAATTCATAAATGATAGAATAATTTTGCAAAAGATTACAGATGAGCTAAAGTGTCTTAAAGAGACAGAAAACTTCTTGGAGTTATCCATTAAAGATTTCAAAGTAGAAGAAGCTACTTCTGTTTCTGGCGATACAAAGATCAACGAGTTATCGCAAATCATGTATGATATGGAGCACCCATGTGTGGTTTCTAATGGAAAAATCATAACTCCTTGGGATATATGCGTGATTTTACTCTCAGAAGATATGAGAATCTAAGAGTTTAGAACTCGTCGATTATTTTATCAAAATTCCAAAATGACTCTTTTGGTTTTAGAGTATAATCTAGAAATCCTTTATCTTGGAGTTGTTTTATGACAATTGCTGCATATGCAGGAGCACCTGTTGCTCCTGGAGAGTTATAATTCACAATATGAAATGAGTTATCACCACTAATTTCTAAAATATCTTTTACAAATTCCCCTTTTGGGGAAATTACAGGTGTTCTGATTCCTGCAGTTCCATGTTCTGTAAAATATTCGGGTTCGACTTTAGGGATAAATTGTTGAACTCTATGTACCATTGCAGTCTTTGAGACAGAGCTGAGAAACTCTTTAGAAATTAATGACAAAAAGCTTGGATTTGTTATTAGTCGTCTTACATTTCCTGAGAAAATTTCACGAACCTTTGAGATTGCTGCTGTTAGCTCACCTGCATATCCTTCATATGTTTCTGGAGTTGCAACAGGTACTGCATTTGGTCCAATCTCAGTTGTCCCATTTGATCGTTTAATCCAATGAGGATCTAAAAATGGAAATTCTGGAAACTTTGCAACTGTATAGATATTGGTTTTTACCAAATCCTTGTGTGCACTATCTGCAACCCAGTATTCTCCTCTAAAATGAAGATCGTCGTATTGTTTTGCAAGACCAAATTTTTTTGCAATATCTAGCGAATTGCCACCTGAGCAGTTGATAACAAATTTTGTTGTAATTGATGTTCCGCCTGAAAAGGTCAGAGTAGTTTCAGAGTTTTCATCAATCTCTTCAACCTGGTGATTAAACAAGAATTTTGTTCCATTGTTTTGAGATTCCTTTTGTAGCTCTTTTGTAAAAATTCCGTAATCAGTTGAAACATCTCGACTGCAAAAAAGACCAGAAGCTGCTTCAAGATTTGGTTCTTTTTTTGTTAGTTCATTAGAATCAAGTAATTCTACTTGTTCCTCAGGAATTCCGTTTGCTGCAGACCATTTCATGTATTTTTCAAGAGTTTTGTGCTGGTATTCTTCTACTGCTACCTCGATTGTTCCTACCTCAAACCAAGGCAGATTCTTCTTTTTAGCTAAAATTTCCCACAAATCATGGGAGATTAGAGATGAGATAGCAGAAGTTCTTCTTTTTTTAGGATCTAAGTAAAAGGGGGAGTGAACTACCCCAGTATTTCTACTGCTCGTATGTTTTGCAACTTCAGACTCTTTTTCAACTACACTGATTTGTATATCGTATAGGCTTGACAGCCAATAAGAGATGGTAGTTCCTAAAATCCCACCTCCAATAATGGTTATATCAAATTTAGACATAGATAATGAGTAAAATAGTTCTCATTAAATTATTTGTATTTATGAAATAATAATTCAGTTATATTCCGCGTCCCACATTTTTTTAGGTAGTATCAAACCTTCACTAGGATCTTCAAAAAATGATGTGATGTTTTCTTGTTTACACCACCATCTAAAATCTTTCCATCTTTCATTAGCCAAATAATATCTAATGAAATTTTTAAGGTCTGACTCTATTATTTCAGGGCTCAAATCTACAGTAAATTGATTTACAATATTATCAGTTTGTCTTTTTTTCCAATTATCTTTACGTCTTTTTGACCAATTACTGTTTGGTCTATTTACTTTAAAAAATTCATCGATTAATGGTTTTACTTGCTCATAAGTTACTA
>JABAOH010006303.1_pt3 | contig 30269 bp, 30 predicted proteins | sample 7062181 | NCBI WGS metagenome assembly JABAOH01 (sample SAMN14538630, study PRJNA623070) | marine sediment metagenome | biome: marine biome [ENVO:00000428]; feature: marine pelagic biome [ENVO:01000023]; material: deep marine sediment [ENVO:00002113]; isolation source: pool of 5 deep marine...
AACGCTTCCGCAAACGTCCCTCAGGGACATGAGGGTCCACAAAACTGAGGAAACTCCACTTCTATATTTCTTGACTTTCGGGCAAATGAGAATACAATACCCCACACGTTATTCGAAGGGCGGAGGATTTCGGTTAAGCAGCCATGGATAAAGATAGTTTGAGTGAGCTCCTCAGAGATGTCCAATCAGGTAAGGTCACCGTAAGCGAGGCGGTCGAGGCCTTTAGAGGGTTACCCTTTGAAGACATCGGAGATGCCGTGGTCGACCACCATCGTCAGCTCCGACGTGGTTTTCCCGAGGTCATTATGGGACAGGGGAAGACGGCTGAACAGGTGATTTCCATTGTTCGCAGTATGGCCGAAAAAGGAGAAAATGTCCTCATCACGCGACTCGAAGCCAACAGGATGAACCCGATCCAGAAGGTTTTCCCTGACATTCAATACTATCCACGATCGAGAACTGCGACGCTCGTCAAAAAGCCAGTAAAGATAAAAGGGAAAGGTACCATCCTCGTTCTCACGGCAGGAACAACCGACATTCCTGTAGCTGAGGAAGCTATGGTAACGGCTCAAATGATGGGAAACGAGGTTGAAATGATTTGTGACGTTGGAGTTGCAGGGATCCATCGTCTCCTGCATCATCGAGAGAAAATCATGAGGGCCCATGTTCTTATTGTGGTGGCTGGAATGGAGGGGGCGCTCCCCAGCGTCGTTGGGGGTTTGGTGAGTCGACCCGTCATCGCCGTTCCCACGAGCACCGGCTATGGAACCAGCTTCCAAGGAGTGGCCGCTCTTCTTGCCATGCTAAACGCATGTGCTGGAGGCGTGGCGGTGGTAAACATCGACAATGGATTTGGGGCGGGATACATAGCCAGTTTGATCAATCAACCCTAGGTGAAATGATGGCATTCATTGAGAGAGCGGTTCTCGTCTTTGAGCCCATTCAAAACTATCTCGTCCCATTCTTGGGCTTTGACGCACTGGTCTCCCTGGTTTTGACGATCTTGTTGGCAGCCGTGATTTTCCAGAATCGTCGAAGAAACCAATCGATCACCTCTGACGTCGAGAATCTCATCCGCCGGTATGTCATATTTCGGGGACACCGCCAAGCTCTCCTGAGAATACATAATGGAGATGAAGAACTCAAACATGAGATCTTTAAAACGATTTCGAATAGCTGGAACCATTTCAAAAGCATGTTGGAAAGGCATTTCATAAGGCTTCACGAAACGGATCGTCGTGCCACACAATTCCTCGTCATACTCGTGATCCTCATGGTGATGAACACCCTTCGAACGCTAACCTTCGGAATTCTGGCCGGCATAGAAGAATGGGGAGGTTTAATTCTACTCGCTAGAGAGTTACCGCCATACGTCCTCCTCATTACGGGCTTTTTACTCATACGCATTCAATCACAACGATGGGGAAAGCATCCCTTGACGAGCTTTAATACGGAACTTGAAGCTCTCTTTTCTGATATGGAACAAACCCAAGAGGCCTTGGACAACGAGTTCGACCCCATCGAACAATTTCCTTAATAAGGAGTGGCCATGGCCCGAGACATCATCATTGCCGTTCATACATTGAGGGTGAAAGCACAGCTGAATGAATCCCCTACGGCAGAACTGATATGGGAATCCCTTCCCATCGAGGGGACTGGAAACACCTGGGGTGATGAAATCTACTTTTCGATTCCGGTAAAAGCCGATCTAGAGCCAGAGGCCCGTGAAGAGATGGAGAAAGGCGAACTGGGGTATTGGCCGTCGGGAAACGCGTTCTGCATTTTCTTTGGACCTACCCCCATGAGCAGAGGAGAGGAAATCCGGGCGGCCAGTCCTGTCAATCCTATCGGAAAGGTCACTGGAGATCCCGAAGTGTTCCGGGGAATTCAAACCGGGGTGAAAGTCAGGATTGAGAAAGGATAGGCGGTTCAAGGGGAGGACAAAGAGAGAAGAGGAGGGAAATTAGTCTTCATCTCGTGCCATCAATTCTCCAGCCTGCTTCAGCATAATATTTCTCATGAGGCTCCTCAATTCTTCGTCTCTGACCTGTTGTAGATGCGGTTCGATTTCACCGGGCAGCCCTGTCGTCTTCGGTCGATTTTCTGTCTCGGGTCGTGGAGAGGGTTTGGAGGAACGTGTGACCTCTCCCAGCGAGAACCTGATATCTTTGATAGCGCCACCCTTAACAATCTGATGGATTTTCTCCAACAGTGTCGGCTTGAGGATTTGAAGCTGCTGTATCCAGGTCGAACTCGAGACTCGGATAAAAAGGATCCGGTTTCTCAGCCTATCGGGTTGGGCTCTTCCAGCGATCTGTTCCCCCACAATCTCATCCCAGAGGGTCCAGATGCGATACCCTTCTAATTTGCTCTCCAGGTCCATCTTGCGGATGGTCTTTCGAAGAACCCTATCGATCTTATCAATTCGTTTGGACATCGCCTTCGGTGAGGTCCCTCCGGGGAAAAAGAGGGGCGCCCTGTAGAACAGTTTGACCGGGCCGAATTCTTCCCCACGCCTTCGTATCCTCCAGGCCCTGGTCGTGAATGTTACCCTCCATTCCCAGCTGGGTCCAAATCTTTTCTCCCGTCTGAGGCATGAACGGGACAAGAAGGCAGGAAATGACCCTCAGACACTCCAGAGTATTGTAGAGAACCGCTGACAGGCGATGGTGTTGACCGGAATCCTTTGCCAGTTTCCAGGGGGCAGTTTCGTCAATGTATTTGTTTACGTGGCCAATGAAGTCCCAGGTTGAAATCAAGGCTTTGTGAAAACCAAGACTCCGCATCTCTGATTCAAACGATCTGACGGACTCCAGAGCTTTTTCTTTGAGCACCTCGTCAGCGTTTTCCAATGCCGCAGGTGGGGGAACAACGCCATTGAAATACTTCATCACCATAGCCAGGCTCCGGCGTATCAGATTTCCGAGATCGTTCGCCAGGTCTGAGTTTAATCGGCTTACCAAGGCCGACTCAGAGAAGGTCGAATCAAGACCAAAGACCATTTCCCGCATCAAGAAGTAACGGAAAGCGTCCAGGCCATATTTCTTCTCCAGGTCGAGGGGACGAACAATTTCACCTTTGCTCTTGGACATCTTTCCCCCTTGAATGTTCCAGTAACCATGGACGTTCAGGTGCGCATAGGGCTCAATCCCAGAAGCCTTGAGCATGATTGGCCAGTAAATTCCGTGAGGGATTAGAATATCCTTTGCAATCAGATGATTGGCCTCAGGCCAGAATTTAGGAAATCTGAAATCAGAAGGGTAGCCAATACCAGAGATGTAGTTAATCAAGGCGTCAAACCAGACGTAGGTCACATAGCTCGAATCGAAGGGAAGCGGGATCCCCCATGAGAGACGTTCCTTGGGTCGAGAGATACAGAGATCATCCAGAGGGGTCTCCAGGGCAGAGAGAACCTTGTTCCGATACCGTTCCGGCCTGATGAACTCAGGATTCTCCCGGATGTGCTCAATGAGCCACTGTTGATATTTGCTCATAGCAAAGAAATAGTTCTTTTCTTTCCTGAACTCGGGTTCTTTCTGGTGGTCAGGACACTTCCCGTCCTCCAGCTCGCTCTCCGTGACAAAACGTTCACAACCAATACAGTAGTAGCCTGCATATTCTCCAAAATAAATGTCCCCCTTTCCATGAACGATCTGAAGAATCCTTTGGACCACTCCCTTATGATCGCTGTCTGTCGTTCGGATAAAATGATCGTTGGAGATATTCAGGCGAGGCCATAGGGCACGAAACAGATTGCTGATCTCGTCGGCATAAGCTTTAGGCGCCAACCCCCTGTCGGCAGCAGCCTGGACGACCTTATCGCCGTGCTCGTCGGTTCCGGTCAAGAAAAACGTCTCATAGCCGGCTAGCCGATAGAATCTTGATAGAACATCAGCCACGATCGTTGTGTAGGCGTGACCAAGATGGGGAGGGGCGTTCACATAGTAAATGGGTGTTGTCACGTAGAATCTGGGGGCTCTGTCCATGGTTCAGCCCTTTGGGAACCGAATTTCATCGGCATCCACAGTCACTTCCGGACCGCTATCGAGTTCAACAGTCACTGTTCGATTCATGGTATTCTGGCGAATCACCTTGCCGTCTCCCTGGCTTGTGGTCACCCTCTTGCCCACCTTGGGAAGGCCTCTTCTAAACTCGCAGTAAGTTTCGTACTCATAAGCCAAGCAGCACATGAGGCGGCCACAGGCTCCCGAGATCTTCGTCGGGTTGAGGGCAAGATTCTGTTCTTTTGCCATTTTGACCGAGACGAGATCAAAGCTGTTCAGGAACTTTGAGCAGCAAAATTCTCGGCCACACGGTCCCACCCCTCCGGTCATCTTCGCTTCATCCCGGACCCCAATCTGTCTCATCTCAATTCTCGTCTTAAACCTTGCAGCGAGATCTTTAACCAGCTCCCGAAAATCCACGCGTTTTTCAGAGGTGAAATAGAAGATGGCTTTGCTCCGATCGAAAAAAAACTCAACCCTAACGAGTTTCATATTCAGTTTTCTGGCCTTGATTCTCTCCAGGCAGAACTGGAAACCTTCCACTTCAAGAGATCGATTGGCTCGGTCCTGTATGATATCCTCTTCGGTGGCCTTCCTCGTAACCTTCCTCAAAGTCTTGAGAAGGGATTTCTTTTCCTTTTCTCTCGGCTCCACCGCGACGCTGCCAAGACAACCGCCTCTGCCGGTTTCAACGACAATCGAGTCTCCCGTGTGGAGATCAAAATCCAGCGCATCGAAATCGTGGATTTTCCCATCGTTGAGTTTAACGCCCACAACTCGAATCATTCTGTCTGTCCTCTATTCTTCACTGTATCCTCAGGACCCCGGACAGGAAATACCTAATTCCAAGCTTTTTTGAGAAACTCGTCCCGCTCTGGTAAGAGGCTTTTTCTTGTCACAGAGCACCCAAATGACCCGATTCCTGAAGTCATGTCCCATAGAATGCCTATCTTAGCCGGAGCATAAGGTTTTCCATAGCTAAAAGCCGGTTTGCATTACGACTCAGAGCCTTTGACGTCTCGTTGATGGCTTCGATACGCCGAACCAGGGACTTTCGCGACATCAGGATCGCCTTTTGCTTTACCATCTCAGAAAAATCCTGGTTAATGAGCCGATCGACATCCCCCTGTTCATTCCAAATAATCAGATCGCGGTACCAAGAGATCATGAGAGGGAACACCAGTGGGAGATCTTCCCCAAAGTTTGCTAAAGATTCGGCAGTAGCGAACGCACCCTGCACTCCCTGGGAGCCTAAATCGATCAGGTCATGAATAATCTTCCGTCTCCTCTGCCAGATTTCGTGATGAAACATCTCGATAGCCCGCCCCGGGCTGCCCTGAGACAGCTCTGCCAGGGTGTTTGCTTCCCTCTTCTCCAACGACAGCCGGTTGGCCAATTCTTCGCTCATCGGGTCGATGGGCAGCGAGGTGAAACTCATCTGCTGACACCTCGAGACGATGGTGGGCAAAAGCGAATTCCTTTCTGGCGCAAGGAGGATCAAAAGGGTTTCAGGGGGAGGCTCCTCTAACGTTTTCAGCAGTGCATTGGCACCCTCCGCCTTCATCCGATCCGCCCCATCGAAGATGCAGACCCGTTTCCTGCCCTCGTAAGGCCGATAACTCAAGGACCGCTGAAGCTGACGGATTTGCTCAATTCTGATGAACTGACCGTCTGGACTTATCACAGAAACGTCGGGATGGTTCGTATCCTCTATCTTCCTGCAGGATATACATCTATCGCAACAGTCCTCTCTCTTCTCTTCACAGTTCAGTGCCTTAGCGACAGTGAGGGCCGTGATCTTCTTCCCGATCCCTTCAGGCCCCAGAAACAGATAGGCGTGAGGGAAGTGATCGTTCACAATGGCTTTCTGCAAAAGTCGAACAGGCCGCCGATGACCGATAATCTGTTCGAAGCTCATGTCCTAAAGATTCTCCTAATGAGGTAAGGGGCTAATTTTCTCTCACTCCCTACCCAATCCCGAAACCGACCCCCCTTGGGCGAGGACCTCTCGAAGGATTGGCTCCACTACATTACATACAGTTCGGTGAACTTCAGGTGCCTTCAGAGATGCATCAATCACTCGGATGCGACCCGGATGGTTCCGCGCAATCTGAAGGTAGCCTTCCCGCACCCTTTGATGGAAAGCGATGGATTCTCTTTCAAAGCGATCTTCCTTCGCAGCTGGCTCCCTCGCATCGATTCTTTGAGACGCCCTTCCCAACCCCATCTCGACCGGGCAATCCAAGAGAAGAGTCAGGTCCGGAACGATCCCCTGTGAGGCCAAACGGTTCAAGTGCTCAACCATCTTGAGATCCAGGTGACGGGCATAACCCTGGTAGGCCAGAGTGGCATCACAAAAGCGATCACATAGAACGACCATGCCCTTTTCTAGGGCCGGTTCGATAACCTGGAGGACGTGTTGAACTCTGCTCGCTTCATATAAGAAGAGCTCACCCAGGGGAGTGAGCTCGTTGTTTTCTGAACTCAACAAAATTTTTCTTACCTGATCACCAACAAGGGTCCCACCGGGTTCTCGGGTCAGTTTGCATTGCCATCCCTTGTTCTTTAAGAACTTTTCGAGACCCTCGGCCTGAGTCGTCTTGCCGCTCCCCTCTGTTCCTTCAAAGGTAATGAGATAGCCCGTAGAACGTGTCATTTATCTGAATTGGGAATATGCCCAGTCGGACAAAGTATTGAAATCCTTCGTCATAATAGGTGCGGTCCCACCCCTTGTCAAGGGAAAAAGCCTGGTAGAGTTTCGTGAGTTTTCAAAGCAAGAAGTTTGTAACCTTCTGATGTTTCAAAACAATTTTGAACCTCTTGATTGGACCCTCAGGCACATGAACGTCCACAAAACCGAAGAAACTCCAGAAACCGTGTATCTAACGGGTTCCTTTGCATTTAAGGCCCAATTGTAAGGGATATAGTCGATTTTGGGCTCCCGTCCCAGAAAAGAAATGACCTCCTCTTTGAGGTAAGGTCGAATAAAGTTCATCACTGAACCGGATTTTCCGATAAAATCACCTTGAAACCAATCGAATATCTTTGAGAGATAAATCGTGTTTTCGGCTCTATCTATTCGAATCCCCCGGTCCGAATTCATATATTTCCAAGTTTCTTGTTCCAGCTTTTTCTGTACGTTCTCTTCTGTATAGGCAAATCCCGGCAATTTGGGGCAACTTGACGAAGCACATATGATGGCGAAATGGATTCTTGGATCTTTGAACTGCTTTCGCAGGATTTCATGTTCGATATCGTCGGGACCCATCCGCCGACCGGCCACAACATGTTCCCGACTTGTGAAGAATTTGGTTGAAGTCCAGACACCTGGAATAAGCGTCTCACGAACGCTCTTCTCGGGCTTCCATTTGATCACCTTGTCGATGGTGATGGCGTTATAAGCATTGATCCAAAAGGCCAGCTGACCATCATGGGATAGCGTTTCGACCGTGGCCGATTCGAGTGATTCTATATACACAGAGAACCGCTGGTCTCCGGCAATGCCGTTATAATCCACCAGACCATCCTCATCAACATACTGTTCCAGAATCACGTCAAACTTATTGTGATCAAAGGGATAAACCCATTGAACCATAGAGGGGATTATCAGCATTGACAGAACAAAAGCAGCCATCCACTTCTTCATTTTCATTTCTCCGAATCAATTTTCTTAAATTATATCATCTTATCCCTTCGATGAGGAGGATGGGTCCCGAGTAGGGATAGGGAACGTTGGCAGGAATCGAAGGTTGTGGAGTTTCCTCAGTTTTGTGGACTCTCATGTCCCTGAGGGACGTTTGCGGAAGCGTTGGGGGCCCCATCGAGGGCGAGCAGGAAGGGGAAAACCCCGCCTTCAGAGCGGGGAAGGGGCAAGAATTCCCCACCTGTGAGCCCCGAAAGGGTCAACGCGAGAGCAAGGGAGCTAAGGGATATGAGGGTCCAATCAAAACATTCAAAATTGTCTTGAAACATCAATAGGTTACAAGCTTCTTGCTTTGAAAACTCAGGAGACTCCACATCGAAGGTTATCTTGACCTAAAACACGGATCATCCGATTGAGACTTATCCATCCTGATTCTCAACCGGACAGCCTTCACCTCGCTAACCTCGAGCCACGATATCTTCCGGCACCATTCCCTTGACACATAAGCCCGCTCTCCCCTATAGTCAGCATACCTGAAAGCGAGTTCTTATCACTTATAACTTAGAAGTTTAGCTGCGGCCTTGCCGCGCTGTGTACTCCGCGGGCTGAGTTAAGGAGGGAAATCGGGGCTCCGACAATCAATCTCCACGCAAAGTTCGCGAAAAAAGAGGTCGATAGGTCTTCCGCTCCACTTTTTCGAGGTATTGGAGAAGATTCCTCTCGAGCTCTGCTGTCAGGTCTGGCTCTTCCTCAATGAGGTTTCTCCTCTCCATCGGATCACGGTAAGTATTGAACAGCTGGAGAAGGTCCAATTCGGCAAAATAAACCAATTTCCATTCCCAGTTCCGATATAGGAAGTATCGGCGTTTGAACGATGCCCTTCCAACGATATCCCGATAAAGATAACTGTCCCCCTCGTTTTCCAGGAGGAGCGGCAGAAGAGAGATCCCCATATGGGAATCTTTGTAGGGCGGATCAATAGAATAACCGGCCAGATCGGCCAGTGTGGGGGCCACGTCAGCTGATACGACCGGAATGTCCTCCACTCGCTTCCGGATTCCATGGGTGAGCAGGATCAAAGGTGTTCGGATCTCCTCTTCATATAGGGTGTGGCCATGCAGACTCGCCCCATGCTCCCAGAACTGTTCTCCATGGTCAGAAGTAAATAAAATGATCGTTCGGTCGTAGATACCCTTTTCCTTGAGCCACGAAACAAACCGCTCGAAAGCCCTATCGATATAGGAGAGGTTATTATCGTAGAGATCTCTGGGGGTATTTCCGAAATCTAGGCCACCTTCCTTCTTCCACAGGTCGTTATGCACATCCATCAGGTAGAGAAGGCAGAAAAACCTCTCCCCTCGGGCGAGCTTATCAATCGCATCTTTTGCCCAGCCAAAAACTTCGTCTGCCGGGACCGATCGTCGGTCACCCGTCGATTTTGATCTTCCCAGCTCGATGACAGGGAAGTGGGGAGGGAAAATGGCTCTGGGGCCGAACTCTCTTACCATCATAACCCTCTCAATTCCCTCGGCTCGGGCTAATTTGAAATAGAGATTCTCCTGGTGCACCTCCGGCCCATACAGCTCAAAACGGCTTCTTCCGCCGAAGAGAAAAGGGACCGCCGCAAAAGATCCACCCCCCTGGCTATAGGCTCTTCGGAAAGAGACGGCCTCCTCCAGGGCCCATCGATCCAAGAAGGGGGTCAGGTTACGGCTATACCCTGATGAGTGGAACGCATCCCCGCGCAGAGCGTCGACCACGATCACCAAGAGGTTGAAATCGTCGGGGAGGAGCGACGGATGGGTTTTCTTTAGCGTCCACGGTAGGGGCCAGGGCTCTGGACTATGGTTGATCTTCGGAGCCTGTCCCAGGCGGACCCATCGGTTGATTCCAGCGAAATTAGAAACCGCCCTCGCATAAGCTGCGTCGACTCTGTTGAGCTCGTTGAACTGTAAGACAGCCACCTTTGTTTCCCTATAGCTCTCGAGAAAGACAAAGGGGAGAAAGCCCACAAAGAAGGCAATCCCCACAATGGCCCATTCTCTTGTCGCCCTAGTTGAAAGCGCCGAGCCCAGACCGAACAACTCCTCGGATAACAAGACCATGATGCCGGCTGAGATAACGGCTATCACCTTTAGGACTGCCGCTTTCAGGTAGGAGAAGACCGTAAACCAGGGATCGAAAAGATCACCATAAAGGACATAGGCTCCCAACGACAGGCTTCCCACCAGACAGGAAAACAATAGAAAGCGCCACGACCATCGGCCACAGCCTCGCCGCGTCAGTATCCACGTTAAGGGAAACACAAGCACTGACCCCATAGCGAGCGCAACGGTTCCAATTTGACTCATCCTTTCCGTCTGATGCCCGCACGATACAACCCTCTGGAAAGCAGCTAAAAACAGGAGGCCACCACTCCCACACAAGAGGATAAAAAGCGGGATGATTGCAGGCTTGAGGTCGAGTGCCCTGATTTCCCACTCCGTCGCAAGGACCAACGATTCAAGCCATATGACAGCATAGAGACCTGATATGGAGAGAAAGGGAAAAATGAAAAACATCCCCACAAGACCGGGACGCCGATTGACTCTAGCCTGTAAGGCCCTAAAACCAGCCAGAACCGCTAAGGTGCCAATGCCAAACCATAGACCCGTGACCCCAGATAATAGGGGAGGAAGAATTTGACTCAACAGCCCCTCAAAGGGGGTGTCCAGGTGAACGTAGGCCTGCATCCGATTCCAAGAGGGATCGAGACGTGCGGGTATGGCGGCGAGGATAAAAAGAAACAAGAGAAACAGAAGGGAACCCATCTCTGGGCGAATCGACCCCTCTTTTAACGGGTACAGGTCGATTCTCTCAGATCGCCACAGAGCCAGAAGCGCCTGCAGCAGGATTGAAATCTGAAAGAGAATGTGCCCCCAAACGAGGCCGTCTCCCCACCAGTTGAGAAAGCCCACGGCCAGAAGACCCACGGCGACAACTTCACTCCACACGAGAGCCTCTATCCATTTCTGGTGGGGTTGGTGGTTGAGACGGGACGCGACACGTTGGACCCAGTGAACTCCCAAGAAATAGACGAAGCCGAAAAATAGGAACACCGGCGTGTACGTCCTGGCCCAGGCGAAGGTGGGGCTTTCTCCCGTCGAGATCTCCCTGGCTAAATCGCTGTGAGTTGCCGCAAAGAGAGAGATCAGTACAAAGGCAAGGAAGCCACTCAAGAGATAAAGCCATGGCAAGATCAGAAGAAGCCTTGATGGATGTGCCTTTGGCGATAGGGGATCCATAGCTCTGGTGACTGGCTCAGTGATAAACGGGAGGTTCTCGTCATTTGGCAATATATCAAGTTCGAACTAAATCTTCGACTCTCTGCCACCAGAATCCCCTGATCGGTACAGGAAGGGCGCAATCACTGCCGAGGGAATTGGGTGAAAATCAAGTCACCCGTTAAATGAAAGGCAATGCTATGGCAACCATGGCATTCTTGAAGCTGACCTGGAAGCAGTGAAGGATCGCCCTCAGGTGTAAACTTCCCATAACTCCAGTCAGAAGGATAGAAGGTAGACGGAGAATGGCCTTCACCACGATCCATTTTCGCTATAACCGCGATCTCCTCAGGTTTTGAATCCCTGGCCACCGAATCATTCCCGTTATATATCTCCAGTATCATGAGGGTCCCTGGAGGCCAGATCCGCAACTGCCGCGATCCATCTGAATCTTTGAAAGCGCGGGAGAGGGCTAGATCCGAAATCCGAAAATAGAGACGTGCGCTCTGATTACCAGAGAACCGGCGTGTCTTGATCACCTTCACGGTCCATCCCTCACTCAACTCTCCCGAGGGCTCACGGTATCTCGGAAGCCTCAATTCCTCGTTCGGATATTCATGGAAGGCAGGAATGACAGTGGAGGGCTCATTCTCGAGCCTGAGTCCAGGGGGCTTGAGGAGAGGTTTCGATTCTTCTGCTCTTCCTGGAGGAGCGATCATCGCCGTCAGGGAGAAGATCGAAACGACCATAATGAGAGATAACGCATACGAATTCAAAACAGCAACTCAGAGGGTTTTCAAATAGTCAATGATCTCGGAGATCTCTTCTTCTTTTAGGTTCTTGAAGGGCGGCATCTTGCCTCCACCCTGCTGGATCTGTTTTCGCACTGTTTCTTCGCTCGTTGGCCTGCCTGTGCCGGGGAGCTGGGGGTTTTTGAAAACCCCTTTCAGTCCTGGACCGACTTTCGTCTCGGTGCTGTCGTGGAAGTGGCAAACAGCACAATTCGCCATGAAAAGATCCTGGCCCTTTGGAAAGATCTCCTCGTTTTTGAGCTTCGTAAAAATCCATTCTCCAGAGCGTCCTGGGAGGGTGAAGTCGCCGGTCAGGATGACACGGCTATCTTCGCAAACCAAACGAAGGGTCCCCTCTCCCTTTTTCCCTTCGAATCGAAAATCCATTGTGATCCTGTCTTGTTCCTGTACCATTCGGTCAATGATGAGATTCCCGTCAAATTGCTCCCCCTTCAGTTTGCCCGGAGATAGGAGATAAAACCGGTATACCTTATCAAAATTGGATTTCCAGATGCCTAGCACCTCACACCGCAAAGATTCCGTGTGAGCCATCGGTTGGCGAAAAACCGATTGATAGAGACCGTCATAGATGGGCCCGTTGCTGCATTGATGGTCAGCCACGACAAAAAGCCAGTCTCTGGGGTCCTCCTTATCCAACGCGGCGGGAATGAAGGGCGACACGTAATCGCCCACAGGGAAGTTGGCCTTCTTGTCATCCAAATCTCCACCTACAGGAAGCATCCGGTAGGCTCTGAAACGTTTTGTGTCAACTGCCAACATCTGGGGACCCAGATTGCCATCCGAGTCATCCACCCTCATGGTGATCCGGAATACCTGGTCGGACGCCTTGGCAAAACGAATATTTGAAATCCGAGGGTCATCATCCGGATTGCTATCAAGGGGTAAGATGACAGGTGTTTCATTATCCATCCCCTCATTCACCCGGATCTGAAGAGGAAAATAGATATACCCCTCGCTATAAACGTGCAGACCCCAGGGTCCTCCCGAGGGGAGAGGGATCTTGAACGTACCGTCCGGGAGAATCTTCCCTCCTGCAAGGAATGCGTTGTTATGGAGTTCCCCCTTTTCAAGAGCCACGGCACCACTTGCGACAACTTTTCCGTCTGAGGTAAGCACTTTTCCCGACACGTAGGTGTCGCACCACGCCAGTGAACCGACAAGAAAGAAGGATGACACCCAAAACAGTCCAAAAATCACCGTTCCTTTTGCTTTCCTGTGCACCCCTCTGCTCCTCCTTATTCCTTCTTTCAGATCATTTTCGTCAAAAATTCATACTAGCATGGAGGCTGGTGAAAAGTCTATAATTGAGGAGTCCAAACTGCGATCGCACTTGCATGGACCGGCGCAAATGACTCCCATGCTTCTCTCGATTGACTGTGTTCGCCAGAGCCATCATTGGGGGAATCTGTGGAAATTCTGAGTTATCTTCTCATCGCTGTCTACCTGTTCGCCTTGATCTCTCTTTTCACTTATGGAATCAATTGTTACGTCCTCATGCTCCTCCATCGATTCCATCGAAACAAAGCCCGGCAGAAAGAAATGAGGCGACACGAGCTTTTTATCGCAAAGTCCGCTCAGGACGGTCTTCCAAGAGTCACGATCCAGCTCCCTCTTTTCAACGAAAGATATGTGGTTGAAAGGCTTCTGAGGGGGGTGGCTACGATTTCCTATCCCAAGGAACGCCTCGAGATTCAGATTTTAGACGATTCAATCGATGACACCGTTAAGATTGTTCAAAAGGCAGTCCAAAAATATCAGAACGAGGGTTTCGACATTGTCCATCTCCACCGTACGGATCGCAGAGGGTACAAGGCGGGAGCCCTGGAATCAGGTCTTGCTCGAGCAAGAGGGGAGTTCATTGCCATCTTCGATGCCGATTTCATTCCCCCTTCCGATTTTCTACATAAGACGCTTCCCTATTTTACCGATTCTCAAGTTGGCATGGTCCAGGCTCGATGGGGCCATATCAACCGCACTTATTCTCTTCTTACGCGCGTTCAGTCGCTCGGCATTGATGGCCATTTCGGTGTTGAGCAACCCGCAAGGTCGTGGGGCGGGCTGTTCATGAACTTCAATGGAACCGCTGGCGTTTGGCGGAAAACCGCCATCGAGGATGCGGGGGGATGGGAGCATGATACCCTGACCGAGGACATGGACCTCAGCTATAGAGCTCAATTGAAGGGATGGAAGTTAGAGTTCTCGCCGACTATGGTCTGTCCAGCTGAACTTCCCGTCCAGATACACGCCTTCAAGGCACAACAAAACCGCTGGGCCAAGGGTTCGATCCAGACAGCCCGCAAGCTGCTCGGTCGGATTCTCCGCGCCAGGATTCCCTGGTTTGTCAAACTTGAGGCTTTCCTTCATTTGACGCACTACATGGTTCACCCCCTGATGCTTATCGTCGTCCTCGCCTCCCTCCCCATGCTCTTTACCCAGTGGTTTTATGCCAGCCTCTCCTACCCCATTATGTTTTTCACCCTCATCACCCTCGCAACCTGCGGTCCCTCGTCGCTCTATTTCTACTCTCAACGATTACTCTATCGAGACTGGCTAAAGAACCTCAAATACCTTCCCCTGTTGGTCTGTCTTGGAACGGGGATTGCGGTCAGCAACACGAAGGCGGTTCTCGAGGCTTTTGGGCGTAGGACGGGAACCTTTGTCAGGACGCCGAAGTACGATATCTGGTCCCGAGCCGACGATTGGAGAAGAAAAATCTATCGATCACCTGAAAGTCTCCTATCGATAGCCGAGTTCCTCATGGGGTGTTATGCCCTCGCTGCCCTGATCCTGTTCTTAACTCTGGGGAAGTATTTTATCAGCCCCTTTCTGGTGATCTACACCCTGGGTTTTTTCACCGTTTTTGCACTCTCCATGTCCCATTCCATGGGACCGGAGGAGAGAAAATCTCGATAAAATGATTCGTAAAAGAGTTCTGTCCCTTGCAACGCTCGGTCTGATGGGGACTCCCATTTACGCTCTCAACTTCAGGCTTTACGGAGTTCTGCTGAAAAGAGGCCTTATCGGTCCGGAGACGGGGACGTTCACAATTCTATTGTACCAGTACGTCACTCTTGGGATCCTTTATCTTGTTGGAATTGGTATCGTTTTCGGGCGTAACAGCGAGAAAAGGACGACCCCAGAACTACTCTACATTGTCCTTTTTTTTGCACTCATCTATAGGATTCTTCTGATTCCCTTTCAACCTGTCCTCTCCAGCGACGTGTACCGATATATTTGGGACGGTCGCGTCCAATCCCAGGGTACCAACCCATATCGGTATTCACCAAATCACGAAGCACTCCAGGAACTTCGAGACGCTGCCATCTACCCCCACATAAATAGGAAAGGTTCCCCCACCATCTATCCTGCCGGGGCTCAGGCCATTTTCTATCTTCTCAACAAGTTGGGTGTGCGAGACGTTCTCACCTTCAAGGGGATGACGCTGTTATGTGACATGGGTTCCATTGTGCTTCTGTTTATGATTCTGGGAAATCTCGGACTGAGAAGGGAAAGGGTATTGGTCTACGCGTGGAACCCATTGGTCATTTATGAACTGGCTAACAATGGGCACCTCGATGGATTTGTTGTCTTTTTTGTTCTTTTGACCTTCTGGTTTATGGCTACGGATCGACCCAAGGCTTCTGTGGCCAGCCTTGGGGTTGCAACATCCCTGAAATTGTATCCTCTCGTTATTCTGCCCACCATTCTCAGAGAAAAAAAGGGGCAAGGGGTCTTGATATTCAGCGCAGTCATTCTCTTGTTCTACCTGCCATACCTTTCCGTGGGGAGACAGGTTCTGGGTTTCCTCCCAGAGTATCTCACAAATCCCCGCGAAACCTTCAATCTGGGTCTCAAGGCCTATTTGTTGATGTTTTTTCCCTTTCTGAGCCATTGGATGGTCACAATGATCCTGACGGGCGTGCTCACTGCTGCGGGCGTGCTGGTGTGGAAAAAGAGAAAAAAAGACGTCATCGATATCATTCGATTTGCCTACTTTCTCGCAGGCCTTCAAATTGTCCTGGCAACTGCTTCGTTACATCCATGGTATCTTTTATGGGTTATTCCGTTTCTTTCTTTCTACCCTTCACCGGCATGGCTTTATTTTTCCTTAACAGTTCCGTTTTCTTACCTGAAATACCAATCGCCCCAGGGGATTCTTCCAGGATGGGTAACACACATGGAGTATGTTCCGTTTCTCGCTTTGCTAGCCATGGAATACTTCATGTTCCAGCGATTCGACAGACATTTGTTCCCCCGGAGGCTTCCCGGGGAAAGATCGGTTTATAGAGTCTAGTGAGGTCTGTGGTCGATGCGAGTTTCCGTCGTTGTACCCGCCTTTAACGAGGAGGAGGCAATCGGAGAGGTTGTGAGACACATTCCCTCTGATTTGGTAGACGAGGTGATCGTGGTGGACAATGGATCAACCGATTCGACTGCAGTAAGAGCACGAGAAGCCGGGGCAACCGTGGTCAGCGAACCGAGGAGAGGCTACGGAGCCGCATGCCATGCAGGACTCATGGCCACTAAGAAAGGGGATGTCGTTGTTTTCTTGGATGGGGATAACAGCGATGATCCCAGGAACCTCTCACGCCTCTTGAAGCCGCTTAAAAAAGGAGAAGCCGACTTTGTTCTCGGCTCGAGGCTCTCAGGCTCCCAGGAGCCCGGTGCGATGTCCTTCCACGCCCGCTTGGGAAACTGGTTTGTCGCCAGGTTGATGAATCGCGTCTATGGATTGAACATCACCGATATCGCTTCTTTCAGAGCGATCCGGAGGGATTTTCTACTATCCTTTGGAATGGAGCAGATGACCTTCGGCTGGCCAGTGGAGATGTTGGTCAAGGCCGCCAAACGGCGAGCCAGAATTAAGGAAGTCCCCATCGACTACCATAAACGGATGGGGACGTCGAAGGTATCTGGCACGATCAAAGGATCGCTTCTGGCCGGATATTACATGCTGTGGATCCCGGTTCGGTACATCATCAAAGATTAGACACTCTCTCTTAAATAAAGTTCTCTCAAAAGTCGATTATGAGATTGCAGAAAATTGATGAACCAAAAAAGTTTGAAGGGACGTTCAAAGGGATTCGGCCCCTTTGCCTTCGGGGTGAATCGAAACAATCCGGAAATTTTGCTTTCCGAAATCTTGATGAGAAATTCTTGAAACTTAGGACCATGGGATCATTGTGTTTTCCTTGGTGAACGCCATTATTCCTTCGCGCCGATGCTCTCGCGGTGACCCAATAGGGCCTCGCAGGTGGGGAATCCCTGCCCCTTCCCCGCTCTAAAGGCGGGGATTTCCCCTTCCTGCTCGCCCTCGATGGGTGCCCCACCGCTTCCGCAAATGTCGCTCAGAGAAAACGGCGTTCACCGGAATATCGGGAAACTTTAGTCACAAAGGGTGAGAACAGTTGCCGCGCACACCGATTCCTTTTGACCGCAATGTCGAAAGATGGCTCGAATATTCTGAGAGCCCAAAGGGTCGTCTCCGACATGAACTGACCTGGCACAATATGAAGCGTCATCTTAAGCATGGAGACGGGAAATTGAGGGTGCTGGATGTGGGGTGTGGCCTAGGCGAAATGGCGCTCTTTCTTTCCAGTAAAGCCAGAACACTGGTGCTTCTCGATTTCTCAGATAAGATGCTGGAGACAGCCAAAAAACGGCTCATGCAAAAGCGTCCAGGCCTGAAGGGAGATCGCATCACCTTTGTTCATGGTCGCGTGGAAACGCTGGAGGCCTGCCTCCCGAAAGGCCGTTTCGATTTGATCCTCTGTCATACCCTTCTCGAGTATGTTGACGACCCCCGAGGAATTGTCGCATCTCTTGCCGGTCGACTCGCTCCTGGAGGACTCCTTTCCCTTGTCGTCGTCACTTGGATCAGCGAGGTGTTCAAACTCGCCATACTCAAAAATGACTTGGTGGGAGCCCGCGAGGCACTTCACAAAAGAGACTTCCCGGCCACCATCTTCGGGGATGTGGCAAAGCGCACTTTTTCCCCTGACGACCTAGAGGAGTTAGTTGAGGGCTTGAATCTCAAGGTTTTGGGCCGTTACGGAATCCGTATCTTCACGGACTATTTGCTTCAGGAGGGGGAGAAGGATTCGACAAGATACCGTCAGCTCCTTGATCTGGAAAAAGAAGCATCGAAGTTGTTACCATACCTGTATTTTGGGCGTTACCTCCACCTGATTTGTACACAAAAGGATAGCTGAAGGGGACATGTCATGGGTACTTCGGTCGGATTAGGCCTCACCAATGATTGCGATCTCAACTGCCCTCATTGCTACCGCCCCCTGGGAAAAATCCACAATTTGACTCTGAGGGATGTAAAGACGGTCTGTGAGAGTCTGGATGTGGATTCTGTGGGCCTGGGAACGGGCGAGAACGGATTGAACCCTGACTATTTTCAGATTCTTCAGTACTTTCGCGACAAAGAGATCCCCGTGACTCTCGCGTCTAACGGCTACACCATCGAAAACACCCCGGATGAAATTCTCAAGACATTCCGAGATGTCGAGTTCTCAGTTGATTTTCCCACAGAAGGGGAACAGGACAATTTTCGCGGTCTGGGAAATTGGGAACGAATCCACGCCAGTATCCCACGGTGTAAGAAGCTCGGTCTCGAGGTTTCAATAATCGCCGTTCTCATGAGCCTGAACTGCAAAAAGCTCGGACAATTGGCGAGCGTGGCAGCCTCACTCGATTGCAACCTTCGGGTAAATGTCTTTCAGCCAGTCCAGAACCGGACCTATCTGCTCACCTATGACCAGTATTGGGAGGCCTTCCGGATTCTCTTCGGTGAGGCAGACCTGATCAGCTGCACGGAGCCTCTCGTCAACACTTTCTCTGGGCTGAATTCCCTCCAGGGTGCTCCCTGCGGTCGGAAAAGCATCCGGATTAACCCACTCAGGCAGGTTCTACCATGCGTTTACTGGCCGGATAAAAAGGTCGAATTGAGAGACCTACTCAGACTCAATGGGGATGTTTGGAACACTCCGCCGTTCCGTAACGCGAGAAAAGTCCCCGGGGAATGCAAGATATGCAAGCATCTCGACAACTGCCAGGGAGGTTGCAGGAGTCGGAATCTCCTTCTCGGGAAAGACGATGAACCTGACCACTATTGCCCCTTGTGGCGAGGAGATTCCAGAAGTCTCAGCCCCACACTCGTCCCGGACAAGAGACTTCTCAGGGCAAAGAGCATTTGTACCACCATTGTCAGAGGGTGAAATAATCCTAGACAATCTCATCGTTCTGAAGGAGGAACGATTTCTGTTCGGATTTTCGGCTTTTCCTGTTTCTCGGCGCGGGCAACATGTTGTTTTAGAAGCTGGAAGAACGCAGGAATCGATTCCAAGGAAAAATTGAATGTCACCCAGAGAAAGTCGGAGAATACCCCTGCCTCGATCGCTCTACCTTGAAGTGACGAATCGGTGCAATCTCAAATGCCGGACCTGCCTGCGGTATCGCGGTATGAAGGAAGAACCCCGGGACCTTTCCCTCGATGAGATAAAGCACATTGTCGGTCAGGTACCGGAGCTCAATCGGGCAGCCCTTCACGGCATTGGTGAACCTCTCCTGAATACGGAACTGGCCGATATCATCCGCTATCTGAAAGGCAAGGACGTTTACGTGTTTTTCAATTCGAACGGCCTTCTTTTGAATCAGAAACGAGCGGACGAGCTCCTTGAGAGTGGACTCGATGAACTGCGTGTCTCCCTCGACGCTGCCACGCCGTCCACCTACGCCCGAGTCCGCGGTTCCACGGATTTTGTGAGAGTCGTGAGGAACATCGAGGTCCTTGCTCAGGTCCGAAATGCGAACCATGGATCAAACCCGAAGATCTCTGCCTGGATGGTGGCCACGGCAGACAACGTGGAAGACCTGCCGGAGATGATTGAGTTAGCTGCTCGCGTTGGAATCGATGAGGTCTATCTACAGAGACTCGTCTTTCCAACTGATGGGCCAGGAAAGGGCCTGGCAGTGAGACAAAAAGCCATAACCGGTCCGCCACAACCGATTGCCGATATTCTTCAGAAGGGCATGTCCCTCAGCCGTCAACTCGGGGTCTCTCTAATGGCCTCGGGACTCGTCTCACCCACGAAGAGCCTCAGCAATGGATCGAGAGAGCCCGCCCCATGGCGTCAATGCAGAAGGCCACGGGAGGTCGCTTACGTAACGGCGTGGGGCAATGTGCTGCCCTGTTGCATCGCTCCCTTTTCCAGTGTGGATTACGGTTCCCTCATCCTGGGCAATGTATATACGGAACCTTTCGACGAGATTTGGCGAGGTGAAAAATATTGTGCTTTTCGCGAAATGCACCAGTCCTTCGACCCTCCTGGATGTTGCTCCGGCTGCGGAACAGAATGGAGCCTATGAGGGGAATAGAGCATGAAAACGATTCTCGTTATCGTAGCCAAAGAACCGGTTCCTGGCCGGGTCAAGACGCGGCTCTCCTCCCGTCTCGGCGCAAAGCAGGCCTCTGAATTGTATCGGCTGTCGATTCAGGACATGACCGAAGAGATGTCCAACCTCTCCGAGAATACCCTGGCCATCGCCTACACCCCAAGAGATGCCGAAAGGGTATTTAAAAAAATCTTTCCCTCCCCCATCCGCCTCTTTCCGCAGGAGGGTGAGAATCTCGGGGAGAGACTATCCAACATTTTCAAGAGGATGTTTGCCGAAGGCTACCATCAGGTTCACATTATCAACAGCGATAGCCCCGATTTGTCTCATCGCCTGATTGAGCGATCGATCAGGTTGCTTCAGGAGCCCAAAACGGACGTTATACTCGGCCCATGTGCCGATGGGGGTTACTACCTTGTGGGCCTGAAGAGGCTCATCCCAGAGCTTTTTGCCCGGATCCCTTGGAGCACGGACCAGGTCTTGAACAAGACCCTGGAAACGTCACAAAGACTCGGTCTTCAATGTGCACTGCTCAGTCCCTGGTATGACATCGATACCTATGATGATATGCTTCAGTTCCTCGAGCGGAACGGAAAAAGAGTCGATACGGAGAGACTACCCGGTTGGAGAACGCTGAAGTACCTCAGAACCAGAATAAAGCCGGGATGAGGCTTTCTGAACCTCTCGTGCGACACTTCCTGTTGCCTATCCTTATGGGGAAGGTCCTGATGCAAGTCATTCAGAGTAATGGCAAAGAGATCGCCTACGCGACGGGACTGGGAGGTGTTCAAAGAGGGCGAAAGACGCTGCTTTTTGTACACGGGTCAGGGGGGAGTCATCATCACTGGAATCACCAGAGGCAGTATTTCCAGAAGTCCTATAACGTTGTCACGGTCGATCTGCCAGGTCATGGCCAGGGGAGCCCCACAGGAGAGGACTCGGTGGAGGCCTATGCGAACCACATCCTCCATTTAGTTCAATCATTGCCTGTGGATTGGGTTTGCCTGTTCGGTCACTCCCTCGGGGGAGCAATTGCACAAAAGTTCGCTCTCCTCTATCCGAAGCACTTAGAGGCCCTGGTTTTGGTGGGGACGGGGGCACGGCTAAGAGTCCTGCCCGAGGTTCTCACGGGGATTCGGGAGCGCTTTGAGGCAACCGTAAGGCTCATCAATGATTATGCCTTCTCGAAGGAAACTTCCCGGGAGTTGGTTCAAAAGGGCATCGAGACCATGCTGAAGACGAGTCCAGCTGTTCTGCACGGTGATTTCACTTCCTGCGATCGCTTCGATATCATGGAGCAGGTGACAGACATCAAAGTTCCGACCTTGGCCGTTTGCGGCAGAGATGATTTATTGACCCCTCCGAAGTATTCCCACTATTTGGCCGAGAGGATCCAAGACGCCCATGTGGAGATCATCGATGGCGCTGGTCATATGGTCATGATCGAAAAGCCTGGCGAATTCAATCGGAGAGTCGAGGAATTTCTGAATACCTTGGGATGAAGTCAAGTGCAATCACCCGTCATCGGTGAGGATTCGGTATTTTGACAAGTGAAAGCTCAGTGCCGTAGATTCCATAGAAACCACGACATCACCGAGATTGTCGTCGTCGTCCCATGTCAGGCGAGTGAGGCAGTTGAGAATTTCCTCGAGGATCTGGGGGCCATGGGCGCTTCCATCGAGAGGTTTGACATGGAAGGACCCACGGAGACCGTCCGAGGATACTTTCCACACGATAAAGAAACAGATCAGCTCAAACGATCGGTCGAGGCTTACCTAAAAGAGATTGAAGACTTCTTCCCACCGACAACCCGGTGGCGATCTGCCATCCGCGTTCTCTCACCGTCGGATTGGCAGGAGAAATGGAAGACCTTCTTTAGACCGATTGGCGTAACCCGCCGGCTCGTCATCAAACCCACATGGGAGTCTTACGAGGCGAGGGACAACGGAATCATCATCGAGATTGACCCAGGATTGGCCTTTGGAACAGGTCTCCATCCAACAACCCGGCTCTGCCTGACCTTTCTTGAAAATGAAATAGATCGCAGAATCAAGGAGAGCAAGGGACGCTCCCTGTTGGATGTTGGGACAGGGTCTGGTATTCTGGCCATTGCGGCGGCCAGACTGGGGGCCAGACCTGTGGTGGGAATCGAAATCGATGATACAGCCAGGGAAGTGGCACGCCAGAACGTCAAGCATAATCACGTTGAAGGAGTTGTGAGCGTCGATTCCAAGAAACTAGAGGCGATCGGTGGGTCTTTCGATCTCGTCCTCGCCAACATCGATGCCAAGACCCTGGCCGAACTAAGAGATCCTTTGATCCGGCTCGTGTCTGTGGGCGGGCGCTTGGCACTTTCTGGAATTCTCAAAGAACAAAAACAGCGTTTCAAGGGAATGTTTCGGGGAGATCAGTTTCATTGTGTTGGTGAAAAGAGTCGGGAAGGATGGAGTTTTCTGGTATTTGAACGATCCTAATTTCCTCATAGGGGCCGGTGATTGATCTCCAGTTTCGGCTTTCACAAAAGACATCCGGATCTATTTGCACGTGTAAGAATCCCGAGGGATCATTTTCCCTTTCTGAATCTAGTGACAGCCGATCCCTGAACCCTGTTGTTTGCAGGGGTATTTATGGCTAGATTTTTTATCTCGAACCCCATCGTCTCGAAACAAGAAATTATTGTCTCAGGCCAAGAAGCGCGACACATGCGGCGTGTTCTACGCTTAAAGTTGGGGGACAAGGTTGACATCTTTGACGGGACGGGAAAGGAATATCGGAGTGAGATCTTGCGGCAAGGTCATCAGACCCTGACGCTGAGAATTCTTGAGACGACAGTGCCCAACCGTGAGTCGCCTCTCACCATCATCATGGGCCAGAGTCTCGTCAAAGGAAACAAGATGGATTTTATCATTCAGAAAGCAACAGAACTGGGCGTTTCGGAGGTTTTCCCTTTCGTCTCTTCCCGCTCCATTACTTGTCTCGATAAGGAAAGAATCGAACACCGCGTCAACCGCTGGAGGCGAATCGCTGTGGAATCATCGAAACAATGCGGTCGTCTGATCCCGCTAAGGATCGAGACGGTGGCAAAATTTGACGAAGTCCTCGAGCGAGGATCTCTGGCAACGAAAAAAATCATCCTCTGGGAGAAAGGGACAAGGAACCTTCCATCCCTATTTCGGGAAAGGAATGCGACGGCCAGGTTATCCGAGAGCGTCTATTTCCTCGTGGGGCCGGAGGGTGGATTTTCAGAGGAGGAGATCAAGCGAGCCGAGGGGACGCATTTCGTGCCCGTGAGTCTCGGTTCTAGAATCCTGAGGGTTGAGACAGCGGGACTGAGTTTTGTGAGCATCCTCCAATACGAATGGGGGGATTTGAGATAATTCAGGCCGTCTGCACTTCCTCACCCGTACCTCCGTGAGGAGACACAGTGGGGGCATGACGGTCCATGTCCAAAGAAGACTCCTCTTCGAGCGCGTGGGCTTCCAAGTATCTTCCGTAGGATATGCACGCCTCCATAAATTGGCACTTTCTTCGACAAACTTCGACGTTCACCTTGGGGCTTCCTCTTCGTTTCTCACAGACGATGTAAGGCATGGCGCGATCACTCCGATATATTGATATTAATTTATATATACCCACAGTATGTGGGCATGTCAAGCGAAAAAAATCCCTTTTCTGAAAAAGAATTACTTTATTTATTCGAATATTATACACGAATTCGCAGAAAGAATCTATAGCCTTTGAACTTATCCCACCAATATAATAAACATTTTATATCCACATCGTATACTTTCCTCTCTCCGAGAACGTTAGATCATATGCCATTGGCACGGTGGGTTGGACAAGACTACTTGTCAGCCCAATCAGGTTCTTAAACAGAAAGAGACCCAATAGAGAAAGGCCGACGAGGAACAAAAGAATCTCAAGTCCGTGGTACCAGCGGCTGGGCTTAATCCTCATAGCGTCCATCTTTTGCCCCTTCCGATTCGCGTCCCATTACGTCTCGGACCTGATTCCTCGATTTTCTAGAGTCCTTGTGCTCTGAATCTCTGCGGTCCTTCGAGGAACTCTTCCTGACAGTTAGCCTTCACGCCGTAGAAAAGATAGGCCATGGCGATAACGAAACACCATATTCCCCAAAAGGGAACTGTTATTTTTTTGAGACTCAGAATGGTGTCGATGATCAGCACGGGCGTGATGGACATGATGGCAATACTGATGAGATCTTGGAAACTCAGATTCGTCTTTTTTGCTTTTGCAAACAGAAGTCCAATTGCTGCGTAGATCAGGACTTGAATGGTTCTGTAGACAAAGGAGAACAAAAGTGCGATCGGAAACGAGATCATGGTAAACCATTTTTCGAAAAAACCCGCCCATCTGTTCATCAAATCCTGGTCGAGTGTGAAGCTCTCAATGTCTGACAGATCAAAGGTTCTCGTTTCTCTCCGACTCTTTCTAAGTATCGCTTTCGTTTTCGTGACCAAGATATTTGCCGTTGTGTCATTCAGAGATGTATATTGCCCTGTCGTATCAATAATTGCAAAAATCTTACCGCTCTCCGGGTCCTCGATGAAGTAAGGCTCCTCTTCGTCTATCCATATCTCACCATGGGAAATCGTGATTTCTGGAACTTGAACGATGAATTCTCTGGCTGATGTCATCATGAAGTCGGAGATCTGGCGCTGAAGGGCAATCATCGTTGGGATCCAACACAAAAAGAGGAGCAACAGCAGGTAGACGAATGAAAAACCTTTCCAATTTCTACCCGCATCTTGATAGAATTCCTTTGAAAAGAATGACATGAAAAAGGGATGGACGATTGAATACCGTCTTTTGCTCGATTTTTGCGACCGCGATGGCGGTCTGTAAAATCCTGTCGTCATAACTCCCTCCATAATGCAAAACGGACAGAGTTCTTAGCTCGACGTCGGACACAACGATGGGGACTAGGGAATCGAAAGATATGAGATAAGACCCTTTTGGTCCTGTGTCGAAGATGCACTTGCAACTTCTATGCCCGTCGTGCATAATGGGGTGCCGGCCAGGCGGCCCATCGCACCGACTCGGTCATTTGATTCCCCGGAAGAAAGCCTATCCAGGTTGCGATACCCAGTCGTTACCGTCACTTCGGTAAAACGTGAAAGGTTACGAAGTCGCTTCCAGTTCTGAGGAGCCTACTGATTTTCGAGAAAAAAGCTCCTCTACTGCCCTCATGCTTCAGGACAACTTTGAACTTTCAAATGGACGTCACTTAAGTCCCAAAACTCCTTTCAGTTCTGCGGAGTTTCCTGACGTTTTTGATCCACATAAGCTCTGGTGGGTCAAATCTCTTTGAGCGTTCCTTTATCATGTTTTTTGCCCATAAATCCTAGGTCCCGCTGTGGCGGGAGAGTTTTGAGAGTGCCTGAAGCGAGCCTTAGATTTATCAAAAAACCTTTACGAAAAGCGAAAAGGGATTTGAGCACCTGACCAATTCGAAAATCCTTTCTAGATCAGTTACTTGCGTAATTGCCTGGTTTATTTTTGAGGAGACCCCAGTCAGTTCTTGCTTGATTCACGAAAAAAGTTTGATATAATTAAAATAGATTTTAGTTTAATGAAATTCCTTCCGATATTGCCTACAGTGGATAGGGGGGCCGTATTTCAGCGGCATCGTGTCCGCGGAGGCAGATTTGAGAAACCACATCGCGCCTAGTCTAGCCGATGACGGCGTTAAGGCGTTTAACATCGGCCGCAAGATCCGGGATCTTCGAAAGGGAAAGGCGCTCACCTTACAGAACCTCTCGACAGCCACCGGCCTTTCGAAACCTTTACTCTCCCAGATCGAAAACGAAATTGTCGTCCCTCCCATCTCTACCCTCCTGAAAATATCGAGGGCTTTGGATAAAGACATCGCTTTCTTCTTCCAGGAACCCAACGATGACCGGAAGATCGTTGTTGTGCGCACTTTTGAGAGGGAAAGTCTGGACACGAGGAAACTCGGACGGACCGACGGAGGCTATTCTTACGAATCACTCGCCTACAAGAAAAGCCGGAAGAACATGGAACCTTTTCTGGTGGAGTTTGAGACAAAGGACGAGAAGGAGATGTCCTTTTACAGTCACGAAGGTGAGGAGTTTCTCTTTGTCCTTGAGGGGGATCTCGAGTTTCGGACAAGGGACGAGGTGCATGGGCTTAAAGAAGGAGACAGCCTCTATTTTGAATCCGATGTTCCCCACAGTTACCGAGCACTTGGAAAAAAGAACGCCAAAGCAATCGTTGTCATCTTTTCGACACCCTGAGGGGGAAACCATGATCGAGATCCGATTTCACGGTCGGGGGGGTCAAGGAGCCGTGGTGGCTTCAAAGCTTCTGGCCTCAGCCCTTTTTGCAGAAGGCAAGTCCGTGCAGTCTTTTCCATCTTTCGGTGTGGAGAGACGGGGAGCTCCGGTTATGGCTTTTCTGCGTATCGACAATCATCCCATCAAATTGCGGACCAACGTCTACAATCCGGATCATATCATCGTTCTCGATGCGACGCTCGTCGAGGCCGTTGATGTCACGAGTGGCCTCAAGCCGAAGGGCTGGATAATACTGAACTCCGATCACAGTCCAGAGGAATTCACGGGGTTTGCCTCCTTTCGAGTCGCTACCGTGGACGCGACGAAAATCGCTGTGGAAAACCATCTGGGGTCGAGGACTCATCCCATTGTGAATACGGCTATCCTCGGTGCTTTCTCTAAAGTCACCGGGCTCGTGAGTATTGAGGCGGTGGCCCAGTCGATACGGGAGGCGGTTCCCGCAAAGACAGAGGAAAACGCTCGGGCTGCCGTGGAGGCCTATGATAAGACGGTTCTTCCAAGTAACGATCATCCGACGGAAGGCTGAAGCTGTGACGCCGAGCCGCCAAATCGATCCAAAGTGAGGAGTCACGATGCCGCGCGCTCTCGATTACACAAAAGAGTCAGAAATGCCCAGTGTGCCAGTCTCCCTGGGAGACATGAAGTGGAGTAAAACCGGCAGTTGGCGTTATATGAGACCCAATTACGAGGACAAAACGCCTCCGTGTAACCAGGCATGTCCCGCCGGGAATGATGTTGTCAGATTCGTCATGCTGGTTGAAGAGGGAAAGACCAAGAGCGGTTGGCTGAAAATCAAAGAGGAGAGCCCCTTTCCGGGAGTGTGCGGGAGAGTTTGCTTCCATCCCTGCGAAACCCAATGTAACCGGGGCCAATATGATCAGCCTGTGTCTATCCACCGTCTGGAGAGGTTTGTCGCCGACGCATGCGCACATTCCAGATCTCGCAATCTCGATCGATGGGGAGACCGATCCGAAAGAGTCGCCATCATCGGTTCAGGACCAGCCGGGTTGAGTTGTGCCTATCATCTCGCCCTACTGGGTTATCATCCAGAGGTCTTTGAAGCGCTCCCGGTTCCGGGCGGCATCTTACGGGTCGGTATTCCGGAATATCGTCTCCCCGAAGGAGTCCTGAATCGGGAAATTTCTGACCTCGAAACCCTGGGCGTCAAGATTCGGACAGATACAAAGGTGGACAAGGATTTTTTTGATGGTGGCGGACAGGAATATCAGGCGGTCTTCATCGCTACTGGGGCTCACGAGAGTCAGCGGTTGGGTATCTCGGGAGAAGACGGACCCGGAGTGATTCCCGGGCTAACGTTTCTGAGAGAAGTCAGGATGATCCAGAAAGTTCGACCCGGAAAGCGAGTCGCAGTGGTCGGCGGTGGCAATACGGCTTTAGATGCGGCTCGCTCTGCGCTCCGCCTTAAGTCACAGCCGGTCATAATCTATCGGAGAAGTCAAGATGAAATGCCAGCCTTTGCCGGAGAAATCGAAGAAGCAATGGAGGAGGGCATCGAAATCGAATTCCTGACCCAGCCAGTGCGGGTCATACGAGAAAACGGTGGAGTGGCCGGATTGGAGTGTATCAGGATGAACCTCGGTGAGGTTGATGAGACCGGACGGAAGCGTCCAGTTCCGATCAAAGGGTCCAACTTCACCTTGGATGTGGATGGGATTCTTGTAGCAATCGGAGAAGCCCCTGATGCGAGGCTGTTGCCTCCAGACGTCGAGTTGGATTGGAGGTCTCTCACCCTCCAGGACGTGTCTCGAGCTGAATCGAGGGGAGTTTTCTTCGGTGGAGATCTGGTTTCGCCCTTTCGGACGGTGGCTCACGCCATCGGATCTGGGAAGAAGGGCGCCATCTCAGTCGATGCCTTTCTCAGGGGAGATAATCCATTGGAAGTCCTGGAAATGACACGGATCGGTGAAACTGGCGGCGTGTCCATGAGAAAATACATCGACACGGGTTACAGGACCTTGAGTCGCCATGTGGTTAATTTTGACGAGCTCAACACGGCTTATTTCAAGCCCCTGTCAAAAACGGACCGGAAGTGCCTTTCCGCCTCTTCCAGAATCAGGGATTTCAGAGAGGTCAACCGGGGGTTAATCAGGCGGGAGGCTCGGTACGAAGCAGAGCGATGTTTCAAATGTGGCACCTGCAACGAGTGTGAGAACTGTTATGTTTTCTGCCCTGACGTTTCTATTTTGAGGAACATGAGAAAACTCAAACACGAAATCAATTACGACCAATGCAAGGGATGCGGAATTTGCTTCACCGAATGTCCAAGGACTGCCATCTCCATGGAGGAGGAACAGAGATGAAAAAAGTCATGACAGGCAACGAGGCAGTGGCTCAGGGGGTGAAGCTTTCCCGGGTTCAGGTGATCTCGGCCTATCCCATTACTCCCCAAACGACTATCGTTGAGGAGCTCTCAGAGATGTGTGCAGATGGGAGGTTGAACGCAAAATTCCTCAAAGTCGAGTCTGAGCATTCAGCCATGGCCAGTATCATCGCCTCATGCACTGCCGGGGTCAGATCCTTCACGGCGACCTCCTCCCAGGGGTTGGTGCTCATGCACGAAATGCTCCATTGGGCAGCCGGTGCGAGGCTCCCGGTGGTTATGGTCAACGTCAATCGAGCATTGGGATCGCCGTGGAACATCGGGAACGAACAGAGTGATAGCCTTTCTCAAAGGGATACAGGATGGATCCAGCTTTACTGCGAAAACAATCAAGAGGTCGTGGACACAATTCCGCAGGCATACCGCATCGCGGAAACCGTCAAACTCCCTGTTATGGTGGTTTTGGATGCATTTGTTTTGTCTCATACGGCCGAACCGACCGAAATCCCCGATCAGGAACGGATCGATGAGTTCTTGCCTCCATTCAAGGGCGATTTCACATTGACCGGACGCCGCCACCAGTCTTTCAACCCGATTACGAGTCCAGACTACTACATGGAGTTTCGTTACAAAATTCAAAAAGCCATGGATCAAGCCAAAGAAGTGGCGAGATCGGTTGATGAGGACTATGAGGGCCTGTTTAGGAGGGGTTATGGGATCATGGAAAAATACAATTGGGATGGGGCTGACACGGTGCTGGTCACGTCAGGAGCGGTTACCAGCACATCACGCTTCGTCGCTGACGAATTGGCCAAGGAGGGAAAACGAGTCGGTCTTCTGAAGATGAAGATGTTCAGACCCTTTCCAACCGAAGCGATTCGGGAAGTCCTCGGTGGTACCCGAAAGGTCGCCGTCCTGGACCGCGGACTTTCCTTTGGGCAGTCCGGCTTTTTCGCTCAGGAGATCCGATCGACCTTCTGCAACGAGGATGAGCAACCGAGGATCTTTGGTTTCGTGGCAGGACTCGGCGGGAGGGATGTCACTCCCGAAGACATTCGGCAGATGATCTCCTACACGCTCGAGAACGACCGTCCAAGACACGACATAATTTGGATAGGCCTTAAACAGTAGAGTGTAAGACGAGGAGACCATGAAGAACTACACAATTCCTGACAGAGAGCTTTTGAGTGGGGGACACCTAGCCTGCCCAGGATGTGGGGCTGCCTTGGGAATGCGTTTGGCATTGAAAGCCTTGGGTGAAAAGACAATACTGGTCATTCCTGCCAGCTGCTGGTCGATCGCGCCGGGAGCTTTCCCTCATTCGGCTATTGATGTTCCCGTCTATAACACGGCCTTCGAAACGGGAGGGTCTGCGGCAGCAGGGATCACTGCGGCGCTCGAGATATTGGGAGACAAAGATTTCACCGTCGTCACCTGGGCCGGAGATGGGGGAACTTTCGACATC
>JABAOH010000469.1_pt1 | contig 30261 bp, 24 predicted proteins | sample 7062181 | NCBI WGS metagenome assembly JABAOH01 (sample SAMN14538630, study PRJNA623070) | marine sediment metagenome | biome: marine biome [ENVO:00000428]; feature: marine pelagic biome [ENVO:01000023]; material: deep marine sediment [ENVO:00002113]; isolation source: pool of 5 deep marine...
TTTCATTGGAACAAGCTTAATCCACAGGATCTCGAGCTCGCGCTTCGGTACTTCGAGTTAGCCCGAGAGAAAGATCCAAATTATGCCCTGGCCTATGCAGGGATTTCCTCAGTCTGGGTTGGACTCCAGCAACAGGGAGAATTGTCCAGCAGTGAGGCAGGGCCAAAAGCTAAGGCGGCTGCGATGAAAGCCCTGGAGTTGGACGACACGCTTGCGGAAGTTCATAGCGTGTTAGGTGGTATCAAAGCCTGGACGGATTGGGACTGGGAGGGTGCGGATAAGGCATTCCGTCGGGCTATCGAACTCAACGCCAACTATCCGGATGCTCGTGTAGGCTACTCGCATCTCTTGTTTCAGGTAGGACGCCCGGAGGAAGCGATGGCGCAGATAGAGCGAGCCTTGGAATTGGACCCGTTCAACGTCCACTTCCGAGATCTTTATGCTATGGGTTTGAATATAGCGCGCAGGTATGACGAGGCCATTGACATGCTTAGCGAAACGCTTAGAACCGCACCGAACAACCTGCAGGTGATGTCAACCCTCAGAACATCCTACCACCATAAGGGCATGTATGAAGAGGCGCTGGAAATATGGAAGAGATATTATGCTACGAGGGGCGATCAAGAAGCCGAAGAAGCCCTGGCGCGCGGTGAAGCGGAAGCTGGCTACTCCGGGGCGTTGAGCAGGTTGGCGGAGATGATGATCGAACGCTCGCGCACAACCTTTGTCACGCCCTGGCGAATAGGGACAATGTATACCCGTGCCGGGAAGAACGACGAAGCACTCGAATGGTTAGAGAAGGCATATGAAGCGCATGATCCGAATATGACTTATATCAATGTGGATCCGATTTTTGACGGGCTGCGCGACGACCCGCGCTTCCAGGATCTTCTGCGGCGGATGAACTTTCCGCAGGAAAAATAATCAACAAATCCAACAAAAATATCGAGGCAGAGTCTGTTACCCGGCGGCGGTTGAAGTACTCATGCCCCTGCATCAAAGTCTTATCTCTTTCTATTTTAGCTATGGGATTAAGATTTGACGCTATGTCATAGTCCCTATAACAGACTAATACAGATCCCAAATCACCGGCTTGAGCCACTCCTGAAAAAGCATTATAAGGCATAAAAATAGAATAAATTTTGACTTAATATGTTAATTTTCAATAGGTTAAGTCGGTCTGACCCTAATAAACGAACAATAAACTAAAAGCGACGAGATTATCAAGTAGCTAAGAGAGAAAAATGGTGAATGAGATTCTATCGACTGGCTTCACAAATCATGATATGCTACAAAAAGAGATGATTTCTTTACAAAGAGCATTTAGAAAGGGAGGAAGTGATATGACCGCTAAAGCTAAATTCACTTCAATTTTCGTACTGCGTTGCTTTTTCCTTTTTTCCTTTTCCTTTTTATTAATGATGAGCATCAGTGGGAAGCATAGGAACGAAGAAGAGTTCTCTGCTCCAGGATTATGCAATTCCCAGGAATCAGCCGGAGTTCCAATTGCTGTCATTGGGGCACTTATCGACGGAACAGGAGCAGAGCCGGTCCCGGAGGCGGTCGTCGTCATTAAAGGTAGATATATTACCGCGGTGGGGCCGCGCAAGGAGATAGAGATTCCCGAGAATGCCCGGGTTTTCTCGTTCCCCCGGGGCACGCTGCTTCCCGGTTTTATTAATGCCCATGTTCACAGCAAGTACGATGAAAAGCGCTTACAACTGTGGGCGCGGGAGGGGGTAACCACTGTCCGGGATTTAGCGGAAGCCATGGGCGTACCCTGGTTTACTTTACGGGACCAGCTGCGCTCCAACCCGAAAAATGCCCGGATCGTGGCTGCCGGCCCTGTGTTTACCTGTCCCGATGGATTTTTCAAAGAATTCTCTTTAATCGTCGTCTCTCCCGAAGACGCGCAAGAGAAGGTTAATAAACTTATCGATGCGGGGGCGGATGTCATCAAGATCGGGATGAATTCACCGATATTTCCGGAACTTTCCTTGGAAATCGTGAAGGCGATCGTCGAAACAGCGCACAGCCGCGGCAAACCGGTGGCCGCTCATGTGATCAGTGCCCATGGGATGGGTGTCGCTGTGGAAGCCGGGGTGGATGATATCAATCACCGGGCTCCTATTGGCGAAAAATCCAAGGAGCTCATCCAGCAAACCAAAGCGGCCGGAATTTATTGGATACCGACACTTGAGCCCCGGCTACCAGCGCCCCCAGGGAAAGGCCGACCAGGGCGCAGAAGGAAAGCGATAGACAGTTTCAAGTATTTTCTCAGTTTAGGGGGGTCCGTTGCCTTAGGGAGCGATTCTGGCACTCTTCCCGGTGTCCAAATTGGCATGCCCATCAAGGAAATCCTCTTGATGCAAGAAGCCGGGATGACCCCGATGCAGATTATCGAGGCGAGTACCCGTCATGCGGCTCGCGTCTGCAGGCTAGAAAACGAAATCGGCACCTTACAAGCGGGAAAGTGTGCCGATCTTCTCGTGGTGGAGGGAAATCCCTTGGAAGATTTAAATACCCTGACAAAAACAAGATTAGTGATTCATGATGGAGTCGTTATTCGAGAAGAATAAAGGATATTAACCATAAAAGAAGTGGTCATAGAATGGGTTTTCTCTTTTTAATTGGTATTTTACATGCCCATTATATACCTACTTTATTCACGTTGCTATTTCCTGCTTTTAGAGGTTAGAATTGCTAGTGATAATCTTAACGCTTCAATTTCTTTAAAAATAAAATTTTGATGGATTTATATCTAAGATACATTTGAGCTTATAGTCCTTAAAATCTCTTATTAAAGAAGGAAAATAAGCAACGGAAAAAAAGAATTACTTCTTCCAACAATTACAATAGCAATTTATAAAGAATTGGATATATCCACATCCTAGAAATATGGATGTGATCCCAAAGATGGAGGAAAATTGCAAATCAGCAAAAACCAAATTCATATAGAATAAAATTTTATCCCATTTTTAACAGGGACACAAAGGAGCAAAATTTATGAAGATCCCTAAGCTCGATTACCCGGTTCATACATTAGACAACCGATTGTTTCTTCCAGCTGGCAAGCTCCTTACATCAGAGGCCCTGGATGAATTGATCGCAACCAATAAGGGCACATCTTATAAGACGCTTCCCTTTTTAGAGTATGGCACCGTCTATCAAGATATCCTCCGCTTACTCCAAAAGCCCCCATACCATGTAATCTTCGATGAGCTAAAAAGTGAAATTGTCTTGAACCTAATGAAGAAGATCAATTTCATCCCACCCGTTCTGGAATCCCTCGACTATTTCAAAGAGAACGACTTTTATACTTACCGGCACTCTCTGATGGTGTTCGCCATGTCAGCAATCATGGCTCGGGATCTACTGGAAAAATCCGAGGGCTGGATCATAGAGGCCATGGCCGGGAGCATACATGATTTAGGCAAAATATGCATTCCCCTCCAGATATTGGAAAAGAGCGATCCACTGACCAGAACCGACAGGAGCATCCTGGAACACCATGCCTTAGCCGGCTTTGTGCTTCTCAGTTACTTTCTTCAAGATCGCCGGAGTTTTGCAGCGTGGATAGCCAGAGAACACCATGAACGAAGGGATGGATCTGGATATCCTCTGGGCATCTCATTGAGAGATAGGATGGTAGAGATCATTGCCGCATGCGACGTTTATGATGCCCTCCTTTCGCCAAGGCCTTATCGGACTACCCCATATGACAATAGGACAGCTTTGGAGGAGATTATCGAGATGGCCCAGCGGGGCAAATTAGGCTGGGATGTGGTCCAGACCTTAGTGTCTCATAACCGAAAGGATAGACCTCATTTTCGAGAATGCAGGGTTTCCTCCGAGAAAAGGGGGACACCTCCAGCAGACAACTTATATGGAGTCATTGTAGACTAAGACACCGTTAACAGTGGGGGTTGAGATGATTAATGTCCCCTGGTCCTCCCATTAATTCCCCAGCGCCTGTAAAATGAGGTCAGGCCTACACTCTTGACAACGAATTGCATTTTTAGAGATGAGACTGAAAAGAAAAAAAATGTTGGAATTGGAAGCTGCAAATTGCTGATTGTAAATATAGACCGGAGCCATACCCAAAAACTGGTCCAGTCAAAAATGAAAGAAAAATCAAGGCCGGCTGAGCTTTATATCCGACTGCCGGGAGAAAAAAAGGGTATCAAAAGAGAGTTGGGGAAGATTGCAGCTAAGAACGATATTACTCTAAACAGGCTGATAATCTTTATTATTGATTGGTTCTTAGAGCAAAGGAAAGACAAAGAGTTTGTTATTAAGCTCAAGTAAAAAAGTCACTGTTTTTGCAACGTTTTGCTTAAAAATTAACTGTTTTTGACCGTAAATAACTGAATATAAAAAGTCGAAAATTATCTATTTATATGGGAAAAAGGGATGCTAATCTGTATAAAGAAAAAATGCCGAAGAGGGGACTCGAACCCCTACTCCCGAATACCAGGAACTAGCCCCTCAAGCTAGCGTGTCTACCAATTCCACCACTTCGGCATTTAAGCCTGGGAGGCTTATTCAGGCAATATTGTCTATATTTAAGGCAGAAATTTTCCTGACCTTTATTTTTTCTTCTCTGTTTCTGTGCTTTTTTGCTCTTTTTTCTCTGTCGCGGGAGGTTTCGTTTCCTCGGCTTCTTTTTTAGTTTCCGTAACCGCACCTGTCTCCTCTGCCGGGGCTTCTTCGCCCTTTACAGCCGATTTTACTCCTCTAGCGGACAGCATCCAGAGGCCAAGCGAAGTTAGCATAAAAACAATGGCACAGATTGTGGTTGCCTTGGATAAAATTGTTGCCGCACCCCGTGGTCCGAAAACGGTCTGGCTGCCTCCTCCGCCGAAGGCTCCAGCCAGATCAGCGGCTTTACCTGATTGAAGAAGAACAGCAATGATGAGAATGAAACAGACGATGATGTGAATTACTGTGATTATACCACTCACTTCTTCTCCTTGTAAGCTCTTATAGCCTCTTTAGTAATTTGAATGAAAGAGTCAGCTTCCAGCGAAGCTCCTCCGACCAATGCTCCGTTTATGTTATTTTCCTTCAGTAAAGAATACGTATTGTCTGGCTTTACTGAGCCGCCGTAGAGAATTATAGCATACGAGGCAATCTCATTTCCATATTTTTCTGCCACTTTCTCCCTTATGAAGCTGTGGACTTCCTCTGCTTGAGAAGGCGTTGCTGTTATACCTGTTCCGATGGCCCAGATAGGCTCATAAGCGATGACGATCCGCCGCATCTCTTCTTTCCCCAGTCCTTCTAGTCCTGAATTTATCTGTGTTTCGACTTTCTCTATTGTTTTTCCTTTTTCTCTTTCTTCCAGCGATTCCCCGATGCACATGATTGGCGTTAGTTCATGAGCTAAAGCTGCTTTGACTTTTTTATTAACAGTCTCGTTTGTTTCACCAAAATATTGGCGCCTTTCTGAGTGACCGATAGTGACATACTGACAGCCTGCATCCTTGAGCATTGGCGGGGAGATTTCGCCGGTGAAAGCTCCTTTTTCTTCCCAGAAAAGGTTTTGAGCGCCAAGTTGGACAGAGCTTCCTTCAATTACTTTTTTTACTTCACTCAGCATAGTATAGGGAGGAATGATGACAAGCTCTGCGTCTGTCAATTCCGGACCTGCCTCTTTTAGTGTTTTAACCATTTCCACAGCTTCAGGAATGGTCTTATGCATCTTCCAGTTTCCCGCGATGAAAGGTTTTTCATTATTGATTGTCATCTTATTTCTCCGATAATGCTTCAATGCCGGGAAGGGTTTCGTTTGCCATAAATTCTAAAGAAGCACCCCCTCCGGTTGAAATGTGGGAAATTTTCTCACTCACTCCTGCCTTGTAGACAGCTGATACTGAATCTCCCCCTCCCACGATTGAGAGAGCTTCAGAGCTGGCTACTGCCTCGGCTATTTTCACGGTTCCCTGGGAAAATTTATCGATTTCAAACACTCCCATAGGACCGTTCCAGAAGATCGTTTTTGCCTTGGCTATGATTTCTGAATATTTCTCAACAGTCTTTGGCCCGATATCAAGACCCATCAGGTCTGGAGGAATAGGGGGAGAGTCCACTATCTTAACCTCTGTGTCGGCATCCTTTTTAGGGGCGATAAGATGATCCAAAGGAAGATAAAGATTCACTTTTTGCGCTTGGGCTCGATCTAAAAGGTTACGAGCTAACTCTATCTTGTCTTCTTCGACAAGGGAACGACCGACTTCAAATCCCTGGGCTTTGAAAAATGTGTAGGCCATAGCGCCGCCAATGAGAATACTGTCAGCTTTGTTCAAAAGGTTTTCGATGACTGGAATCTTATCAGAGACTTTCGCGCCTCCGAGAATGGCAACGTATGGTTTTGGGGGAGAATGAACGGCTTTGCTCAGATGATCAACTTCTTTTTCGAGGAGAAAGCCTGCTACTGCTTTTTCGACATACTGGGCAATGCCGACAACTGAGGCATGAGATCGGTGTGAGGCACCAAAAGCATCGTTGACATAATAATCGACTTCTTGAGCCAAGAGTTGGGCAAAAGAGGGATCATTCGCTGTCTCTCCCTTATGAAACCGCAGGTTTTCCAGCAGGAGCGTCTGGTTTTCTTTGAGTTCTCTCTTTAGATTTAGGACTTCCTCACCTACAACATCAGGGGCAAGAATGACTTCCTGAGAGATGAGCTCGGAAAGCCTGTTTGCCACGGGCTTAAGGCTGAATTCAGGAATATATTCTCCCTTGGGACGTCCCAGATGGGAGGCGGCTACGACTTTTGCCTTTTGCTCGAGAAGGTAATTTATGGTAGGAAGAGCAGCTTTTATCCGCGAATCATCTCTTATTTTTAGTTCTTCATCCAAAGGAACGTTGAAATCGACCCGGAGGAAAACTCTTTTTCCCTTGAGATCTAAGTCTTTGGGAGTGAGCATGCCTTTTTAGCGGGAGATGTACTTGATCAGATCTATCATGCGGCAGGAATATCCCCATTCATTGTCATACCAGGCAAGGACCTTAACCAGGTTATCATCTGTTATTCTGGTAAACAGACCGTCCACAATGGCTGAGTTTGGATTGGCCATAAAATCGACTGAGACAAGAGGTTCTTCTGTGTAAAGCAGAATTCCTTTTAGCTTGCCCTCGGAAGCCTTCTTGAAGGATTCGTTGACTTCATCTGCGTTGACATTCTTTTTTAAGAGTGCGACTAAATCAACGACAGATACATTCGGAGTAGGAACCCTTATGGCTATGCCATCGATTTTCCCTTCGAGTTCAGGAATAACAATTCCAACAGCCTTAGCAGCTCCGGTTGTGGTCGGAACTTGAGAAACGGCTGCTGCCCTGGCTCGACGAAGATCTTTATGGGGTGCATCGAGTAATCTCTGGTCGCTTGTGTAGGCGTGAATTGTAGTCATGAAGGCTTTTTCAATGCCAAACTCCTGATGAAGGACTTTTACTACAGGCGCCAAGCAATTCGTGGTGCAGGAGGCGTTGGAAATGATGTGATGTTTGTCTGGATCGTATGTTTTTTCATTAACTCCCAGGACAAGAGTGATATCAGGCTCTGTGGCCGGGGCAGAAATAATAACTTTCTCAGCGCCACCTTGCTCGATATGCTTGATTGCATCCTGTCTTTTCCTGAATAAACCTGTGGATTCAATGACGATGGAAATCCCCAGGTCTTTCCAAGGGAGATTGCCCGGGTCTTTCTCAGAAAGAACTTTAATTGGTTTATCATTAACTATTATTGCGTTTTCTGAGGATTTAATATCTGCCTCTAGAATCCCAAGCACAGAATCGTATTTGAGTAAATGAGCCAGAGTTTTAGAATCAGTGATGTCATTTACAGCCACGATGTCAATGTCGGGATCCTTGTAAGAGGCGCGGAAAAAATTTCTTCCAATTCGTCCAAATCCATTTATTCCGATTTTAAAACTCATATAAAACCTCCTCTTATATTTATGTTTCTCTATTAACACAAAAACAGGTTTAAATCAATGAATTCAGTGACACCGTAAGCATCTCCATTTCCGATAAGAAAATGGGGCCAAAAAATGGGGCCAGGCCCCATTTTCCAAATATGGGGCCTGGCCCCATTTTTCCCAAAGGAATTAGGGGCAGCCTTTTTTGTAGGGGTTAATTTCCTTTTTCCGTCTTGTCATTAATAATGACTGATAGCTTAGAATAGAAAGAAAACATACATGCTCGAAGCGCTTAGCAAAGCGACACTGAAGTTGTCATTTACTCCAAGAGGCAACATCTCTGAGACAGAGGCGACAAATGCCCCTGTCAGATAAATATGGACGGGGAGAGGGACAACATGGAGGAAGATGTATCCTGAGATGAGACAGGCATTGAAATGGGCCAGGCTTCCTTCGAAAGTTTTTTCGAAGATTTTTCTTCGGCCAAAATGAAGGCCAAACAATTTACTGAAGAAATCGCCGAATATAAGGTAAGAAATTGCCAAGACAGCGATGGCCTTGTTGAATAAGAGCACAGTGAGAAAACTTGCAAAAAGAAAGATGGTGATAGAGGAAAATTTCTTGTATTCTTTTGATTTGTAAAAATCCTTAATATTCTTAAAGATGAAAATGTTAATTTTATTGGAGAAAAGGCGCATTAAATCAAGAAGAAGAAAGAAGAGGACGATGCTTCCGATTAAAATCAATGTCTCCTTTTTGCCGGTCTTCAAATAGTTGATAATCAGAAGCACTGCCAGAGGCCTCATATAAAGCCGCCAGTTTATTTCTTTTCTAATTTTTTCTGTGGGAGCAATCCACAATTTCTGCTGTCGAATATTCGTAATGTTTATAAAAAAGATATAGGCAATAACTGACAAGATAAAAAGCTGATACTGTTGATAGTGCTGAAATGGAGATAAAACGATAACAAAAATCGCAAGGGACGGGAGCACAACTGCTCCTACTATTTCCCCTTTCCTTGCGATTAGGAAAAAAGAAAAAACACAAAAGGCTAACAGAAGAATAGATTCCCAGGGAAGCCATCTTAGCAAGTAGAAGAGCATCAGGTAGTAAATCAATATTCCTGTGGCTGTAGCTGCTCCCTGACCACCTTTGAAGCGAAGATAAAATGGAAAGACGTGGCCAAGAATAGCAGCAAATCCTGCGAGATACATGAGGAGGGGAGATGCGCCGAGCAAATAGGCTATATACATAACAAGAATTCCTTTAGAAAGGTCAATTATCGCAGTCATCACGGCAGGCCAAAGCCCTAACAAATGATAAACGTTGATAGTGCCCGCATTCTTCTTGCCGTGCTCGCGGATGTTGATTTTTTTTAGAATTTTGCCCAAAATGTAAGAAGGTGATATAGACCCGGCCAGATATCCGCCCAAGATGATAAAAATCCAAATCAAAGGATTCATAATCTGCTCTCTCGCTTAATTTCTCTTAAGAGTAAGGGGCAGCTTTTTTTGTAGGGATTTGATTTATCAAGCCTTCTTCATTTATAAGAAGGAAGCATGAAAAATTCAAGTTTTAAAAGTCTTACCCCATGTGGTAAAATTCGCTGTAAATTATGATGAGTCTTTAAAATACCAGCATCAAAGGAGTACCCATGAAAGTCCTAACTTCGAGCCAGATGAAGGAAATTGATAGGACGACGATCGAGGATATCGGAATATTGGGTACCATCCTAATGGAAAATGCTGGCAAGCAAATCTTCAAAAAGCTTAGAGATAAGTTTCCAGAATTGAGCAAAGAGAAAATTGTCATCGTGGCTGGCAAAGGAAACAACGGAGGCGATGGTTTTGTTGTAGCGCGCCACCTCCATAACCATGGAGCCACCCCATATGTTCTGCTTCTTGCTTCTAAAGAAGAAGTGAGGGGAGATGCCGCCGAAAATTTAAAGATGGCCGAGAAAATTGGGATAAAGATTAGGGAGATATGTTCTCTTAAGGATTGGAAACTCCAGAAAGAAAATATTTCGCATTCGTCTGTCCTTGTTGATGCTATCTTTGGAACTGGTCTCACTAAGCCTGCGCAGGGGCTCTATGTAGCTGTTATCAAGGATATTAACAAATCAAAAGCTTATAAAGTTGCCGTAGATATTCCTTCTGGTCTATCCTCAGATACATTTCAAATCATCGGCCCTTGTGTGAAGGCAGATTTAACGGTTACCTTAGCTGCCCCTAAGATCGCCCATGTCTTTCCCCCTGCAGAAGAGTATGTCGGTGAGCTTGTTGTGGCTGATATAAGTGTGCCTTCTTTTCTGTTCGATGACGAAAATCTTAAGCTTGAGCTAGTCGAGAAAAAAACCGTCCTGCCTTATTTTAGAAAGCGAAGAAAAGATACACATAAAGGAACTTACGGTCATCTTTTCATTATTTCCGGCTCCCTGGGGAAAACAGGAGCCGCTGCTATGGCTGGGAAAGCAGCTTTAAAGATGGGAGCAGGATTGGTGACCGTAGGAACTCCAGAGAGTTGCCTACCCATTGTGGCTCGTTCTATGGATGAATTGATGACAGAGCCTCTACCAGAAACACCAGAGAAAACTCTCTCTCATGAAGCCTTAGAAAAGGTGCTGAGCCTTCTTAAAGGGAAGGATGCTCTGATGATCGGACCAGGGATTTCCACTCACAAATCCACCTCTGAGCTTGTCCTCTCGCTTATGCCGAAGATTAGCGTGCCTGCAGTCGTGGACGCCGATGCTCTTAATATACTGGCTTCAAAGCCGGAAATAATAAAATCTTTGCGCCAGCCTACGGTACTCACTCCGCATCCAGGTGAATTCGCCCGGCTCCTCAAGCTTTCTACCCGGGATGTGGTAGAGGGGAAATTGGAACTTGCACCCCGATTTGCGGAAGAATATGGGGTTTATCTTGTGCTTAAAGCCTACAGGACTATCACCGCTACTCCTGATGGGAGAGTTTTTGTCAATCCCACTGGAAATCCTGGGATGGCCACCGCAGGCTCGGGTGATGTTCTGAGTGGGATGATTGCTTCTATGATCGTCCAGGAGAAAAATCTCCTTGAAGCAATTCTGGCTGCTGTTTATATTCACGGCTTAAGCGGGGACATTGGAGCTGAGAAGCTCGGACAGAAAGCCCTTACCGCTGGTGATATCATCCGTTACCTTCCATCAGGTCTCAGACTTTTAGAACTCGAATAATTAGTATTTAGCAGTGATTAAGTACATAAGTATATAAAAATGGGGCCAGGCCCCATTTTTTACCATTTTTTTAAATACTTTCCTTAAAGAGAAAATGAAAGCAAGCACCTGTCAGAAAAAGGAAAGAGAATATTTTACTAACTCTGAAAAAGAGACATTTCTTTTAGCTAAGAAGCTTGCCGAGGATTTTAAAGGCCAGGAAGTGGTGTTTCTAATAGGGGAGTTGGGAGCTGGAAAGACAGTTTTTGCCAAGGGAATAGCAGCTGGCCTAGGACTGAAGGATGTTCATCAAGTCTGCAGTCCTTCTTATACTCTTATTAACATCTATAAGGCGAAATATCCAATCTTTCATATAGACCTTTATCGGCTGGGGAAAAATGCGGAGATATTAGATCTAGGCTGGGAAGATTATCTTGGTCAAGGAATTATCGTTGTCGAGTGGGCAGAGAAGATAAAATTCAATTTAGATGCTATTCGAGTAATCTTGCATATGGGAAAAAAAGATCAGAGGAAAATAATAGTCTATTCTTGAATCTTTATACATGCGGGCTTGATAAGTCAAGCCCCTACATCAGCAAAAGCGGGCTTGATAAATCAAGCCCCTACAATAAATAAGGTAGGCTTGATAAATCAAGCCCCTACAATAAAGGTTTGATCCATTCTTTGTAGGTGTTTGATTTATCAAACACACAATTTTGATTGTGTTAAATAAACAGGTGGGTTTGATGGATCAAACCCCTATAATAAAAATTGAAATAAGTGAACAGTTTAGGTATAAATGCTAATGAACTCTAAGGACGATAAAGGAGAGGTTTAAATGAAAGCTGTAAGCGACGCTTTTCAATTTATTTCGGGAAATCCTTATTTTAGATTCCTGGCGATCCTCGTCATTACCATCATTAGTGCCTTCCTGGCCAAGTTCATCATGAAGCAGGTACTGAAGCCCCTGGCTAAAAAAACAAAGACCAAAATTGATGATTTAATCATCAAGAGTCTCTCTTCTTTAGTTTTCTATATTGTTTTCCTGATAGGTCTTAAGGTTGGATTGCTACAATTTGAACTTAAGACAACTGTTTATGACAATTTGATCAATACGTTTTTGATATTAGTTATTACTATCCTTCTTCTTAAAATAATTGGCAATTTTGCGAAACAATGGATGAGAGAATGGAAATTCAAGACAAAAACGACCGCTGATGAAAGACTGATTCCTTTCCTCCAAAAAATATTAAAAGCTGTCATCATCATTTTAGCCATAATTTTTGCTTTCAGCACTTGGAAAATAAACATAAGTCCTCTCCTCGCTACTGCTGGAATTGCAGGCTTGGCGATAGGTTTAGCTGTAAAGGATTCCTTGAATAATATCCTGGGAGGGCTTCAGCTTGTCCTGGATAGGACTTTCAAAGTAGGAGATAAGGTTCAGCTAGAATCAGGGGAGATGGGAGTTATTCTGGACATTGGCTTGAGAAGTACAAAATTAAAGACCTACGACAACGAAGTGATATACATCCCTAACGGTTATTTGGCCAATGCCAAGATTAAAAATTTCACTCATCCTGATGTTTCTATCCGCGTTAATGTCAATTTTGGAGTTGTTTATGGCTCGGATACAGAAAAAGTTCAAAAAGTTGTCCTGGAAGCCCTAAAAAATATAGAAACCGTTATTGAAGAGCCTGAACCTGTTGTACAGTTCTTAAAAATGTCTGATTTTTCTCTGGATTTTGTTGCCAGAGCGTGGGTAAAGAACTACACAGAAGCCTATTCAACTCAGCTTAAGATGACAGATGTGATCTATAATGCCTTGAACAGGGCAAACATCGGCATCCCCTTTCCCACGCGGACTGTTTACACCAAGAAAACTGATTGAAAGACAAAAAGAGAAAAGAAAATTTGAAAAACCGAAGGCATGTAATAAAATGAAAGATCATCCAAGAATGATGAATCTTTCAAAAGCTTCTTCTCTTGCGTTTCTCATTTTCCTGCTTATCCTCGTTGCGAGTTGTGCTCGTGTTGTGTATAAACCCGAAATGGTTTTTGGCACATCAGAAGCCAGATGGGTCGAAAAGACAATGGCCAAGATGACCTTGGAAGAGAAGATTGGTCAGATGGTAGCCTGGCGCTATAATGGTCACTTTGTAAACCTGGATAGTGATTACATCGAGAGGCTTAAGTCCCTGATTGTGGAGCGAAAAATTGGAGGCTTGATTCTCTTCGGAGGAGAGGTTTACGAAACAGCTCATTTAACAAATACTGTACAGGAACTGGCAAAAATACCGCTTCTTATTGCTTCTGATTTTGAAAGAGGGGTCGGGAATCAGATTTCAGGCGCTACCCTGTTTCCCCCTCTTATGGCCGTCGGAGCAACCTGGTCTGAGGAGCAAGCATATCTCATGGGTAAAGTGACTGCCCTTGAAGGCAGAGCCCTCGGGATTCATATGACTTATTCTCCTGTGGTTGATGTGAATATCAATCCTGAGAATCCTATTATCAATGTCCGTTCTCTTGGCGAAAATCCAGAACAGGTCAGTCGTTTGGCAATTGCCTTCATAAAGGGATGCCAGGAAAACGGCCTGATAGCAACGGCCAAGCATTTTCCTGGTCATGGGGATACGGATCAGGATTCTCACAGCCTTCTCCCTACCATCGGAGGAGATCGAAGCCGCCTGGAAAGGGTTGAACTCTATCCGTTTAAACAAGCTATCGAAGCTGGCGTACAGGCCATCATGACCGCTCATCTCCAGCTTCCCGCACTTGATCCTAATCCAGATACGCCTGCTACCCTTTCTCCTCTCATCATAACCGGTCTTCTAAGGGAAGAGATCGGCTTCGATGGTCTTATCGTTACGGATGCTATGGGAATGGGAGGAGTTACAACTCTTTACAGCCCAGAAGAGGCAGCTTTGAAAGCTGTTCAGGCCGGAGTGGATATAATACTTCTTCCGCCAAAGCCAGATGAAGTCATCGAGTCTCTTATCCAGGCTGTAAGGAGCGATCAGATTTCAGAAGAAAGAATCAATACATCTGTGAAAAGAATTCTTGAGGCAAAAGCAAGGCTTGGCCTCCATAAAAGAAGACTGGTGGATTTAGATATTCTGGACGAGATGGTGGCTACAAAGGAACATCTGCAGAGTGCAGATAAGGTATTTGAAAATTCGATCACTCTTGTTAAAAACGAAGGATCAGTTCTTCCTCTTTCGGGCTCGACTCAGAAAATAGCTGTTTTTTCGTTGAGTAGCGACCCGGGAGGCTATTTTGCAGGGAGAACTTTTATTCAAGAAGTCAAAAAAAGATGTCCAGGTCTGATTGATTTTTATGCTGATGCATTTACTGGAGATGAATTTATACAAGAAGCAATGGAAAACTCAAGCAAAGCTGATGTTATTGTCTTTGCACTTTTCTCCTCTCTTCGCGCCTGGAAAGGGAGTGTTGGCCTTGATTTTAGGCATATCCAGCTTGTCCAGGAGGCGGCAGCGAATTCCACGCCAGTTGTTGTTGTCTCTTTTGGGAGTCCTTATTTTTTAAGACATTTTTCTTTTGTCGATTCCTACATGTGTGCTTATAGATGGGTTGAGCAAGCTCAAAAAGCTGCTGCCAGGGCTCTCTTCGGAGAAATAGATATAAAGGGAAAACTGCCCGTTTCCCTCCCTGGCCTGTATCCTGCGGGCCATGGTTTGGCATTATCTAAGAAGAGAAAGACACCTTAGTTATTTTATGAAGACCAGAGGTGAGGGAAAATATAAGGATCAAATTCCCGTTCAGGGGTGTTGCGACTTTTCCCAGAATGAAGGATCATAAAAGAAAGAAATAGTGGGAACGTTGCCTTAAAGAGCAAATTTTCTTATTTAATTTTAAAGGAGTTTTAGGATGAATCGAAGAGATTTTTTTAAGTTTGGCTTTGGAGGGGCAGGCCTGGCTGTGGGGTGTGGCTTGGCATCTGGTGCGGATAATTCCCCCTCTTCCTCTGGAAGAAGTGTTTATGGTCACCCCAGCTGGGTTAAGATGATTCCGATGCCTAAGTTGGCCGTTGATGATAAAGTTTATTCAAGATTTAATGCGAGCAATAATATATTTGGATCTTTTACCAGGTATTATGGGATAGAAAATAGAAAAAAACTGATGCAAGAAAGCAGGGAGAGAAGGATAAAGTATTACCTGGAAAAGCGCCCTGGCTACAGGCTTGAAGACCGGGCTTTGGCTGATGCTGGCTGGGTCATCTCCCGATTAGGAGGTTTGAATAGAGGTACCCGTGCCTGGACAAGCAAATCTGGGCGCACTCCAGAACAACGAGGAGTAGAGAAATATAATGGAAGCCCTGAAGAAGCAGCCCAATTAATAAAGGCTGCGGCACGCTATTTTGGTGCAGCTACAGTCGGAATAACAATGCTTGATAGAAGACATATTCATTCACAGGAAAGAGGAAAGGCAATTTTTTTCGAGTCAGCAAACGAACCTTACGAAGATGAAGAAAAACTTGTGATACCCGATAAATGCAAATACGCCATAGCCTTGAGTGTCCAGATGTCTCTTGACAATCTTCAGTGTTCACCTACCGCTATCAGCAGCGCTGGCTCTTCCATGGGCTATAGTCGATGTGAGTTTCTCGTAGCAGGGCTGGCTCAATTTATCAGAGGGCTGGGTTATGTTGCTATCCCCAGTGTGAATGATCTGGGTTCGAGTGTTGCCATCGGGGTGGATGCTGGTTTGGGAGAGCTGGGACGCACAAACAGATTGATTACGCCCGAATTCGGTCCTTACGTGCGCCTTTGTAAGGTCTTAACCGACCTGCCCTTGGCTACTGACAAACCAATTGATTTTGGCCTTCTGGAATTTTGTAAGGTATGTAAGCGCTGCGCCGAAGCTTGTCCTGCTAACTGTCTGTCGTTTGATGATCAACCAAGCTTTCAGGTAAAAGGGGAGTGGAATAATCCTGGTCATCGGGCTTGGTTTGAGGATGCCCCTAAATGCTATGCTTACTGGCAGGAGTCAACCTCTGGCTGCAGCATCTGTATTCCAGTTTGCCCCTGGTCAAAGAAGGATAAGACAATGATTCACGAAATAGTTAAGGCTTCTAGCGCAAAAATTCCAGCGCTGGATATGTTTTTCAGCGTCATGGATGAAGCCTTCGGCTATGGAAGACCGAAGGATGCTGGTAAGTGGTGGTCTCTTAACCTGCCTGAGTACGGCATTGATACAACTCAAGGAAAAGGGTGAGCAATGGCTGAAAAAGGGAAATTCCTTGTAGTGAAAATAAGAAAGAGCACCTGGTTTGTTTGGGTTCTTAGAGTTATTTGGGTTCTTTGGCTTTTGTTCTGGGCTGAATTTACCTTGGGCTCTTGGAAAGAATTGGAAAAAAGAGCCTTTATCATTTCGTTGGTAATTTTTTTATGGAGCTTGGTTATGGGTTTGTTCCTATGGCTTTGGGGGTATCTAAAGCACAAAAAAGCTTGAAAATGTAAAAAATGGTAAAAAATGGGGCCATAAAAAATGGGGCCAGGCCCCATTTTTTATGGGGCCAGGCCCCACTTCTCATTGACTTTTCTTATAGGTGTTTGATTCATCAGAAGGTATTTGATTTTCTTGTAGGGGCTTGATTTATCAAGCCCACCTTATTGAATATATAAATGAACTGAACAGATTTTGTATATCTTGTAGGGGCTTGATTTATCAAGCCCACCCCTTATGTAGAAATAAAAATGTGGATTTGATGAATCAAACCCCTACGTGTTTAATATAAACTCACAATTTCAAATCTATCTACATCAACTAGTCCTTTATTGGTAATTTTTAACTTTGGTATGACTGGCAGGGCCAAGAAAGCCATCGTCATGAAAGTATTCTCCAAGCGAGAGCCGACTCTTTTCGTAGCTTCCTTTATCTCTCTATATTCGTCGATAACTTTTTCTATCTTTGAGGTTGACATTAAGCCGCAGATCTTCAAAGGAAAATAATCGATTCTATCTGCTACGACGAGCATTCCTCCGCCCTTTTCACTCAAAAAATTAGAAGCTTTCGCCATAGACTCATCATCAACGCCAGCAATAATTAAATTATGGCTGTCATGAGCAACAGTAGAAGCTATAGCACCCTTTTTTACGCCTAATCCTTCAACAAATCCCAGAGAATAAGAACCAGTTGCCTTATGTCTTTCAATTACAGCGATCTTGGCAATATCTTTTTCTGGATCAGCTCTTAATTCTTTGTCATGAACCGCAAAAGGCATTATTTTTAGTTTTGTTTCCAAGCTATCTCTGATTATCTCTATTACTTTCACATCTATACTTTTCTCGTCTCCACTGGCAATTATCTTAAAATCATCAGGCGGGAATTTCTTCCCTGTATTCACATTTCCTTTGAACTCTGAATAATCATAATCTAAATGCTTTCCTACTAGTTCTCCATTATCGACTACCAATACTCCGCTGTGGACGACCTTATCTATCTCCATGCCTTCTAAAGAATCGAAAACAACCAAATTTGCCTTTTTGCCTTCAGCAATCTCTCCAGTTTCAGGGTAATTATGTAATCTGAAAAATCTTGAAAAATATCTTGAAGAATTTATTGTGGCTAGTGAGATTGCCAGAATGGTGGCTCGCTCAAATCCTAATCTTGAATTCTCCTGTATAATATTTCTTGCTTTTCTAATAATCCTGTCCACATGGCCTTCTTCGTATAATTCAATAGGATCCAAATCATCAGAACAAATCATAAACTTGTCTAAGCTAATATTGGCTTTAATAAGTCCGGGTAATATTCTTTCTAAGTCTTTTGTAGCGCTTCCATATCTCAATGCAATGTGCATGCCCAAGTTGTTTTTTTCTATGGCTTCATCTAAATTAATTGATTCATGGTCGGACATTATCCTGACTTGGTTGTCGTCTTTACCGTTTGAAATATATTTTCTTAAATCTTCACCAGTTAATCCTGGACAATGTCCATCAACAATTTTTCCGGCATCGAAAACAAAGTCAACTTTTTCTCTTGCATCTCCTAGACCGTAGATTATTCCGGGGAAATTCATCATTTCGGCTAAGCCAAAGATTCTTTTGTCAGGAATCAGAGTTTTTACATCTTTAACTGTTAGGGAAGCACCCGAGTTCTCTAATTGAGTTGCGGGAACACAGGAAGGAATTCCGACAAACATATCCAACGGAACTATACCAGATTGTTCCAAGAATAACTCTATGCCTTTCCTGCCCAGAACGTTGGCTATCTCATGAGGATCAACAAATATTGCTGTTGTTCCATGTCTTACAGCTTCTCTAGAAAACTCAAGAGGGCTGAGCATGCTGCTTTCTACATGAAGATGACTATCGATAAATCCAGGAGCTATATATTTCCCCTGAATATTAATTGTGTTTTTTGCATTTTGATTTTGAGAAGGCTCTATTCCAGCAACGATTCCGTTTTTGATTAAGACATCACCTTTACGAATCTTCCGAGACCGAACATCAATGATGTTCCCTCCCCTTAAGATCAGATCATACATGGTTTCTTTAACCTTAAGCCTCGTCACTAAGTTTCTTGATTATATGTCATTGCGAGCGAAGCATTCTCATACGATAAATTGTCATTGCGAGGAGCGTAGAAGATTCCTTCGCTTTGCTCGGAACAGGCTAGCAATCCCAACCTTATTTCATGAGATTGCTTCGCTTCGCTCGCAATGACAATTTCTTCTCATGGGATTGCCACACTCCCTTCAGTCACTCGCAATGACCTCTCTTTACGCGATTTTGGTAAAAAGCCTGTTATTTATTCAAATAATAATTTTCTTTGACAGAAATAATGAAAGGTAAATGCCTGAAATCTTCTCCTGCATCGATACCATAGCCAGCAATCCATCTATCAGGAATCTCAAATCCAAGGTAATCAAGAATTAGCTTATTCTTGATTACCCTGACTTCTTTTGTTGGATTTATTAATATTTTATTGAGTAAGGCACAAATTTTTAATGAATTAAGATTTTCTTCTTCCAATAGTTTTTGCTTAATCTCGAATACCGTAAAGCCTTGATCAACAATATCTTCTATTAATAAAACATCTTTTCCTTCCAGATTCTGAGGCTTTAGTTCTATTTTAACTTTTCTCTTTTTCTCTTCAGAATGCTTTATTTCTTTGCCATAGGTCACAGCTTTAATAAAATCAAATCTAATTTCTGGCCCCTGTAATCCACAAATTTTATATATTTCTCTTCCCAGATCTGAGGCAAAAACAAATGCACCTTTTAGGATAATAACAAGAATTAATTCTTCTGCATTTTTATAAGCATTACAGATTTCTTGAGCTAAAGCTTGAATTCTTCTTTTTAAACAGGTCTCTGGAATCAAGACTCTGTCTATTCGATTTTTTTTATCGGAGAGAATTTCAGACAGGATTGCAATATCGTTTTTTGTTCCAGTTATTCCTTTTTCTGGTACTATTACGACATTCTCATAATCAATTTCTTGATTCATGTTTCAGTTACCATAGAAAATATAAGATAAATAAAATATGCTGACTTTATCATGTGCACTTCTGTAAAACCTCTTTGTTTCCCCATAAAAAACTTATAGCATAGGCAAATTTTGATGTCAAAAGCCTAGAAAGTCGGGTACAAACTGACGGATTCACTAATTTACAGGCCAGTGAAATAACTCATTTTCCAGTCTGATTGAGTTAGCCAGCCTATCCCATCGAGCTTATTTTGTTAAAACAACTTTGGGAAAAAAATTAAGAAGAGAACTAGCCCCGCAACATACACGAATAATAATCCATAGCTTATTCTCCAGCCTCTTTTTTCAGGACTGATTTTTATTTCGAGGGAGCTCCTGAAAACTGGCTGTAAGAAAAAACCCCCCATAAAAATGACTGCAGTTGCCAGCGCAAATCCAATCGCATTCCACCATAACCAGGAGACAGAAGGCACAAAAAGCCAGAGATAAAGGTTTACAGCTACTCCACTCACAAGGCCGACAATAGCGGGGAGAGGTTTAGCCTTTGAGGAGATAATACCCGTCAGAAATACGGCAAAAACAGGGCCGTAAAAGGCAGACCCGATTTTGTTTATTGATTCAATTATAGTTGGAGAGATGTCACCTACAAAAAAGGCAAATCCGATGCAGAAAACTCCCCAAAAAAGAGTAAACGTTTTGGACAATTTCATCTCTTGCTCAGGCTCAATCTTTCTTTTCCTTATCTTTTTATAGACATCTTCAACAGTAGCAGCAGAGAGAGAGTTTATGGAAGAGTCAAGCGAAGACATGGCAGCAGCCATGATGGCGATAAAAATTAATCCAACAACTCCCGGAGGCATTTTTGCCAGAATAAAAGCAGGGAGGAGGTAATCAGGCTTTCCCTGAGGAAGATTCCCAAGGAATTCAGGATTTTGGATGACATATGCTCCTAAGATGAGTCCTACAGAGCAATAGGCAAGGACGATAGGGAAGCGGAAAAAACCATTGAAAAGAAGACTCAATTTGCATTCTTTGAGGTTTCTGGCTGAGAGTTCTCTCTGGACTTGACTCTGGTCGCAGCCATAGTAAGAAGCATAAAGAAAAAAGCCTCCAAGAAATAATGGCCAGAACCCGAAATCCTGACTATCGCCAAGTCCATGAGCAGAGAAATCTACAGCGACGAGTCGTGCAGGCTCTATTAGCTCTGAAATCGAACTCCAGCCTCCGATAAGATGAAGACCAACCAAGCCTGTTATGATTATTCCCAAGAGGATAACTACCATTTGGATTGTATCTGAGACAATATCCACATGAATTCCCCCGAAAAGCTCATAAACAACAGCTACAGCGCCGATAAGAAGTATAGTTATTGAGAGAGGGATTTGGAGGGTCACAGAGAGAACAATAGCCGCGGCGTAGATAGTAACTCCTGTGGCTAAGCCCCGGCTTACCTGGAAGACAAGGCTCATCACAATCCTTGTCTTCTCATCATAGCGCCGTTCTAAAAACTCGTAAACGCTTATGATTCGAAGAGAATGAAATACGGGAAAAAGAAAAGCCATGAGGACTACCATAGCAAGGGGGAGAGCAAGTTCATATCCCAGCCATATCATGCCGCCGCCCTCCCGCAGAGCAACGAAAGCCGGAGCAGAGATAAAAGAGATAGCTCCTAGTTGAGTGGCCATGGTGGAGAATCCTATCGGGAGCCAGGGTAGCTTTCTTCCAGCCAGGTAATAATCTTCAGATGTTTTCTGTTTGAGTCCCAGCCACCATCCCAGGAAGACAAGTCCGCCCGCATAGAAGATAATTATGGTCCAATCGAGGAAGGTCATAGAATTCCTTATTTATTTTGGGTGTTATCCAAATTGGTCATGTTTTTTCTGCTATTTATTTAAAGATGGCCTGAATGACCAAATTGGCTGGATAGTTTTAACCTTTTTCAAGGAACTTTTATTCTCTTTTATCCCAGTTAGTAACCAAATAGGGCTTTAATTTTTCAAACTCAAGGCAGAGTTCTTCAATTTCTTCTTCAGCTTCTAGGTTACTCATTTTTTTTGTTTTTAAGACAAAGGAAGCAACAAAACCAAAATAAAGGGGAATTATGGATTCAAGAAAAGATGGCAGGCTCATTTCCATGAATGTGTACTTGAACCTGTGATAGAAAAGGATGTAGTCGTAGATTATTTTTACCCAGAGTTGGCAAGGGAAGTCGAGGCTTTTCTTTGGGAGTTGAATAACTTTGTCCAGCGATAGCAAATTTTCTTTTTTCAGTACTTCTCTCCAGATAAGATAGCGTTTTGCGATTCCTTTATGAAAAAGATTAAAGAGTTCATTGAAATCCTGGTGGGCTTCTTCGGGGATAACTCTGGCCTGAAAGCCAAAAGTTTGTAAATCTTTGCTTCCTTTTACTTTCTTCCATTTATCTTGATTTTCTTCGACAAGAGATAAAATCGTTCCCATGACCTGCTTAAACATCGGAGGTAGAGTGGCTACACTTTTTGGGTTATGAATTTTAGCTCCGAGAAAAGATTGACAAATATTATATCCATTAGCCAAGGCGACAGATGTCATCCAGATGTCGATACCGTAATAAGCCACGTCTGTGTCCCATATATCTTTTTCCATATAATGGCTGAGAACCTTTGCTGAAAAGCCGAATTCACCTCCGATAGGCTGACGGATCTTTACGCCGTATAAGGCTCTAGTCAGAGGGTAGATCAGGGAATTTGTGATAGTTCCGTCATATTTATGACGGGAATAGAGAGGTGCGACATAATCAAAATTTTTGAAGAGAATGGGTCCTGCCAGAAGTTGTATCCATTCTGGAGTTATTGAGCGAAGGTCTGAATCGACCACAACCACGGCGTTGGCTTTTAGTTCATGAGCTACTTCAAATATCCTCCTGAAAGCTTTGCCCTTGCCAGGAATTCCTCTAAAGGTTGTTACCATTTCAGAAATTGGTGTATGAAGACTTCGCATATAGGGATGCATTTCATGAGCGATCAGGATAGTTTCGAGTCCTTTATAATCTTCCATGCTTTTTCGAATTATTTTTCGGGTATTATCCGTTGATCCGCTGTCTGAATTAACAATGATGCTTTTTAGCTTGGGAAAGTATTTTGTCAGCCCTAGGCGGACAGCTTTTAGGACATGGCCTATTGTATTTTCGGTGTTGTAACTCGGGATTCCGACCAAAAGGTCAACTTTTTTGATTTTTTTAACTTTTTCTATTGCTTTAGGGGTTAGAATCATTTTTTTTATCTCTTCAGTCCATATATCCTAAGAAAAAGATATTGTTAAATATCAGCAAAAAAGTCAATAACTTGCTTCGATTGCTTGAGGAATAATTTTTCCCGAATCAGCATTGCAGGTAAAAATCAGGCCTTTCTTCAATTGAAGCACTCCTTCCTCTTTATGAATTTAACTCTAATAGATATAACGACTCCCGAGCGAAAATCAAGTCATTGACACAAAATTTTTTTTTCTTTATTCTATATCGAGCGCAATTAAATCCACATAAAATTTTGTTTTATTGCAGTTTATTGGAGGAATAAATGTCTGATTTTTTCCAAAACGGAGTAATCGCTACTTTTCATAGATTGGGAGAGTTAAACCTGAAAAAATTAGAAAATAATCTCAAAGGTTTTTCCCGAATAAGGCCCATCGCTTTAGTCTTGCCCTCTCTTTATCGAGAATTTAAGAGCGGAGCTCTACCAAATATTATGAATGAGCTGAAAGAGGTCAATTATCTCCAGGAGATTGTCTTATGTCTTGATAAAGCAAATGTAGATCAATATAAAAGGGTAAAAAATTCTTTCTCGTCCATTAAAAAGCTTAGAGTGATATGGAACGATGGTGCCCGGATGAAAGGGCTCTATAAACTTTTAGAGAAGAATGACTTATCTCCGGGGGAAAGAGGAAAAGGAAGGGCTGTCTGGATTTCCCTTGGGTATGTTTTATCCAGGGGAAAAAGCCGGGTCATAGCTATGCATGACTGTGATATCATAAATTATAAGCGTGCACTTCTTGCCCGTCTTTGTTATCCTGTGGCTAATCCCCATTCTGAATACGAGTTTTGCAAGGGTTATTACAGCCGATACACAGAAATGATGCACGGCCGTGCCACTAGGCTGTTTTTTACGCCTTTTATCCGGGCCTTGGAAAAGATATTAGGATATCTTCCTTTTCTGGTTTATATGGATAGTTTTCGCTATGCTTTGGCAGGAGAGATTGCGCTGAGAAAGGATTTAGCTATGGCCATGCGTATCCCCAGCGACTGGGGATTGGAAGTAGGAACTTTAGCTGAAGTCTATAGGAATATGGCTTTAAGCAGGATATGTCAGGTTGACATCGCCGATGGATACGATCATAAACATCAAGAATTGGTTCCAGATGATCCAGAAAGAGGGATTTTGAAGATGGCCGTTGACATTGCTAAGTCTATTTTTCGAACCCTCGCCCAGGAAGGGGTGCAGTTTTCAGTAGGATTTTTTAAAACCTTGAGTAATATTTATTTGAAAATCGCTCAAGAGACGGTCGTTCTGTATGAGAATGATGCAGAGATGAATAATCTAAAGTTTGACCGACATAATGAGTTGGTGTGTGTTGAGGCCTTTGCTGAGGGGATAAAGAAAGCAGGAGAGGTGTTTTGGCAGAATCCTTCTGGGACTGTTCTCATTCCCAACTGGCACAGGATTATCGCCGCCCTCCCTGATTTTCTTGAGCTTTTAAGGGAAGCAGTAAAAAAAGACAACGAAGAATACGCTGAACTTGCCTGATTTTTCTCACCCAGGGATTTAATCCATCCTCTGTATTTGTATGACCTCGCTTTTGTAGGGGCTTGAATCATATTGTGTAGGGGCTTGATTTATCAAGCCCACCGATTAATTCCGTACGGGATTGATTTATATTGCACGTGGATTCAATCATCAAACCCATCGATTTATTCCGCAGGGGATGATTTATATCGTGTAGGGGCTTGATTTATCAAGCCCACCTTTTAATGTATGAATTTAATTTATCCAATCGACATATTTATCGTCCTGGCAAAAATGTGGTTTGATGAATCAAACCCCTACGAATAGCGATCTAAAGGTGAATTTGATGAATCAAACCCCTACATAAGCTACAATGATATAGTTTGACATTTTTAATCGTCGTTTTTACTATAAAGACATACATATAAATTAGGGAGCTGGCAGAAGGAGATAGAAAAATGATTTTCTCCAAAAAGATACTGATTATTTCACTAATTGTCATCGTTGTTGCTGTCCTAGCTTTTTTTATCTTTTTTAGAGGTAAATCAGATGAGTCTGAAGAGGCTTCAGCACAGGAATCCGCAGAAGAAGCCCGAAAGGCTAAAGAAACGCCTCTTCCTGTAAAAGTTGTCGAAGCTAAAAAAGGGGATCTGATCATTAAATTAAAATCTCCTGGTGAGGCAGTGACTAACATGAAAATTGACATGAAGGCTGAAGTAGCCGGAGTTATAAAAAGCTTGAACGTGGAAGAGAGTAAACATGTCAAAAAGGGAGAGTTGCTGGTTGCGCTGGATGACGAGAAATATAGATTGGATCTAGAACAGGAAGAAGCTGAACGTTTGAAGGTTTTGTCCGAATTATTGGTAGAAAAGAGATTTGCTGAACCAGGGGAGACAAGATCCGATCCGGATCAGGAAAAGATTCAAAAAGCTAAGGATGACTATGAGGAGGCAAGGAAACGTTTTCGTAGCGGGCTTACATCAAGAGCAGAATTTGAAAAGGCAAGCACGGAGTATGAATTAGCTTTGATTGAATCAGGAGAAAAAAAAGAAGAAATCTTGGCTGCTACAAAGGGACTAACTCAAGCCGAGATAAGAGTCAAAACAGCTCAGATGAATCTGGAGAAGACGAAGATCAAAGCTCCTTTTTCAGGTTTAATTCACGATATTAAAGTTTCTCCTCAGGAGCATGTCACGAGCGGCAGGGAGCTTTTTACTCTCGTCAACATCGATCGGATTCGCGTCCATGCCAAAGTTCTGGAGAGTGAAATAGGAAAGATGAAAGTAGGAAGGGAAGTGGATCTGAAATTCAGCGCTTATCCAGGAAAAATTTTCAAGGGCGAAGTAAAAGCCATAAGTCCGGTTATCAATCCTGAAGACAAGACATGCAGAGTAATTATCGATGTCGCCAATCCTGAGGAGGAGATCAAGCCAGGCATGCATGTCGAGGTAGAGATCGCAGCTGAAATTCATAAAGACAAACTGCTTATTCCCCAGGATGCCGTCCTCGTCAGAAGCGGAAGGAAACTGGCCTTCGTCGTAGAAGAAGGGCTGGCTAAATGGAGATATATTGATGTGGGCCTTGAAAATGAGGACTATGCAGAAGTCCTGGATGGCATTAAAGAAGGGGAGCCGGTCATCATTGAGGGACATTTCACTCTGGCCCACGATGCCAGAGTCAGGATACAAAAGTAATCTATCAAAAGCTTTTTGAAATCAAACCATTCCTTAACTAATTTCAAACAATACCTGCTTCTACCTTAACTGAAATATAACCGTAACTACGAAGATAACACTTCTTGGACGGCCGTTTATGAGCATGGGTTCGTAGACCCACTGACGGACAGCATCTTTAGCTGCTTGATCGAGAAGCGGGATGGATCTGAGAACTTTAACATTTGCCACTCTGCCGTAAATATCGGTTGTCGCTTCTATAATAACCGTGCCTTCCACTCTTGCTTGGCGGGCAATATCTGGATAGACTGGATCCACTTTTTTGATTAGCCTAGGCGGCCTAATCTCTCCTATCGCTCTTATGGGAGCTTCGACTTCACCGACAACACCTCCGAGTATCCCGCCGACAACGCCACCGAGCACACCGCCGACAACTCCGCCTTCCACTCCGCCTTCAACACCGCCCTCGATACCGATATCGCTGAGTTCTTCTTCAGCGATATCTTCGGGTATAACTACAGGGGCGACAAGTTTACCTGGTTCGATATTGGTTTGGGCTTGGACAGGTCTGATGCGTGTCCTTTTCGTTGAACTTTTACGTTTTTTGGGTGGGGGTGGAGGTGGAGGAGGGGGTGGAGGTGGAGGAGCAAGAAAAGCACTGAATATCTCTATTCGAGGCAGATTGCCAGGATTTAAAAGAGGATAAATTATCAAAAGTATAACGATGAGTAAGTGGACTGCTAGGGAAAGCGGAAAGACCCAGACTTTTGTCCCTATATTTTTTTCTCTAATAATAAAAGAATCTTGAAACATTTTAGCCTCCTTACCTTGGTCTTCATATATTTTTTGTTTTATTCCTTCTTTGACCCGGGATAGAAAAGATTCCCAGTATTTTTCTTCATGAGGAATGTAGGGCAGTTCCCTAGGAAGTTCCTCTAATTTTTTTAAAGAAGATAGCTCTCGACGGCATTCAGAGCAAGCTTTCAGATGATATTCGACTTCCTTCATGTTTTCACCGTTAAGTTCTCTATCAAAATAAGCTCCTAAGATCTTTTTTATTTTCTCATGTCTCATTGGTTTCTCCTTCAGAGATAGTCAGCCATCAATTCCTTAAGTTTTTTCCTGGCCCTGCTTAGCCGGGACATCACAGTTCCGTTGGGGAGGTTAAGGGTTTGAGATATCTCCTTATAGCTTTGGTTTTCGTAAATCCTAAGGATAAAAATTATTTTCTGGTCAACGGGAAGAGCATCGAGAGCTTCCATGAGTTTTTGCTCCAACCGGTTTCTCTGGAGCGCGTCTGGAGGCAACTCATGGTGCGTTGACGAGGCATCCTCCGGAACAGTATTATCTTTTTCTCCCAAAAGCTCTTCCCGCCTATGTGCTTTAAGGAAATTTAGGTTATTATTAACAGCAATTTTCCGAAGCCATGTATAAAAGCTCATCCCATCCTTGAATGCGGAGAGAGAAGTATAAGCCTTGATGAAAGTATCTTGAGAAAGATCATCAGCAGATTGGTGAGTACCTGTCATTCGACGACAGAGATAATAAATGCTTCGCTGGTATTTTCTGACCAGTGATTCAAAAGCTTGCATGTCTCCCTTTTTTGCCAAAGCAACCAGTTTCTTTTCAGATATCTTCTCTCTTTGCCTCATTCAACATCACATCCTATATACAATTGAAACAGAGAATTATTCCCTTTTTATTATTATTTTTGGCCTTCATATTAATTTCCCCATCCACCAAAATATCGAGCAACTTTTATGCCAAACTTGAATTAACTGGCTTTTTTCTGAGTTAAAGTCGGTAGATTTAAATCAAATTTTCTTGCCCGAGTAAACTTTTTTTACAGGTGTAAAGATTTTTTTCTGAAAGGTGAGCGATTCCCCCTTATCTTAGTTAGAAATTAATCAAGAGTTTTAAGTGAGCAGTCGCCCTAAATCTTAATCGAAAATTAATAAATAACTTCGGAGTACAATATTAGTTTTTGGGACATAATATTAATTTTGGCTTTGTCCTAAAGTCGGAGGATAGACTGATGAATTAGAAGAATAATTCCTTATGAATCGCAGCGAGCGAGTGAAGGAAACGTGGCAATCTCAGAGGAAAAATAAGGCTTATATTCCCTCGGCTATCTGATCCCAGTTTTTTACCTTGTATCTTTTTATTTTGACTTCACCTGTCTCTTCAGAGGAGTAATGATCATAGAAATAACCGTTTTTAATGACTTCTGGAGTGAAAGGAAGATTTGTTTTATAAAGATAGTAGCCCTCCTTGCTAAATATATCAAATTCAGTCTCATCACTTTCATCAGTAACAGGCTTTAGCCTACTTACATATATTCTTCCTCTCTCATCTGTTACAATTCTGTTAAAATAGGGCCGGTGAGGGGGAAATTGGACAGCTTCTTTAACGACTCCTTTGGGCCATTTTTTTTCTAAGTCAGAAAAGCGCTCATAAATCTTGTTTTTCTCTTTTTGAGAGATAGAATGCGTAGGTTCTTCTTTTTTGATGATTAATTCAAGGTCGCCTTCCAGGTTTACCTGAAACAAGCTGTATTCTGAGGAATAAGCATAGATGTGCTTGTTGTTGACTGCTTGTGAAAAACATAAATCTGAATTGTATTGGTGGCCTAGGGCAAAGGCCATAGTCGTGCCATCTGTGGCTTTTCTTTGAACAGGCTTAGGATAATCAAATTGAGCTATATTTTTAATCATTTTTCCTTTAGGGTCCAATTTTATGATGCATTGCTTGGGTTCTACATCAGTTCTTATAGTTGCGATTCCAAAAATACTTTTATCAGATGAAATAGAGAAATCTGTGGTAAAATCGGATAAAAGAATGCTTCTTATAAATTCGCCCTTTCTGCTGAAAATATGGAGCTTTCGGTACTCAGAAACATAAATATTTTCTTCACTCAGGAAAAGCTGTGAAGGTCTTTCAAATTCACCTGGCCCCTGTCCTTTTTTCCCGATTGTTTGGAGATACTGCCCGTCGGCATCAAACTTCTGGAGACGACAATTCCCGCTTTCTAGCACATATAGATTTCCATGGTCATCTACTTCGATATCTCGAACTCGATAGAACAGATAATTATCATCGTCTTCTCTTCCGACGCTTAAATCTTCTTCCAGATCGAGTAGAATTTCCCCATAGACAGGCTCAGCAGGATTCTTGACAACTTTCACCCCGTTCTTGTACTCGATCTCTCCTGTCCATTCAACTTTTTCTGATATTTTTGTTTTTGTACAGGAAACAGTGAAAAGAAAAAAAATAACTGCAGTTATAACGAGCTTAACTCTTGTTTTCATATTGCCGTCCCGCCATATCATTTGTAGTTATATTATAATTTTTAAAACTCACCAAATCCTGATTAAGTTGCTTAATCTTAAGGATTAATTCTTCTGCCTTTTCTTTAAGTGCGCTGTGTAAGGTGGCTCTTTGAGCAAGATTCAGTGCTTGTTCTTTCATTCCAGCGTTGAAATATCCGGCAGCAGCGTTATAAAAAAATGTTGCTTTGGTAAGAATAGTCTTTCTCAGCTGAATTCTCTTTTTTTTAATGAACCTCTCCTTTCTTTCCTCGGAAAAGTCTGAATTTTCTATCTGCTTTATTTTATCTTCAAGTTTTTTTTCTTCTCCTTCGTTACAGAGAGCTGCTTTTTCAAAATAAATTCCCGATTTTTTCCAGTCTTGATACACTGCATAGACTTTTCCTAAATAATAGGAGGCTTCACAGTTTGAAGGATCTAAATTCAATGCTTCTTTGAGATTTTCCTCTGCCACTTCCAGGTTTCCCTTTTTAAATGCAATTACTCCAGCGAGCGATAAGACCTGGCTATATCCAACAAAATAGTTCTTGGCCTTTTCAATATTTTCCCAGGCTTCATCTAGATTCTCCAGCTCATTGTGATTCCAGGCAAGCCAGTAATGGGCATCTCCCATGTGGTATTTTCCAAGTTTGACAAGCATATTCAGTGTTTCAATCGCTTCTTCGTTTTGCCCTAAATAACCCAGGCAAAGAGCCTTTCCCAGGAGAGCTGCCCTGTAGGTTGGAGCCATCCTTAGAGCTTCTTCATGAAATTCGAGACTTTTTTCAAGTTCTTCAAAGCCAAAGTAAATACTGGCCAGAGAAATAACAGTGGAGGATGATTCTGGAATTTGTTCATAGGCTTTTAAGAAATTGCTCTCTGCAGTAATCAATTGCTGGCGCTTTAGGGCTATTTCTCCTAAGAAAAAATAGACTTCATAAAATCGAGGCTCCTTCTGGACGAGCTC
>JABAOH010027777.1_pt2 | contig 30261 bp, 27 predicted proteins | sample 7062181 | NCBI WGS metagenome assembly JABAOH01 (sample SAMN14538630, study PRJNA623070) | marine sediment metagenome | biome: marine biome [ENVO:00000428]; feature: marine pelagic biome [ENVO:01000023]; material: deep marine sediment [ENVO:00002113]; isolation source: pool of 5 deep marine...
TATCTTCAAGACCAAATCAGGCTCGCCAATCGATTTTTCGCAACACTAGGATTGCGGCTCGATGACCACAGTCAATTTGGCTCTGCAGTCACATACCGCTTCGCGCCTGCTTATATCATGGAAGCTGCCCAGACAAAGCTCAGGGCAACCTATGGGACGGCCTTTAAGTCACCATCTCTCTATCAGCTCTTCGCGCCCGCAACATTTTTTGGGCCTATCGGGAATACGGAATTAAATCCAGAAAAATCCACAGGCTGGGATGTTGGAGTCGAACAACAACTTCTGGGGGGAAAAGTCCTGCTGGGCGTGACATATTTTTACAACGACTATAAAGACCTTATAAACTTTGACTTCCTTCAAGGATACATGAATATCGGAAAAGCGCAATCCAAGGGAACAGAAATTCTTATTCAGGCTCGTCTTTCTGATAACGTGTTGTTTAACGCAACTTACACTAGAACAAAGGCCAAGGATGAGGACACTGATGATGATCTTTTAAGAAGGCCGAGGCAAAAATTTTCGGCAAACCTAAATTATAGCTTCCAAGCAAAAGGCAATATCAACCTGACTTTTATCCACATCGGAAAACAGGATGATATGGACTTCTCAACCTGGCTTCGGATAACTCTGCCTAGTTATTCCCTCCTTAACGCTGCAGTGTCCTTCAATTTTACCCCTAACCTCCAAATCTTCTCCCGCCTGGATAACATTCTTGATAAAGAATACGAGGTGATCAAAGGATACGGAACGCCCGGCTTTTCTGTTTATGGCGGAGTGAACTTTACCTTTTAATATCAAAGGTTGATATCTAGGTCTATTTATTCTTATTACCCCAACAAATAATACAGCTACAGGTAAATATTTATCAGGGCACCTTCCTCTCCTCTCCGCCAGAGATCTAAAGCTGAAGCATTTCCATATCCATTATAATTTATTGCTATGGTAAAGGTTTTGGGAAATAGCCGCAGCGACCATTGAAGATTTAGCCTTCGGAAGTCGCTCTTCGAGGGAATCCGACTGAGTCGGGCGGCGAGTATGTCTGAGCGGAGCGAGTTACGCAGCCGCCGAGAAGAGCGAATGGAGAATGGCGTTAAAAATCTGAAGGGAGCCGGGCTATTTACAAAACCTTTTCTAATAACGGAGATGGAGATGCTTAGACCTAAAGCCCCAGTCCTTGCTTATGAAGGTAAATAAATTTATACTTTTATTTTTCAAACCTCGAGGAGGTATAACCATGAAAAAAAAATCACTTGCTATGTTTATAATGGTTTTATTTGCATATTGCTCTCTGTGGTGCCAAATTCCAGAAAATACTGCCCTCACCTTAGAACAGTGTATTTCCATTGCTCTTCAACAGAATCCTCTTATCCTATCCTCTCTCGGACAATATCAAGCATCTCGAGCTCGCATTAGCCAGGCGAGAGCTCTTCCCCAGCCTTCCATATACTATGACTCTGATTTGCAGCCTAAGTTTTTTAACTTTAAGGATTCAGGAGAATCCTATTTCGGCCTGACTCAGAGCATCGAGTTTCCCGGTAAAAGACTTCTTAGAGGAAAAATTGCCTCCAAAGAATCAAGTGAAATCATGGCAGATATCGACCTTCTAAAGCTCGATATCGTTTTTGAAGTTAAAAGAGCTTTTTACAGCCTTCTTCTCGCTCAGGAAAAATTAAAGTATGCTCAGCAGGATCTAGAGCTTGCCCAGGACTTCTTTAAAAAAGCCCAGTTAAAATTAAGAGCTGGGGATGTGGCCAAGGTAGAAGTTTTAAGGGCCGGCGTTGAAGCCTCAAAGGCAGCTAACGAAGTCAGATCAGCAGAGAATAAGGTAAGATTAGCAAAAGCAATGCTGAATTTTCTTTTGGCAAGGAAGAAATATACTCCTTTAGAAATAAGCGGGAAATTGAAAAGGCCGTCAGCAGACCTTGGTATTGATGAATTAATAAAAAGAGCTCTTTCCCTTCGCCCTGAGATTAAGGGAATAAATTTTTCTTTGGAACGAGAAAACCTCGTGAAGAAACAGGCTTATTTAAGCTATCTTCCAGACTTTGACCTGGGAGTATCAAAGCATCGTTTAGTTGGGGAAGGGACATACTGGGATATAACTATCTCCTTTCCTATTCCTCTCTTTTTCTGGCAGCCTAAAAAAGGAAAGATAGCAGAGGCGAAAGCCAACATCGAATCCTTGAAAAAAGAAGTGGAGCATTTAATAAACACTATCACTTTGGAAGTGGAAGAGGCTTATATGAATGCTCTAACAACAGACAACCAGATCAAGCTCTTCGAAGGCGAGATGCTCAGCCAGGCAGAAGAGGTTTATAAAATGTTTCTCCTGAGTTATCAGGAAGGAGAAATCGGCGGTATAGAATTGATCGAAGCCCGCAGAACGCTGCTCGAAACCAGAAAATCTTACTCCGATGCCCTGTATAATTATGACCTAGCCCTGGCCGCGTTGGAGAAATCCATAGGCCAGAGTCTTGAAGGAAACAAGTAACTAGAATAACTTGATTTTATAAAGAGCCCTCTACCTCAATTTCCTTTATAAGTGATCCAAGAGAGTCTTTACGCCTATCAGGATAAGGGTTAATCCCCCCAAAAGTTCCGCTCTTTTGCCGATTATTCTGCCAAAAAGAGGTCCTATATTTACGCCAAGCACCGTCATAAAAAAAGCAACTAGGCCTATGACAACAGCCGGATACCAGATCGCTACCTGAAGGGCAGCAAGGCTTAAACCCACCGCCAAAGCATCGATGCTTGTAGCAACAGAGAGCACAAGAAGAGACGCGCCTTTTGTTGGATCAGCCTCAGCATCTTTAATTTTCTTTCCGCTTTTAAATGATTCATAGATCATTTTTCCGCCTATAACTGCGAGCAAGCCGAAAGCAACCCAATGGTCAAAAGGCTCTATGTACCTCACCAAGATATTTTGCCCAGCATACCAGCCGATGAGAGGCATCATGAACTGGAATAAGCCAAAGTGTGACGCCAGCCTTAAAGTCTGTCGTTTTGTTATTGTTTCACTGTTTAAGCTTATCCCTACAGAAACGGCAAAGGCATCCATCGCCAGGGCTAAAGCGACAGCAATAACAAGAAAAAAATTCATGCTTTCTGTTTATTTCCTTCTCTTATCGTTTCTGCAAAAACTCCAGGGCAAGGCTGGTCATTAGAAGCACAGCTTGGGGCAGAGCCTTCTCATCAAGATCAAAGGCCGGATGATGGTGAGGAAATTCCATCCCGTCACCTATCCCGAAGAATAAAAATGCACCGGGTACCTTCTCCAGAAAATAGGCAAAATCTTCGCCCCCCATAACCGGGTCGATGTCCTTAATCCTTTCCTCTCCCAGAGTATTCTTAACCACATCTAATACCAAATCCACCATGGATTCATGGTTTACAAGAGGAGGATAACCTTTTTCATACTTAAATTCAGCCGTGGCACCAAATGCTTTGCACGTCTCTTCCGTAATCTCCTTCAGGCGTTTTTGGGCTAATGACTGAAGGGAAGGATCAAATGTTCTGACCGTACCTGTCAAGGAAACTTCACCGGGAATGATATTATAAATTGTTCCTCCGTTAACCGTACCAAACGAAACCACAACAGGTTTAAGAGGGTCTATGCTGCGGCTGACTATGCTTTGAGTGTTCACAACAAGATGGGAAGCGACGAGGATAGGATCCACTGCCGTATGAGGCATGGAGCCGTGGCCTCCTTTTCCTTTTACGGTAATATAAAAGGCATCGGGCTGGGCCATCATCGCTCCCCTCACAATCCCGACAGTTCCTGTAGGAAGCGGCTGCCAGAGATGGAGCCCAAAAATAGCATCCGCTCCCTCCAGTACTCCCTCCTCAATCATCCTTTTTGCTCCCCCTGGGATTTTCTCTTCCGACGGCTGCAAAAGAAAAACTGCATTTCCTTTAAACTTCTCTCTTCTCTGGGAAAGAAGTTTGGCAGTGCCCATCAAGATAGCCATATGGCCATCATGGCCGCAGGCATGAGCAGCTTCAGGATTCTCTGACTTGTATTCTTTGTCTCCTTCCTCCTTGAGAGGCAAAGCATCGATATCAGCACGCAAGGCAACAGTAGCTCCTCCAGGCTTCCCCTCCAAGACTGCTCTCAGACCCGTCTCTGCGTGAACTTTTACTGGAAGACCAAGACTCTCCAAAAATTTGCGGATAACAGAGGAGGTCCTGTGTTCCTTGTAGGCTATCTCAGGATGGCGATGAAAGTCTCGCCTCCATTCAATCAGTTGAGGGGTTAGCTCTTTAATGTCTTTTTTTAGATCTTCAATCATTTGCATCCTCCATAAGCTCGATGATTTGCTGTAAGGTTTATCTCGCATAACTCAGATATTCAGTTTATGTCTATTATTCGCCTTTTGTTTTAGATAATTTTCAGCCAAGCAGATGGTTACAGTGATAATGCTATTGACCACAAGCCCGACAAAGCCCGCATTCATGCCTAAGAAAGGATCGTTTTTTCCGATGATAAGAATAACTACTACAGCAATTCCTGTTATCATCCCGCAAATAACCCCGGTTTTTGTTACTCGCTTCCAGAATAATCCCAGGATCACACCTGGGAAAAACTGGCAAACGCCGTCATAACCGAAGATAAGGAGCGGAACCAGCTCGTTGGGCAAAAAGATAGCAAAAAGGAGAGCAAAAGTCATGATAACCAAAACCATGGACCTGGAGAGAGTCATGACCTTTTCCTCGCTGGCACGAGGATTTATCCCGGTCTGGTAGACATTTTTGGCCAAAAGAGTTGAGGCAAAGAGGACAAGAATTGCAGCAGGGACCATGGCTGTCACAGCTCCGGCTGCTCCTACAAAGCCCATAAACCAAGAAGGGTAGGTTTTGTTGACCAAAGCCAGAAAGGCCATATCCCCGTTTTTCAACCCTGGAATAACTAAAAGAGCCGTGAAACCGACCATGAAAATAAGAAGAATCGGAATCTGATAAAACGGCATGATAATCGCATTTCTCTTTATAATTTTGTCACTTTTGGCCGAAAAAGCAGAGCCAAAGACATGGGGCCACATGTAAAATCCCAATCCCGTTAAAAGCACTGTAGACATAACCCAAACAACACCCATTTGCGGTGCCGCCCCAGGGAAGACCAAGTAGTTGGGCCTCTGCTCGATCAGCGTGCGAATCATCTTCCCGAAGCCACCAAAGTAAATATAAGGGACTCCGATGCCGACAATAAAAACTGCAAGGACCATCAGGATATCCTTGATTATAGCAACCCAGGCTGCCCCTCTGAGGCCGCTGGTATAAACAAAAGCACAAGACAAAACAAAAGCAATTCCAATGGCAACATTAGAGCTCACGGCACCGTTGCTGGATACCTCAACAATCAAACCCAGACCAGCGAGCTGAAGTTGGAGGTAAGGGATTATGGAAAAAACTCCTATAAGAGCCACTAGCACACCGAGGAAACGGCTATCATAGCGCTTGATGAAAAAGTCGGGTTGCGTGTGGAGGCCGTGGCGCTTGCCCACCTTCCATAAGGCAGGGAGAATGAAAAAAGAAAGAGTGTACGCCAGGGCGCCGTATATTAAAATGTAAAAAGCTGGAGCTCCTTTTGAATATGCCCAGCCGCTCGCTCCAAGAAATGTAAAAGTGGTATATATCTCTCCGGCCATAAGAAGCCAGATTATGATGATCCCAAACCGACGCCCTGCCACTGTCCAGTTTTCTAAGTTCATCTTCACTCGCTTTCCGGCGAAAATACCCACGAGTGAAGAAATAATAATAGTCGCAAAAATAATGATCAGGGCAACGTTCACTCTTCCTCTCCTTCCTTGGGAATATTGAACTTCTTTTCACAATAATAGGCAGCAAGGAGAATGAAGGGAGTCAGCACGACCCAGGAGAGAATCCAGAACAATAGAAAAGGCAGTCCCAGGATAACAGGCTCCACTCGGTTTACAAGGGGAAGAGCAAAAACCAGAGTGATAAACGGAATTGCACCTAAGATCAGTGCGAATATTGTTCCTTTTTGCATCGAAATCTCCTTTATAAAAGTGCGCTCATTATATCAAAAGAAGAGAGGAGAAAAAAACAGAAATGAAAATCATGTATTCGAGTAATTTTCCATCTGCATTGAGAAAAGAACTTTTATCCTCAAACCATAAGACTTATAATAATAAACCTGGCGTTGAAAAGAGAGAATTTTAAGAGTAGCAACGAGGTCTTTTGCGGTCTTTATGCGGAAGATTAATTTTATGTTCCGGTTTTTTCTCTCTATTTAAGTTTATGGCAGTTCAAATACATCATGAAAAATACGATAATGCTCAGGGGAGTGAGGGTTCACAACCTAAAAAATATAGACCTTGATATCCCCCTTAATAAATTCATCGTGGTAACCGGAGTTAGCGGCTCTGGGAAATCTTCTCTGGCTTTTGATACTTTATACGCAGAGGGACAGCGTCGTTACATCGAATCTCTCTCATCCTACGCCCGCCAGTTTCTGGAGAGGATGGAAAAGCCAGATGCTGACCTTATAGAAGGAATCACTCCTGCCATTGCCATCCAACAAAAAGCTGTTACAAAAAATCCGCGTTCCACTGTAGCTACTGTCACCGAAATCTATGATTTCTTAAGGATTCTCTATGCCAGGATAGGAACCGTACACTGCCTCAAGTGTGGACAGCCTGTCAAAAGAGACACGGTTGACTCTATCGTCGAGATACTCTACACACTTCCTCCAAAAACTAAAATATGGATTTCTTTCTCCTGGCCTTTGAAAAAAGGAACTGCTGCTCTTAAAAAAGGCGGCTTTTTCCGGGTCATTCACAGAAACAAAATTATGAACCTTAACGAGGTCAAACTCGAAAAGAAAAACCAAATCGATGTTCTTGTCGATAGGATGGCTTTGGAAAGAGAAGAAAGAGAAAGATTGGTAGATTCTCTGGAGATCGCTCTAAAGAAGGGAGAAGGAAAAATAAAGGTTCGGACAGACAAGGACCAGGAGTTCATTTTCTCTGATAAGCTCGAGTGCAAGAAGTGTGAGATTGTCTACGAAGATCCGTTTCCCAATCTTTTCTCATTCAACAGCCCTCAGGGCGCCTGCCCCACCTGCCATGGCTTCGGCGATCTGGCGATGATTGATGAGGATAAAATTATTCCTGACAAAAACAAGTCTCTCGAACAAGGAGCGATAGAGCCCTGGACAAAACCGGTCTCCCAGGGAATGATGCGTGAAATGATTTCTGAAGCAAAAAAAAGAGGGATTGCAACAGATATCCCCTTTAAGAATTTAAAGGAAGAAGAAAAGAGATTTATCCTTGATGGTGGTGATGGTTACTACGGTGTCAAAGGCTTCTTTGAATGGCTCCAGACAAAAAAATACAAGGTCCAGGTGAGAGTTTTCTTAAGCCGTTATAGAAAATACGAACCTTGTCCCGATTGTTTGAAGATGCGACTCAATCCTCAGGCGCTGAGCGTCAAGATACAAGGGCTTTCCATCGGTCAAGTCGTCCTGATGACAGTTCAACAGGCTTATAAATTCTTTAAGAGGCTCAAGATCTCCCCCTTTCAAAAACTTGTGGCTGAAAAACTCATCGAGGAGATACAGAACAGATTAAAATTTCTGTTAGAAGTTGGCCTTGACTATATTACCCTGGATCGCATGACCTTTACTCTGAGCGGAGGTGAAGCACAGAGGATAAATCTGGCTGCTGCCCTGAGCGCATCTCTTGTAGGCACCCTGTTTGTTCTGGATGAGCCGAGTATCGGCCTCCACGCTCGGGACAACCACCGCTTGGTAGAAATACTTGAATCTCTAAAAGAAATTGGAAACACAGTGATGGTAGTCGAGCATGATCCTGAAATCATAAAATCTGCGGATGATTTGATTGACCTAGGACCCAGAGCAGGTGAAGAAGGAGGAAAGGTTATATTCAGCGGACCTATGAAAGAATTTCTCAAGAATCATGACTCCCTTACGGCTCAATATATCAGAGGTGAAAAAGAGATAAAGATCCCAGAAGAGCGAAGGGTATCGAGTAACTTTATAGAGATAAAGGATGCTCACAAGCATAACCTCAAACATCCGGATGTAAAACTCCCCCTCAACGCGTTCACCTGCATATCAGGAGTTTCAGGCTCAGGAAAAAGCACTTTACTTAACGACGTTCTCTACCAGGGTTGGCTGGGCGAGGCTAAGGATGGATATAAGACCATAAAGGGGAAGGAGAAGGTCGACAGAATCATAATGGTCGATCAGTCTCCACTCAGTACTTCACCCCGGTCCATCCCTGCCACCTACACCAAAGCCATGGATGAAATCAGGGAAGTTTTCAGTCAAACGAGAGAGGCAAAAGCTTTGGGTTATAAGCCCGGCTTTTTCTCTTTTAACACTCCTGGAGGAAGATGCCCGGAATGCAAAGGCGCTGGCCAGCAAATTGTAGAAATGCAGTTTCTCTCTGATGTGGTTTTAACCTGTGAGGCCTGCAACGGGAAAAGGTTCAAAAGCGATATTCTCGAGGTCCAATACAAAGATAAAAGCATTGATCAGGTTTTGCAGATGACCGTTTCTAAAGCTTTTGATTTTTTCTCTGGTCAGGCAAAAATCAGGAAAAAACTGACTCCGCTTTTGGAAGTTGGGTTGGGGTATTTGAAGCTGGGACAGCCCACCACAACTTTATCTGGAGGAGAGCTTCAGAGGATCAAACTGGCATACCACCTAATCCATCAGAAGGATAAAAGAACTCTCTATCTTTTTGACGAACCCACAATCGGCCTCCATCCTGATGACATCTCAGTGCTCCTCCGCTGCTTTCAAAAGTTAGTGGAGAAAGGGAATACAGTTATTGTCATCGAGCACAACCTTGATGTGATCAAATGCGCAGATCATATAGTCGATTTGGGACCAGAGGGAGGAGAAAAAGGAGGCGAAATAGTGGCTCAAGGCCCTCCTGAAGAAATCATCAAATCAAAAAAATCTCATACTTCCCGCTACCTAAAAAAATATCTTGTAGGGGTTTGATTCATCAAACCCTCCTTGGTGTTTTCTTTTAATTGTTTATTAAATAAATACGTTTCGTTTGAATTATTTATATTGTAGGGGCTTGATTCATCAAATCCTCCTCATTATTTTTCTTATAATTGTTTATTTGTCAAAAATATCTTTAAAATAATCCTCCAAATCCATGTTGAAATTCTTTGATAGACGATTTTCTCTATCTAATGCCCATTTTAACGGATTATTTATGATATATTCTCTAATAGAATCTAATTCCCGGGGAGAACGGACTGTATGCTCATAATAATTTCGCTGCCATTGGAAACTTGGAAAGAACCTATCGTGAACAATCTTTGCGGTTCTTGCTTTTAAATATCTGATGATTTTTCCAATAGTTCGTTTGGGATCTTGCATTAAAGCCCACTTCTTCTGTTTTTGAGATTTATGATTCTCTGTAGGGGTTTGATTTATCAAATCCACCTTATTTTTTTTTATGAAATTATTTGTAAAAGTTTGATCTATAAAACTCACCTCCATATCTTTTGCATTATCTTTAATATGCATCTGATGAATCAAACCTTCACCTATATTTTCACTATTATCTTGGTGCGCCTGCTGAATCATATGCCTGCATTCTTTTTTAATAACGACTATCCCATGAATATGATTCGGCATTATGATAAAGGCATCAAGGTCAACACCTTGAAATTTTTCAGGGATTTCCTGCCAGATATCTCGGATAATATCGCTAATCGGATATGAAATCGTAATCCCATCAACAACATTCCCCAAATAGCAAACCCTGTTCTCTGTGCATATCGTTATGAAATAAGCACCTGGTTGAGAATAATCATAGCCTTTCAAGCGAAGGGATCTACGCACAAGGTTTTTTTGAATATCTATCGCCATTTCTCCTTAATGAAAATGCGGGTTTGATAAATCAAATCCCTACAAGAAAATCATATAAACAACATAAAGGTGGGTTTGATAAATCAAATCCCTACAAAAAATCAAGCCCCTGCAATAAACCAAGGCCCTACGAAAAATCAATACAAGGTAGATTTGATAAATCCAGCCTCAAGAGTAAAGACACGTATTGTTTAATTATTTTCTCATTGTTCACGGATTTTATAGAAAAGCATGTTAGGTAAATCATATTCGCAGAAAATAAATCATATGCATAACATAAAAGTGGGTTTGATGAATCAAACCCCTACAAAATTCAAAATCCCATAAATAATTATAAGAAAAATAATAAGGTGGGTTTGATGAATCAAACCCCTGCAATAAATCACACCACAACGGGAGAACCTCTCTGCAATTTGACATCTCATTTTTTCGATGCTATATGTCTCTATTAATACTAATCCGTCATGGAGACATACGGCTGGCTATCCATCCTCCCGCCTCTTCTGGCTATTTTCCTTGCGATTAAAACAAAACATGTCTACGTCTCTCTAGTTCTTGGTATCTGGCTAGGGTGGACAATAATTAACTCCTGGAATCCAGTCACAGGCCTTATTCAAACAGTTAGTGCCCTCATAGCAGTGTTTAAAGACGAGGATAACACAAGGGTTGTCCTCTTCAGCGCCATGATAGGAGCAATCATCACCTTCACCCAATATTCTGGAGGGATGAAAGGCTTTATTAACTGGATCGTCGGGAAAGGAGGAGTCAAGACAAGAAAATCAGCAGGCTTTCTTGCCTGGTTCCTGGGATTTATTATCTTTATTGAATCGAGCATATGTGTGCTTGTCTCAGGAGCAGTTACAAGGCCCATCTTCGATAAGCTGAAAATCTCCAGGGAGAAGCTGAGCTATATTCTCGATTCGACATCTGCACCAAAATGCATACTCATCCCCTTAAACGCCTGGGGAGCCTTTGTCATCGGTTTGCTCATATCCCAGGGAGTGGATAACCCTGTTAGAGTCCTGGTTTCATCCATGCCCTTTAATTTTTATGCGATCCTCGCTTTAATCATCGTTTTGATTACTGTCCTGACAGAAAAAGACTTTGGTCCCATGAAAAAAGCAGAGCATAGGGTTAGAGTGGAAAACAAACTCCTCCGTGATGGGGCTGAACCCCTTATATCCACGGAAGTTGTCCAGATGGAGGCAAAAGAAGGAGTCCCGCCACGTGCTTTAAACATGATTCTTCCTGTCGTTACCATGGTGGCTATGATGCCTGTGGTGCTTCTTATAACCGGGAAAGGAAATCTAATGGAAGGATCGGGCTCAACTTCTGTCCTCTGGGCAGTTATCGCAGGACTCGCGGTCGGTGCTGTCGCTTACAGAGCCCAAGGAATAATGAAAGTCAAAGAGATTACAGATATTTTCATGAAGGGAGTGGGGGGCCTCATTCCCTTAGCCAGCTTGATGATCCTGGCGTTTGCCATCGGTGACGTTTGTGAGGCGCTTGGCACCGGGCCTTTTGTTGCCCAAGCCGCTAAATCTACTCTAAATCCAGGAATCATACCAACGGTTGTTTTTCTTGTCTCCTGCTTCATCGCTTTCTCCACAGGGACCTCCTGGGGAACTTTTGCCATCATGATTCCAATCGCGGTGCCCATGATCAATATCATAGGTCTCCATCCGGGATTAATCATTGCCGCTGTTCTCGGAGGCGGGGTTTTCGGAGACCATTGTTCCCCTATTTCTGATACAACAATTATATCCTCCATGGCTTCCGCGAGTGACCATATTGACCATGTAAGAACGCAACTTCCCTATGCCTTAACGGCGGCAGGACTCTCTATTCTTCTCTTTCTCATCTTTGGCTTTGTTTTATGATTGTTCCTAATCATACTCTGACAAAACAACAAAAAGTGTGGGCTTGATAAATCAAGCCCCTACAAAATATAAAACCTGATAAACAATTATAAGAAAAACAATAAGTGCGGGTTTGATAAATCAAACCCCTACAATATAATGGTAAAACAATTTGTTTGCTTGATGGATTAAATCCCCATAGAAGGAGGTTCGATCTCATGAAAAAACGATTTCATTCCTTTTTTATCGTTATTCTTTTCGCTTTTTGGACAACCTGCAGCAGTACTCTTATATATGCTACGGATTCTCAATCTTCCTATGATGAAGCGATAAAAAATTTTGAAAAATTTGTGAATGAACAGATGGCTTTGGATAAAGCTCCAGGACTTTCCGTTGGGTTCATGAAGGGCGATTATATCTGGACCAAAGGATTTGGCTTCTCTGACCTTGAAAATAAGGTCACGGCAAAGCCCGAAAGTTCTTACCGCCTTGCGTCCATAACCAAAACAATAACCGCAATCGCAGTGCTTCAGTTAGTTGAGGATGGAAAAATTGACCTCGATGCTGAGGTCCAAACCTATGTCCCCTACTTTCCCAAGAAGAAATGGCCGGTAACAGTTCGTCTTCTTCTAGGACATATTGGAGGAATTAGCCACTATAAAAACTACGATGTGGAAGGGCATATCAAAGTGCACAAAAATACAAAAGAAGCCCTGGCAATTTTTCAAGATTTTGACTTAGTAGCTGAACCAGGAACCAAATACAATTACTCAAGTTATGGGTTTAATCTCTTGGGGGCTGTCATCGAGGGAGCTTCGGGCCAATCATACGGAGATTACATTAAAAAACACATCTTCGACCCTCTCGGCATGGAAAATTCTCGTCTGGATAATCCTGAGGACTTGATTTCGAACCGAGTCAACGGATATCGCCTCATCAAAGGAGAAGTCAAGAACTCGGAATTTGTCGATGTCTCAAGCCGTTTTGCCGGAGGAGGCACTCGCTCCACGGTCGTGGATTTACTCAGGTATGCCAAAGGAATAATAGAAGGAAAGCTCCTTAAGAGCCAGACCTGGAAGCGTGCATTCACTTCAATGGCTACTCGCGACGGGACCTTTACAGGCTACGGAATGGGGTGGAGTGTTCGACCCTGGAACGGCCATTTCCAGGTAAGCCATGGCGGCTCTCAGCCTGAAACAAGAACACATCTTCTTATCTTCCCCACGGAAAATTTTTCTATCGCCGTCGCCTCAAACCTGGAAGGTGTCAATCTAAGGACTTATGTTAGAAGGCTGGCTGAGCTGGTGCTCGAGGAAGACTTCGACAGCGCCGCATTTGCATCTGATACGGCTGAACAGGTCGTCATTGACAACTGTGCCAGGGTATTCTCTTACGGGATGAGCAGCTTAGACTGGCATGATACCCATATCTCGAAGGACGAGGCAGAATTGGCCGCAGCTTTCTCTTATTTTGATAAATATGTCAACAAAAAATCCTTGAAAAAAAATTTCAAGGAAACAAAAAAGAAGATCGAGGATGGCTTTCATCCGGTTTCAAAGCAGGCATTAATAAAAGTTGGGTCCTTCATGGCTTTCGCCCTGAAAGAAAATCTTGGTGAAGAAAAAATCAAGGCTTATCATAAAAGCGGGCCCCTGGCTTTTTTCAGTGATTATATAAAAATCAGCAATAAGTGGCCTCACTCTAGAAATAATTATAAATATCCAAAAAGCTTTGCTAAATTAATCTCGAGCTGGGAAAAAGACTGGAACGCAACATACACTGATTATGTCCGCAATCTTTTGATCACCGCTAATACAGATTTTGATGAACTAGGCTCCAGATTGAAGAGAGCTTTCTCAGGAGCAGACTTCTATCCGGACTTCAGCAGAGAGATGGAAAGCGCTGGATTTTATTACTTATGGAAAGATGAAATCAAAAATTCTTTTAAAATCTTCAACTTAAGCCGCGAACTCTATCCTGATTCTCCTCTTCCGTTAAGCAACCTTGCGGCAGCTTACCTCTGGACAGGCAATGCCGAAGAGGCCAAGAAACTTTTCAAGAAAGCCTTTGCCTTGAATCCTGACCATTCCAGTGTGAGCTTGGGCGAGTTTCGCTATCTCGGAAGACGCCTTGAGAACGAAAAAAAGATGAAAGAAATCTTTGCCCTGGCAGAGATTGCCCTGGAGCTTTACCCAAAGAGTGCAGAGCTTCATAAAGAAATTGCAGATATTTACCTTAAAACCGGGCAAAAGGATAAGGCTCGAATTTTCTATAAAAAAGCATTGGAACTCGACCCCAAGCTCGAGGCAGCCAAAAAAAAGCTTGAAGAGCTTGAAAAAGAAAAAGAAACATAAAAATAAACATTTTTAAGCAGGTAGAAAATGAAAAAAGATATAGGAGATCTTTTCCAGAAAGAAACAAAATATCTCAGGGGTAAGCTTGGTGGTGGCGCCCTTTTCTGGCAGCCCCAACCTGAAACATACAAACGCTATCCCCAAGCTCCAAAAGTCAAACTTGAAATCCCCGAGAAGGATGGGGGAATGCCTCTCTGGCAGGCCATAAATCGCCGCCGGAGTGTCAGGAGTTTCAGCGACATACCTTTAAAAAAAGCTATGCTTTCCCAGCTCCTTTGGGCTTCTCAAGGAATCACGATGGAATCTATGGGCTATGGGCTTAGGGCAGCGCCTTCGGCAGGAGCGCTTTATCCGGTTGAAACCTACCTTGTTATCAATAATGCTGAAGGGATTGATCCTGGAATTTATCATTATGGGGTAGAAAACCACGAGCTGGAGCAACTCAAGCTGGGAGATTTCCGAGATGAAGTCGCTAGAGCCGCTCTCGACCAGGACATGGCTTTCTCCGCAAGCCTCGTTTTTATCTGGACAGCTGTTTTTGCAAGATCAAAGTGGAAATACAATCAACGAGCCTATAGGTATGTTTATCTCGATGCTGGCCACATCGCCCAGAATGTCGCTCTGGCAGCGGTCTCCCAAGGCCTGGGGACGTGCCAGATTGCTGCCCTTTACGATGAAGAGGTCAACTCACTCCTCGAAATCGACGGCGAAGAAGAGAGCGTTCTTTACATGACTGTTGTCGGACGCCCTCTTTGAAGCTTGCCCAGACGAGATAACTAAATAACATAAATTTCAGGAAACACATTTGAGAAACTTAATATGAGGAGGGACATCATGAAAAAAAAGTATTTTATCTATGCTTTTCTTATGTTTTTCTTGACCTCGTTTCTCGTTTTCCCCTCAAATGAAGGACAAGAGGAAAAATCCTGGCAATGGAGCCTGGAGAAAATAAAATCAAAGGTGGCAAAAGTAAGAGCAGGAAAAGGGCTCACTCCTGAAATCTGGCCGAACGGAGCAAAAGTAGCTGTTGCACTCTCTTTTGATTTTGATGCCGAGACAAATGCTCTAAGAGATAACAAAATCTCTCCTGGAATTTTTTCCCAAGGGGAGTATGCTGCCCGAACAGCCATGGTCAGAATCCTCTTCCTTCTCGACAAATACAATATCCCGGCAACCTTTTTTGTGCCTACTGTATCCGCCCTGCTCCATCCAGAGGAAATAAAAGCGGTTGTGGCCAAAGGAAGACACGAAATAGGGCTTCACGGCTGGATTCATGAGAGAAATTCTCTTCTCTCCGAGAAGGAAGAGAGAGAACTTATGAAGAGATCTTATGAAACTCTTAAAAAGATCACCGGAAAGGCCCCGACAGGAATCCGGACTCCCTCTTGGGATTTCAGCCAATCCACACTTAAAATAATAAGAGAGTTGGGCCTCCTCTACGACAGCAGCCTTATGGCAGATGACCGACCATATGAACTTCTTGAAGAAGGTAAGCCAACAGGAATTGTAGAGCTTCCAGTAGAGTGGCTTCTTGATGACTACCCCTATTTTGGTTTTGATAGATATTCGAGCGTGCGCCCCCATATTGCCCCCATGGATGTCCTTGCCATCTGGGCTGCTGAATTCGATAAGGCCTATGAAGAAGGAACCCTTTTTGTCTTAACCATGCATCCTAAATATATCGGACATCGTAGCCGAATCATCATGCTCGAAGGACTAATACAGCGAATAATCGCCTACAAAAACGTATGGTTTGCAACACACGAGGATGTCGCACGTTATGTGAGCAAGAGCATAGAGAAATAAATTAGTGGCTTTTAAAAATTTCTTGTCTAGGGGCTTGATTCATCAAGCCCGCCTTGTTATATGATTTAAATGGGCTTTGTGAGCGAAGCGTGGAATTCCCAAACTTTGCTCTGCCATAAAGGAAAGAACAAGTATGAGAGTGCTTCTCCAAAAGGGCTCGCGATAAAAAATAAAAAACGGAGGTATCTTATGAAAGCAAGAAATATCTTCCTTAAGCATGTATTTATGTTCATTTCCGGCCTTCTCATTTTGGGACAGCTAACCATCTTTCCCTGTACCGTAGCTGTAGTCTCTGGAAAGGCAACTCCAGACGGACGGCCCCTGATGTGGAAAAATCGAGACACATCTGGCTTGGACAATAAGATGATTTACCTCAAAGGAGAAAAATATGACTTCATCGGATTAATAGATGCCAGGGACAAGAAACCGGAAAACATATGGGCAGGAATCAACACCAAAGGATTTGCGATAATGAATTCTGCTTCTCGCGACCTTTCCAATGGAGAAACCGGCATGATAAATAACGGCCGGTTTATGAAACTTGCTCTCTCAGAGTGCGCCAGTGTTTCAGATTTTGAAAATCTTCTAAATCTCACTAACGGGAATAGAAATGTCGGCGCAAATTTCGGTGTCATTGATGCTGACGGAAATGCCTGTTTCTATGAAACGAGCAACTCGACTTTCAAGAAATTTGACTCCAAAGATCCGAAGGTCGCACCTCAAGGATATATCATCCGAACAAACTATGCCTTCTCCGCTCCGGTAAAAGACGGCGGCGGAGGCTATATCCGGTTTGAAAGAGCCTCAAAGCTGTTCCAAGAAGCCTCAGCTGAAGAGCGCCTCGACTACAAATTCATCCTTCAGGCAGCAGCTAGGGACCTTGTGAACGAAAAACTCAACTCTTTTCCCCTTACAGACCCCAAGGTTTATGACTCAAGCTCACCCGTCTATATCAATACAAACGATAGAATAAACCGTAATTCTACAGCCTCAGTGGCTCTTTTTCATGGCGTCTCTGACCCTAAAAAAGCCTACCTCGCCACCATGTGGATCCTGCTCGGTCAACCCGTCTGCTCGGTGGCGGTGCCGTTATGGGCGCATGCGGCTACTGTCCCAGAGGTTCTTGCTGGACCTGAAACTGCTCCTCTAAATGATTTTTCAAGGGCTATAGCTTCTTATCTCTACCCAGATCAAAGAGGTAACTTGAAGCAGTATATGAACGTGTCCAGGTTGATCCATTATGGGGGAGAAGGAGTATTGAGCAGGCTTTCAAAGATCGAAGATAAGATTTTTGCTGAGACGGAGATGAAATTAAAAGAATGGGAAAAGAAGAAACCAGCCAAACAAGATGTGGTTGATTTCCAAGAGAAAATGGCGACTGGGATCTATAAAGCCTTAAAGAGCTCTTTTCCTGATATAAAAATCCCGGATTAAGCTCTAGAATTCTAAAATCACCCACGTAAAGGCAAGAAAGATTATTTTACTGCGGGTTTCTCTGGAGGTTTCTCAACAGCCTTCTCGACAGCTATCCCAGCCGCTTCCTCGGGAGCTTTTACCGCAACTTCTTCAGCGACTTTCTTAGAAGGCTTCTCATCGGCTTTTTCTGCAGCTTCTTCCGAGGGAAGAAGCCCGACTGCCTTTCTAATCTCCTTATCCAGCTGCGCGGCTAACTCCTCGTTCTCTTTCAACAGCTTTTTAACATTGTCTCTTCCTTGGCCTAATCTTTCTCCTTTGTAAGAATACCAGGTTCCGGTTTTTTCGATAATCCCCGTATCTACTCCGCAGTCAACTAAGTCACCCTCCTTCGAGATTCCCTCACCATAGATAATGTCAAACTGAGATTCCCTGAAAGGAGGGGCCATTTTATTCTTAACAATCTTCACTTTCACTCTGTTCCCGATGACCTTATCTCCTTCTTTTAGTGTGGCGATTCTCCTGATATCAACCCTCAATGAAGAGTAAAACTTTAGGGCTCTTCCGCCTGTGGTAGTCTCTGGGCTTCCCAGAAAAAACCCGATTTTTTCTCTTATCTGGTTAACGAAGATAAAACATGTCTTGGAACGGCTGACTATGGCAGTTAGCTTTCTCAAGGCTTGGGACATGAGGCGCGCTTGAAGACCCATATGGGCGTCTCCCATCTCTCCTTCAAGTTCTGCCTTGGGCACCAAGGCAGCTACGGAGTCGACGACTATGACATCCACGGCCCCACTGCGGACAAGAACCTCGGCGATCTCTAAGGCCTGTTCTCCGTAATCAGGTTGAGAGATGAGGAGGCTATCGACATCCACACCCACACTGGCGGCATAATTCGGGTCTAAGGCATGTTCAGCATCAATAAAGGCGGCCTGGCCGCCCTGCTTCTGAGCTTCGGCAATGACATGAATGGCCAGGGTCGTTTTCCCCGTCGCTTCTGGACCAAAGACCTCGACAACCCTTCCTCGCGGAAACCCGCCTATTCCCAAACTCAAATCAAAAGCGATGGAACCAGTTGGGATTGTGGGCACTTTTATTGCCGCCTCTTTCTGTCCGAGCTTCATCACCGTTCCTTTGCCAAATTGTTTCTCTATCTGAGAAAGCGCGGCTTCAATCGCTCGGTCTCTCGAGCCTTGTTTTTGTTCGTTTTCCTCTTCTTTCATTTTATCCTCCCAAAACCAAATGGGTTTTTATCAATTTTTAAATATTCTTTTTTTGTCCCTTAATTTTAACTTATATTTTAATATTATTAAATAGTTCTTGTTATTTTTTAGGCAATTAGCACCATAAATTATTTTTCGTACTCGTAAAACCCTTTTCCTGTCTTCCGGCCTAGATAGCCAGCATCTACCATCTTTCTCAGTAGCGGGCAGGGTCTGTATTTGGGGTCTTTAAAGCCCTCGTGGAGGACTTCCATGATGTCAAGACAGACGTCCAGCCCTATAAGATCTGCCAGGGCCAAGGGTCCCATAGGATGATTCATGCCCAGCTTCAACACTGTATCAATGGCTTCTACTGTGCCCACGCCCTCCATCAAGGCATAGACAGCCTCATTGATCATCGGAATCAAAATTCGGTTCGATATAAATCCTGGGAAATCATTCGCCTCTACTGGAACCTTTCCCAGCTTCTCGGTAAGGTTCTTCACCTCATCGAATGTTTCCTGGGAAGTTGCCATTCCTCTGATCAGCTCCACCAATGCCATCAAGGGCACGGGATTCATGAAATGCATGCCCATGAATTGGGAAGGACGACCGGTCAAAGCTCCAAGACGCGTTATGGAAATCGATGAGGTATTAGATGTCAGGATGACTGAGGGAGCGAGCACCTTATCAAGCTCTGAAATTATTTTCTTCTTCACCTCAAAATCTTCGAAAACGGCCTCCACAGCAAAGTCAACCTCCTTGAATCCTGAAAGACTTGTGGTAGTCTTTATTCGGGATAATATCTTTTCCTTGTCTTCTTCGACCTTTCCTTTCTCCGCAAGCTTAGATAGGCTCTTATCTATTGTTTTCAAAGAACGCTGCAGATAATCTTCTCCCACGTCATTCAGGATGACATCAAAGCCAGAAGTGGCGGCAACTTGGGTAATACCCGTTCCCATGGTTCCAGCACCAATAACTCCTATTTTTTTTATGGTCATCACCCCTCCTCGTTTATACCATTTCTACCGCCATGGCCACAGCATCCCCTCCGCCCAGGCAGAGAGAGGCGACTCCTTTCTTGAATCCTCTGTGTTTTAGAGCGTAGGTCAACGTCGTTAAAATCCTGGCACCTGTAGCGCCGATAGGGTGGCCCAAGGCCACAGCCCCTCCATGAACATTAACCTTCTCTCTATCCAGCCCAAGCTCTTTAATCATCACAACTAACTGGGAAGAAAAGGCTTCGTTTATTTCAAAGAGGTCAACGTCTTCTATCTTCCAGCCCACGTTAGCCAGCAATCTCTCGATGGCTCCCTTGGGAGCATACATCACCATCGAGGGCTCGACCGGGTTGGTTGCAGAGCCTAAAATCTTGGCCATAGGTTTAAGTTTCTTCTCTTTGACCGCATCCTCTGAAGCGACAACAACTGCTGCTCCTCCGTCATTTAGACTAGACGCATTTCCGGCAGTGACTGTCCCATCCTTCTTAAAAGCAGGCCTGAGTTTTGCTAGTTTTTCCAAGGTTGTATCCTTCCGGGGACCTTCGTCCACAGCGAAAATTACAGGGTCACCCTTTCTCTGGGGTATCTCCACAGGAACGATCTCATCCTTTAAATAGCCTTTCTCGATAGCATGGATTGCTTTTTGATGGCTGCTCAAAGCATACTCGTCCTGCTCCTGCCGGGTAGCGCCAAATTTTTCAGCAACGACCTCTCCTGTCATACCCATATGCTGGTCATCAAAAGCACACCAAAGCCCATCGAGGATCATCGAGTCCTTTATCTTAATATCTCCAAATTTGACGCCCTCTCTTGCTCCCCAGAGAAGATGCGGTGCTTGGCTCATGCTTTCCATTCCCCCGGCGACGATGATATTCTTCTCTTCGAGCCAGATGGCTTGAGCAGCCAGGGCAACTGCCTTTAAAGCTGATCCGCACACCTTGTTTACAGCAAAGCAACTCACAGTGTAGGGAATTCCGCCTTTCACTGCTGCCTGCTTTGCTGGGGCCTGTCCCAAACCTCCTGAAACAACATTCCCCATGATAACTTCTTCAACATCTTTACCTGAAATCCCAGCCCTCTTCACAGCTTCTTTGATAGCAAAACCGCCCAGCTCAGGAGCCTTGAAATCCTTTAAAGACCCCAGGAAATTGCCGATGGGTGTTCGAGCTGCGCTGACAATAAAAACATCTCTTAATTCACACATTTATTATGCCTTTGGTCTAAGAAATTGTATTAAAGCGTTTCCATTTTTATCACAATTGGAAGAGGGTGTAAACCCATCACAGAAAATGGGGCCTGGCCCCATTTTTATGCCCCATTTTTATCGTTTGATTAAAGGCAAAGCAAAGGATAAAATTGGATGATAACGAAACTTACTCAGATTAGGAGAAAAAAAATGAAAAGATGTTTGCTGTCTTTTACCATGATTCTGTTTATAGCCCTTTTTATTTCCTGTGGAAAATCCAAAGTTGAAACAAAAGAGGACCAGCCCTACCTTTTAGAGCAGGTGGGCACTACGGCCATTGCCCAGTTGTACGCAGATGAGTTTAAAGACCTCGACCTGAACGATAAAATATTGGCTTACTATTTAAGTCAAGCTGTTATCGCCGGCGACCGAATCGATAATGACCAGAGTCACAGGCACGCACTGGAAATAAAAGATATCCTGGAAGAAATAATCACTCACAAGGACGGGATAGACCCTGAAACTTTTAAGGCAATCCTTGATTACACCAAGCTCTTCTGGGTAAACCACTCCCAGTACAACGCCCGCACCAAGGCAAAGTTTATCCCTTCCTGTTCTTTTGACCAATTTCTTGAGGCAGCATTGATAGTGCAGAAAAACGGAGCTAGCTTCGACCTCAAGGAAGGCGAAACCCTAGAAGGAAAACTCAAGAGACTTGAAAAAACCATTTTCGACCCAAGCTTTGAACCCCTGGTCACAGCCAAAACTCCTCCTCCAGGTCAGGATATCCTCACAGCCAGCGCTAATAATTTTTATGAAAATGTCACCCTAGCTGACCTCAAGAATTTCAAGGAAAAGTATCCCTTAAATTCAAAAATCGTAAAAAAAGACGGCAAAGTAATAGAGCTTGTCTGGAGAGCCGGTAACGAGGATTTCAAACCCGGCCTTTACGCTAAGGAACTCGCCAATGTCATCTCGAACCTCAAGCTTGCTATCCCTTATGCAGGTGAACAGCAGAAGATAACTCTCCAGCATATGATTGACTATTTTGAGACGGGAGATCCTGATTCTTTTCGCAAAGCTAACATTTCTTGGCTGAAGGACGACCCTCAAGTAGACTTTATCATCGGCTTTATCGAAAACTATAAAGACGCCAGAGGAATAAAGGGAGAATGGGAAGGCTTAATAAGCTATGTCAACAGAAAAACCACCCAGATGATGAAAGATATCGCCGCCAACGCCCAATATTTTGAAAGCAAAGCGCCATGGAAAGAGGAATACAAGAAAAAACACACCCAGATTCCAGTGGCCAACTCCATAGATGTCGTTATTTCAGGAGGTGATGCCGGGCCCTTAATCCCTTGGGGAATTAACCTTCCTAATGAACAAAAGATAAGAGAGCAGTACGGAAGCAAGAGCGTTCTTCTCTTCAATGTCATGCGTGACCATCAAACGGTTACTGGCGGAAAATCGGCTGAGGAATTCCTTCTGACCGATGAAGAAAAGGAGCTTGTTCTAAAATACGGCACTCTCGCAAGTAATGTAAGAATCGCCCTTCATGAAGTAATCGGCCATGGTTCGGGAAAAGTCAGTCCAAAGTTGACCAAAGATCCTTCAGAGTATCTGCTAGAACACTACAACACCCTGGAAGAAGCACGAGCCGACCTCATAGCCTATTGGAATTTTTTCGATCCCAAATTAGTTGAGCTGGGTATCTTCCCTAACGAGGATGCGGCTAAAGCAGGCTATATCTCTTCGGCCATGGGTGACCTGACTATGCTGCGCAGGATAAAAAAGGGAGATAGAGTAGAGGATGACCACATGAGAGGTTCGCATCTTATCCAGACCTACCTCGAGAAAAAAACTAAAGCCGTGGAGACAGTAAAAAAAGACGGAAAAACCTACAGAAGGATTCAGGATTTGAATCTTTTCCGGCAGGGATTAGGGGAACTCCTGGCAGAAATCATGAGGATAAAAGCTGAAGGTGATTTCGAAGCGGCCAAAAAGCTTATCAATACCTATGCCATAAAAATTGACCCATCACTAAGAGACGAAGTCATAGAAAGGTGCAACGAGATTCGCTACCCTGACTTTGTGGCTTTTGTCGTCCCAGAATTAAATCTTATCAAAGACAAAGAAGGAAAGATCGTCGACGTGGAGATATCCTACCCGATGGACCTTGCTGCACAGCAACTAAAATGGGCAGGAAAAAAAATACATAAACCTTAAGGTCTTTTGCGCCCTCAGGATAAACCTGTTATTTCTTCATCATCGGTTACATCTATTCTCTCGGCTGCAGGAACCTTGGGCAAACCTGGCATGGTCATGATGTCTCCACAATAAACAACAACAAAGCCCGCACCTGAACTGAGAGAAGCATCGGTCACTATTAGAGTAAAGTCTCTTGGCCTTCCCAATGCTTCATCATCATCAGAGAGAGAGTATTGCGTTTTGGCGATACAGACAGGGAGGTTTCCAAATCCTTCTCGTTCGATCCTGAGTATCTTCCTTTTTATTTTCCCTTCCATGGCTACTGACGCTGCCCCGTATATTTTCTTGCCAATAGCCTCTATCTTCTCCAGTAGTGTCATCTCTAAAGGATAAAGGAACTGGAAGCTACTCCCGTCTTCCTCGATGGCTTTTAAAACTTCCTGCGCTAATTCTTTTCCGCCCATGCCTCCTTTGGTGTAGACCTCACTCAAAGCAACTCGAACCTTTCCCTTACGGCAAATATCTAAGCATTTCTTGATCTCTGCTTCTGTATCTGAAGGGAATCTATTTAAGGCGACGACAAAAGGAATCCCAAAGATTCTTAGGTTTTCTATGTGTTTTTGAAGGTTGGCAAAGCCTTTCTCCACCGCTTCTACGTTTTCTTGAATGACCTTATCCAATCTAACACCGCCGTGAAGCTTCAGAGCCCTCAGAGTTGCTACCAGCACGCAGGCATCGGGGGGAGGAATGTGTCCTGTTCTGACCACAATATCAAAAAATTTCTCTGCTCCAAGATCAGAGCCAAATCCTGTCTCGGTCACGACAACATCAGCCAGCCGAAGTGCCATCCGTGTGGCGATAACAGAATTTGTGCCGTGAGCAATATTAGCAAAAGGGCCCCCGTGAATTATTGCCGGTGTCCCCTCCAAAGTCTGGACAAGGTTTGGCTTGAGAGCATCTTTAAGCAAGGCAGCCATCGAGCCTTCGGCCTTCAACTCTCGAGCAAAAACAGGTTTTTTATCGGGTGAATAACCGATGAATATATTTCCAAGCCTTTCTTTTAAGTCTTTGAGATTCTCGGCAAGACAGAAAATGGCCATGATTTCCGAGGCAGCTGTAATATCAAACCCTGTTTCGCGGGCTATTCCCCGAAGAGGACCACCGATGCCGATCACAACTTCGCGAAGCACTCGGTCATCCATGTCCATTACTCTCTTCCAGGCTACCGTTCGGCTGTCGAGCAAGCCGCAGGCTCCGTCAAAATGAAGGCGGTTATCCACCATGGCTGCCAACAGGTTGTGTGCTGCTGTTATGGCGTGAATATCTCCGGTAAAATGGAGGTTTATCTCCTCACGGGGCGCAACCTGGGCATATCCCCCTCCAGTTGCTCCGCCTTTCATTCCGAATACAGGTCCGAGCGAAGGTTCTCTCAATGCAGCAACCGCCTTCTTTCCCAATCCACTCAGAGCATCAGCCAGACCAATCGAAGTCGTGGTCTTGCCTTCCCCGGCCGGAGTGGGAGTCATGGCTGTCACCATGATTAGTTTCCCCTTTTTATCTTCTCCTTTCAGAATTTTTTCTGGAGAAACCTTTGCTTTATACATACCGTATTTCTCCAGGTCAATCGCCTCAATTCCCAGTTTTTTGGCAATCACCTCTATTGGCTTTATCTTCACTTTTTTGGCGATATCCATATCGTTAACCACTTTGACCTCCTTTCAATCAGCCTACTTTTAAAAAGAAGATTTTATAATGTTACTTCTTTCTCTCGCGGTCTCTCTTGTTGAAATCTTGAAACATTATATCATAGTCTTCCATCAGCCCCTCATCGGCAAAGCTGAAATAGCAGTTATTCCCGATTATGACGTGATCCAACACCTTTAGCTGCATGACATGAGCCGCAAAAAATAGTTCTTTTGTGATTTCTCTGTCACTTACAGAAGGCTCGGGGTCGCCCGAGGGGTGATTATGCACAAAAATCAGGGAGGAAGCGTCCCATCTCAAAGCCTTTTTCATTATTTCCCTGGGATAAACAGCGCTCGAGTCCACCGTTCCTTCAAAAACAGTCTCCTCCTCCAGTATCTGGTTTTTTGCATCTAAAAAGAGGACCTTAAATTTTTCCCTTCTTAAATCCCTGAGTGCGTGATAAAGATAGTCAAAAACTTCTCTTGAGGAGTGACAATAGGGCCTGCTCATCATTTTTTCCTTAAGGAACCGGCGTGAAACCTCCTGGATGAGCTTAAGGCCAAAAATGTTATGAGGGCCGATTCCGTTTATCTGCTGAAGCTCGTCAAAAGGAGCTTCTAGGACTCCTCTTAAAGATTGGAATTTTTTTAGAGCTTTCTTAGCCTGCTGCTTGCAATCCCTGCGCGGAGTTCCCAGAGTCAACAGAAGTTCGACTATCTCGTAGTCCAGAAATCCCTTGAGCCCTCCTTTTAGGAATTTTTCCCTGAGCCTCCATCTATGTCCTGGCTCTTTATGTTGGCTTCTGCTTTTCCCTCTCTCAGAATTTTCCATGATGCCCAATGCCAAAATAACTAACACATATGACGAAAGAGAGATGGAAAGTTTCACAGATTGGGAAGCCTTATTTTTTCTTGGCGGATAAGAACCTAAGCTTGAGGAGCCTATCGACTTCCCTAATTTTTAGCCTCAAAATATAAATAAGTACGAATATCGCTATCCACATCCAGGCCACGAAAACGTAAATGCCTGTTGATTCCTTGATATTCTGGGGAGAAGGGATGATTTTCTCCTGATTATCCTTAGCTTGAGCTATCTCTTCCTTTTCCCCTTGAGTAGCCTGCTGAGCAAAGTTATACTCAAGGATGAAAAAAGATAGTAATAGGCTGACCAATAAGAACATACCAAGAAAATTTTTCCTTCTCAACCTCATAATAGACTCCAAACCGTCATGGCAACAGCATAAACTATAAGCACTAAGGCAGTAATAGTGATAATCTTACCTTTCCTCTCTGCGGGTTTATTATCGATTAGAGGCAGGAAAAAGAACACGATGCCAGCAACCAATATTAAAAGAACAGCAAGAGTATCGCCTGGAAGAAAAAGAATCTTAGCCGGCAAAATTTTCAGCGTCTGGAACAGGAAAAGAAAATACCATTCAGGTCTTATCCCCTCGGGAGCAGGGGCCATCAAATCTGCTGCTTTATCCAGAGAGGGAGGGAAAAAAATGGCCAGTGAGAAAAGAATACCCAGGAGCAGGAGCCAGACAATCATTTCCCTGTAGACAAAGTTTGGCCAGAAAGGAATCTCCTTCACCTTCTCCTTCTTAAGTTCGGCAGAAAGGGGAAGGCTCATCCCCTGCTTCTGGATGAGATAGATATGAACACCCAGTAGGATAAATATAAAAACAGGAATGATGCTGACATGAAAACCAAAAAAGCGAGTCAGCGTGTCTCCCGTTACATCTTCCCCTCCCCGAAGAAACTTTGTGACCCAGACTCCGGCTAGAGGTATGGAGCGGGGAATATCTGTCCCGACTTTGGTAGCCGAGAGAGAAAGGTCATCCCAAGGCAGAAGATAGCCAGTAAAGCCAGATAAAAGGGAAAAAACGAGAAGGAAAACTCCGCTCATCCAGGTTAGTTCCCTGGGTTTGCGGTATGACTTAGCCAGCCAGGTGCTTAGAAGATGAATAAGAACAAAGGCTATCATAAAGGAAGCAGACCAGCTGTGGACTGAGCGGATAATCCAGCCTAAAGGAACCTCGGTCATTATCCGGGCAACGCTCTCGTTGGCTCCTTCCAGGGTGGGTTTATAATAAAAGACGAGCATAAATCCTGTGATGATCTGAATGGTGAAAAAGAGCAGGATGGCGCTTCCGGTGTAATACCAGATTGAATGTTTATGCTGGGGGACAGTCTTTTCTTTTAAGAATTTGGTTATAATCGAGAGCCCAAAGCGCTCATCAAGCCAGGATTGAATTCCAGTTTTCATTGGTCTTCCGCTCTTTCTCCGCCTTCTCTCTTGATGATTAAGTCCTCCCCTTCAATAGATACCAGCAGACGACGAAGAGGTTTGGGAGGGGGGCCCCCGATATTTAGACCATTCTCATCATACCAACCATCATGGCAGGCACAGAAAAACTTCCGCTGTTCCTCCAAGTAGCTGACGTTGCAATCCAAGTGAGTGCAAACACCGACAAAAGCCAAATAGGATCCATCATTCTTCTTTTTTAAGATGCCGGGCTTGGTTCCCCACAAGAAATTTTTAACTGAAACGGTGTTCATATCCCTAAAATCTGCAAAAGGCAAGATAACCTGATCCGGTTCCCTCGTAGGCGGAAAAACAAACTTTATCACAGGATACAGGAAAGAAGCCAGCAAAGCTCCCAGCCAGCCACCGAGAAGACCGTTTAAAAATTGCCGGCGAGTGAAAAGTGAATGTTTAAGCTTCATCGTCCAAACCTAAAAATTCTTTTAATCTTTTCAACTACTAATTTTCTCCGTAAAGCCTCGATACCGTCGGCAGGCCTTACTTCTTTGGGGCAAACCTCATTGCACCTAAAAACCGTATCGCATCCCCATACTCCTCCTTCAGTGTTAACGCCTGATAAGCTAGAGAAAGGTCTTTTATCCCTTGGATCTTTGACGAACCGATAAAGCTTGGCCAGGGCAGCTGCTCCCAAGTATCTTTCGTCCCTCGAAACGACCGGGCAGACACTGTAGCAGCATCCGCACATGATACAGTTGATATACTGGAATATTTTTTCCATCTCTTTTTCTTCTATTCTATGACCTTGCTCTTGCATTTTCTCTCCGGGGAAAATGTAGGGCTTGATTTGGGAAAGAGCTTGCCAGAAAGGCTCCATATCAACCACCAAATCTTTCTGGATTTCCAGATTGGGCAGGGGTTCGATGACAATCTGGGAAGATCCAAGCTTCTGAAGCTCTGTTCGGCAGGCCATATCAAAATTTCCGTTAATCACCATAGCGCACGACCCGCAAATAGCTTCTCGACAACTATACCTGAAAGCCAGGGTAGAATCCTGCTCGTTTCGAATTTCCATCAAGGCTTCAAGGAGTGATTTCTTCTCCTTCGTTTCGAAGGAATAATCCTCGAAGTATGGATGCTCGTCCTTTAAGGGATCATACCTGAAGATCTTAAAAAGATATTCCATCTCAGTATTTTCTTTCTTCTGGCTTGTATTTACTTATATTTACTCCGGAATAACTTATCTGGGGCTTCCCTTCTTTGCAGGTGACCAGAGTGTGCTTGAGCCAGTTCTCATCATTCCGTTCTTTGAAGTCAAGGCGATAATGGGAGCCCCGGGTTTCCTCCCTTTTCAAAGCGCCCAGCGTAATGACCTCTGCTAAATCCAACATGGAATCAAATTCTAGGATGTTCACAAGCTCCTGGCTGTAACGGAGGCATTTTCCGTAAAGATAAACTCGCTTATAGTCTTCTTTGAGCTCTGAGATTTTCTCCAGGGCTTCGGTTAAATCCTTCTTTTTTCTGAAAATCCCGACATTCTCGCTCATAACAACTTTCAATTCTTCCAGCAAACGATGGACTCGGACTCCGGAACTCCTCTTTTCCCACTCCTCTATTCTTGCCTTCACTTCTAATGCTTCTTCGAGGAGAAACTTTTCGCTATTGTTAGTTTCCTCGCTCCCCTTGACATAAATTGATGCTTCTTCTCCAGAAATTTTTCCAAAAACTACGGTATCCAGAAGTGAATTCCCTCCAAGGCGGTTAGCACCATGAACTCCTACGCAAGCACACTCTCCAGCAGCAAAGAATCCTTCCACAAGCGAGGCACATTTCGCGTTGACATCGATCCCACCCATCGAATAATGCTGGGCCGGCTGGATCGGTATGGGCGTGTCCACCGGATCAATTGCGGCAAAATTGATACATATCTCTCTAATTCCAGGTAATCTTTTCTTTATTTTCTCTTCTCCAATATGCCTTAAATCGAGATGAATATACTGGTTATCAAAACCGTTTCCCTTATCGATTTCAGTCTGGATAGAACGGGCGACGATATCCCTGGGAGCAAGTTCCATGGCTGAAGGAGCATAATCCTCCAAGAACCTTTTTCCCTTGTTATTTACAAGGTAACCTCCCTCTCCGCGTGCTCCTTCTGTGATCAAAATATTCTTGCCGAAAAGTGACGTAGGATGAAACTGGACAAATTCCATGTCTCTTAGGGGCACGCCCGCTTTGTAAGCTATCCCTATTCCGCTTCCATGATTGATATAAGCATTAGTTGTCCTTGAATATACCCTCCCATAGCCACCAGTAGTAAAAATAACGGCCCTGGCCCTTACAGGCACTATTTGACCAGTAGCTAGATCATAGACTACAACGCCTAGGCACTTGCCATCCTTTACGATGAGCTTGGTAACCAGCCATTCATTAAAGAATTTGACCTGTTTTCTTATTGACTGTTCGAAGAGAGTATGAAGGATGACAAGTCCTGTCCTATCAGCCGCATAACATGTCCGGGGAAATCCTGCTCCACCAAAAGGCCTCTGGGCGATAACTCCCCCAGGAAACCGGCTGAAAGGGACGCCCAGGTACTCTAATTCATAGATTGCTGAAACTGCCTTCTGGCACATCAACTCCGCGATATCTTGATCAGCGAGATAATCACTTCCCTTGATCGTATCAAAGGCATGCCTCTCCCAGCTGTCGTCTCTTCCATCTGGACTGTTTCCAAGCGCGGCATTTATCCCTCCTTGAGCAGCAACAGAATGGGAACGAAGAGGATGGACTTTGGATACTACGGCAACCTTAAGGTTAGGATCACAGGATAATGCTGCAGCTAACCCTGCCAATCCACCCCCAACGACAAGGATATCCTGACTTATCATTCAGTAATTCCTGGTGAAATAGAAGGCAAGCAAGAGGGCGCTTAAAACAAGGCTGAGTAAAGTAGATATCCAGAAAAGCAGCTTCTCTTTCCTCAGTCCAAGATCAATTGCGATTGTTCTCAGGCCGTAAAAAGCATGAAAGACAACAGAAATAATAAGCAGAGTGTCTATAAAGGGATTGGTATGAAGAACAAGAGCCCAATCTGGCTTTTGTTCCTTGGTCATCAAAAAGAAAGCCGTTAAAAACTTAAGGCTAAGGAGGAGGATAAGCAAGAGGCCGCTGACGCGATGGAATACCCATACAAACATTTATTTATTTCCTTGCTTTGAGCATATATTAAATTAAAGACAAAAACGATTGTCAAGAAAAAGAGGAAAGTGTTATTCCAAATTTGCCTTAGTGTGCGGCATTCTTTGGCGCGTGCTCTACAATACTTTATATGCTGCGTGAGCTCGCTTTATGAAATAAAAAACAACAAGCTATGCTATCACTAATGGGAATACCTTCCATCTATT
>JABAOH010047181.1_pt2 | contig 30248 bp, 28 predicted proteins | sample 7062181 | NCBI WGS metagenome assembly JABAOH01 (sample SAMN14538630, study PRJNA623070) | marine sediment metagenome | biome: marine biome [ENVO:00000428]; feature: marine pelagic biome [ENVO:01000023]; material: deep marine sediment [ENVO:00002113]; isolation source: pool of 5 deep marine...
AGTTGACGTAAGACTGCCTACTGCTCTAAACACCATAAACATGCCAGAAAATCCTGAAGTGGTTCTCTCCATCAAGAAAGACGGCTCGATGTATATAGGCCAAGACCAAGTCACGATGGAAAATCTTCAGACATTAATAGAAGAAGCCTTCATGACTGCGACTGATAAAAGGCTATACCTAAGAGCAGATGGGGAATTAGAATACGGGAATATCGTGGACATCGTCGAGATCCTTAAAGCAGCTGGCGTCGAGATAGTGGGCATCATTACTGAGGTTAAGACGGAAAAGATTGATTAAATAGTCTTTATCTATCCTTTATAAAGAGTCAATTTCGTCACTGATTAACCAAGAGGAGAGGAAAGATACGCTTCAAGGTTTTCCTCTCCCTTCGGTATCCATCCCATAGCTTCACGCCATACGTCTTCGCTTTCCATGCAAAAATAAAGAGGGATCTTCTCATCTCCCCATTCTTTTATAAAGCCAATAATCTTTTTATAAAGCTCTAAGCGAAGAGGCTTGAAGTAGCGCAATTTTCCGTCTTTTCCCTTTATAAGCTCATCGTAGATAATCTTTGTGCGCGGAAATCTTTCTTCGATAATACTTTTTAGAGATGGAGGGAATCTAAAACTTCCGAGGCTTATCCAGGCGATCCTGGCCGAATCAACAGATGCTAGCAACTTCTTGATTACTTCTTTGTATCCTTGTTCCCAGTCAGGATGGCGAATTATTGGATCAAAATGAAAAGCAATCCGAAACCCTTTATCTGAAACTCTCCTGGCTGCATCTATTCTTTCTTCGACAGATGGTGCATCTTTTTCTTCCTCCTGGGCTATTTTTAAAGAATTTAGCGACCAGGCAATGACAATATTAGGAGCAGGTTCTATTTTTAGAATATTTTTTATATTTACAGTTTTTGTCTTTAGCTCGAAGATGGCATTTCTTTTTTTCCTGAAGTAGGAAACAAGGTCCGCGGTATTTTCAGTTAAATGGTCCAGAGCCAGCGAATCTCCAAGCTCACCTGTCCCGATACGAATAGTTCTGTGTTTTTTTTTGTTTAAAAAAATATCAAGCTGTCTCCACAAATCATCCAGGTTGACATGGACTGTAAGCAAGGGATTAGTTAAGTAATGTTGAAGGATACAATAGGAACAGTCAAGAGGACAATTAAGGTCTATGTTGAGGATAAAATAGTTACATCCAAGGTAGCCAGGAGTACAGGGACAAGGCTTGACGAACTTCCCTTTTTGACGGGAGATCAAAAGATACTTTTTTCCTTCTCCGATTGCATCCTTCGAAGCCTTTATGTCTTCAAGCACCTCTTGAGGCTCATCAATGACTTCGCTGGGGACCGGGCCAACATTTTTCAGTATTCTCTTTGTCAGGGGAAAATCTAAGCTATTTTTTTCTACGTAAACTTTTTGGGGAAAATATTCCGATTTTCTCATCGAGAATTATTTAAATTTAAATATCGCTGAAAATTCTTTCCTTGAAGACAGTTCTTGAAGCTTAAGAAGATTGGCTTGCAATTCTTCACTATTTCCGAAAGAGAAATTCACCGAAAAGTTTTCTTCCTCGAAAAATGGCGAAGGCTTAACCTCAACGGTCTTGGGCAATCGGAGTTTCTTCAACAAAGAATCAAAAGATTCTTTGCGCAAGGAAAGTGCAGGGTACCGTTTCTTCCTTAAAATAAGACGGACGCTATCTGATTTTTGTAGGGGAGATAATTTTTCAGACCCCATAATATCCTGAATTTCTTTTGAGGACAGTATTTTTTTGGGGGAAATATCATTTCTTTTCGATATTTCTTTCAGGTCTTCAAGAATTCCTTTAAATTTGTTTTGACCTGCAGGAAAAAGCAAGGGCAACAGTAATTTCCTCTCCTGAGTAGTAAAACCAACAAGCATCCTGACCGAAGAGAAAGGAATACTTTTCTGATGAATTATTTTTTTCACCTCTGGTTCAAGCCCAGAAAACGCCAAGAATGATTCAAGGTTAGATACAGTTGGGGGAATATCAAGGAGAGGCAGGTAGCCCTTAACGATACTCTTCTCATCCTCTCCAAACTTTTTCAGCCTTCTCAGTATTTCTGCCTTTTCCAGAAGGCTGAATTCTCTTGTGGCCAAATTTTCATAAAATGCCACCAAAAAGCTTTTTAGGTCATCCTCTTCTTCGAGCACGAAAACAGGAATAGAAAAAAGAGAGAGCTTGATGCAGGCGAGGACTCTTTTCCATCCCGAAACAAGAATGAATTGTTTATCCCGCAAAGCGACAAGAGGGGGATTTAGGAGGCCCACCTTCTTGATAGAAAGGATCTGTTTTTCCAAGGAGAAATAATAGGAAATACGGAATCTTTCATCCTCGAGAAAAATTTCTTTTAAAGATAAATTTTGCTTTTTCATGCATTCATTCTACTTGCAGGGGCTTGATTCATCAAGACCGCACTTATTCTTGTGTATAGATGTACTTATAAAAATGTCATCCCGATAAAAATGTAAAAATGGGGCCAGTAAAAATGGGGCCAGGCCCCATTTTCCATCTTTCTTTTTTTTGTAGGGGTTTGATTCATCTGTAGGGGTTTGATTTATCAAACCCGCACTTATTGTAAAGGTTAGATATGCTTATGTTGGTCTGATTAATCAAACCATTTGACCCATTGTTTGTTTTTCTGTTATCTTGTTTGACCTGAAGCAATGCGCAAATCCCCCGAAAAATCAATCGTAAAACCAGAACCCATAAGAAATTTTACTGCCGAAGAGGTTGTATGCATTCCTTTCGACCCTCCATCCCGTTTTCTTAAAAAAACAATAGAAAAACTATCGTCCAAAGAAAAGAACATCGGCTTCGGCTATTTGTATCATCTAAAGAATAAAACCGTCCTTTATCAATCCTTAGGGGCTTCTTCAGTTGTTCTATCCTTGGAAAGACTCATCGTCTCTGGAGCCAAAAGAATTGTTCTCCTCGGATTCTGTGGTTCGCTTAATCCCGAGTTCAGGATAAAGGACGTGGTCAGCATTTCAAAAGCTCTCTCCGAGGAGGGAACATCTAAGCACTATTTTCCTCGAAGAAGAGTCTTTTACCCCTCTCCTACCCTAAAAAACAGGATTGAAACCGTTCTCCGCAATTCAAAGCTTCCCTTTCTCACGGGATCTCTCGTCTCTACAGATGCTCCTTATCGGGAAACAAGATCTTGGTTAAAACAGAAACAAAAAAGAAGAATAGATTTAGTGGATATGGAGGCCTCTGCTGTATTTGCCCTCGCCAACTTTTACGGAATTCAAGCAACAGCTCTGACGATTATCTCCGACGAGCTATGGGGCGGCACCTGGAATAAGGAGTTCCGAAGTTCAGAACTTATAGAAAAAATGAAGAAATATTTTGTGCCGTTGTTGCATTTTTCATCGTGAGGAGAGAAAAATGAAACCAAAGGTGTTAATAACAAGAAAAATTCTGCCCGAGGCTCTTGATTATCTTAAGGAGCACACAAATTACGAGATAGGTGCCACAAAAAGAAACCTGACCAAAGCAGAAATCATAAAGAAAGTCCAAGGTAAGGAAGGACTTCTCTCACTGCTTGTGGATGATATCGATAAAGAAGTTATAAATTCTGCTCAATCCTTAAAAATCATCGCTAACTGTGCTGTGGGGTATAATAACATTGACACCAACGAAGCAAAGAAAAAAGGAATTCTGGTTACCAACACTCCTGGAGTTTTGACAGAAACCACGGCTGATCTAACATGGGCGCTTATCATGGCAGTTGCCCGAAAAATCCCTCAAGCTGATCAGTACACACGACAAAAGAAATTCAAGGGCTGGGAGTTGGATCTTTTTCTGGGGAAAGAAATCACAGGAAAACGCTTGGGTATTATAGGCATGGGTCGGATAGGCAAGGCAGTTGCCCTAAGGGCTCAGGCTTTTAATATGGAAATCGTCTATTCTGACCCGCACAGGCTAACTCCAGAGGAGGAGGAGAAATACGAAGCATCAGCTCTTCCCTTGGACGAGCTTTTATCCACTGCTGATATAATAACCATCCACGCTTCTCTCAATCCCCAGACGCATCATCTGATTTCAAAAGAAAAAATAAAATTGATAAGAAAAGACGCTATTCTCATCAACGCCGCACGAGGACCAATCGTTGATGAGAAAGCACTGGCAGAAGCCCTGGAAAGAGGGCAAATTTGGGGAGCAGGTTTTGATGTTTATGAAAGAGAGCCTAAGATCGAAACAAAGCTTTTTTCTCTGGAAAATGTTGTCCTTCTTCCTCATATAGCAAGCGCCACCTACGAAACTCGACTCAAAATGTCCTTGATGGCTGCTCGCAATCTTGTCCAGGGGCTGAAAGGTGAAAAGCCAGATAATCTCGTTGTCTGAGCCAGCAGGATTATAAAATAAGATTTAAATAATCAAATCTGTAAAATATCGCTTCCAATTTCCGTTTTCTACTCTCTCTTATACGCTCTTACTATTTATTCTTTGGTTAGCTTTTATCTTCTTGCTTTTTTGCACTTTCTAAGTTAAGCGGCTCATTCATGCTTCCACTTCTGAAACCAGCTAGGTCTAAGGCTATGTAGATATATCCGAATTTTTTAAAATTCTTAATAATCGCACCCCTTACCTTCTTCTCTGTTATCTTAGGAAATTCAGACGGTTCTATCTCAATCCGGGCAATCTGACCGTGGTGTCTCACTCTGACTTGAACAAAGCCCAATTTTCTAAGGAAATCCTCGGCCTGGGCAACCTGTTTTAGATTCTTCGTTTCAATCTTTGTGTAATAAGGAAAGCGTGAAGACAGACAGGCTAAAGAAGGCTTGTTCCAGGTTGAAAGGCTGGATCTTTTGGAGAGCTGCCGTATTTCGCTTTTTCTCAGATGAGCTTCCTTCAACGGGGACCGGATGCCCAATTCCTCAGCTGCTTTCGTTCCAGGCCTGAAGTCAGACGTATCTTCATAATTTGACCCGTCAAGAATATAGGGTATGCCCTCAGCTTCTGCAATATCTTTAAGCTTCGTAAAAAGCTCCTTCTTGCAAAAGTAACATCTCTGGGGAGGATTGTTGGCAAAATCAGAGTTTTCTAGCTCCTTTGTTTCAATAACTTTATAACGAATGCTAGATTCTTCTGCAAATCTTATTGCTGCTTCCCTTTCTCTCTTTGGGTACGTCTCAGAACTAGCAATAACCGCTAAAACATTCTTACCTAAAACCTCATGGGCTGTCTTCAACAAGAAAGTGCTGTCCACCCCGCCCGAGAAGGCAACCAAGGCGCCACCCATTTCTTGAAGGATATTCTTTAATTTCTCATATTTTGACAGCGTAGCTTTGGGCATATTTTCTATTTCTATCTGTTTTATTTTACTCATAACTATATTCATACCTAACTAAATGTTTCTTTCGTGCATATTTTTACATTAATAAAGGTGGGCTTGATAAATCAAGCCCCTACAATTCATTTTTAGTCTCAAAATGCGGGTTTGATGAATCAAGCCCTTACAATTCATTTTTACTCTCAAAATGCGGGTTTGATGAATCAAGCCCCTACACAAGATAAATCATATCCTTGCGAGTTTTTTGACTTCTTTTACGAATTCAGGGATGATTTCGCGCTCTTTTAAGCTACGGTATACTTTACCTTTCTTAAACAGCACACCTTTTCCTCGCCCGCAGGCCAAGCCTATGTCAGCTTCTTTAGCTTCACCAGGTCCGTTGACCATGCAACCCATGATAGCAACATCAAAAGTACTTTTTACCGAAGAAAGACGTTTCTCAATCTCGGAAACGATTTCAATGAAATCAACCTCGCACCGACCGCAAACAGGACAGGAGATGATATTAAGACCACGCAAGCGAATTCCAAGGCTGGAAAGGATTAAGTAGCCAACGCGAACCTCTTCTTCAGGTGGCGCTGTCAGAGAGACTCTAAGGGTATCCACCAACCCTAGATTCAGAAGCAGAGCTAAGCCTACAGAAGATTTTACCGTTCCAGGAACAAGACTCCCTGCTTCTGTGATTCCAGCATGAAAAGGATAGTCAACTTTATCTGATAAGAGCTTGTAGGCTTCGACTGTCCTTGTGACGTCAGAGGCTTTCAGCGATATTTTAATATGGGGAAAGTCCATATCTTCCAGAATTTTCACGTGTCTCAAAGCACTCTCAACCATAGCCTCTGGGCAAGCTTCCCCATATTTCTGAAGGAGACTTTTTTCTAGAGAGCCTGAATTCACCCCAATTCTTATAGGAACAGCGCGATCTCTCGCGGCGCGCACAACTTCTTTTACTTTCTCCTTAGAGCCAATATTACCTGGATTGATGCGCAAGGCATCAGCGCCCTTTTCAAGCGCAGCTAGGGCCAGTCTATAATCAAAATGGATATCAGCCACAACAGGAATTGCTGCTTGTTTTTTTATTTCTCCAAATGCTTCGGCGGCTTCTTCATCCAGAACAGCGATTCGAACTAACTCGCATCCTATTTTTTCCAGCCTTTTTATCTGAGCTACGGTAAGTTTAATGTCCTTTGTGTCTGTTTTTGTCATGGATTGGACGACGATCGGAGCACCTCCACCGATAAGTACGTCTCCGATTTTAATCTGTCGCGTTTTTCTTCGCTTGATAGACGATTTTGAGCTTGGATATTGAAAATCACAGGCGTTGGATTTATTTATTTTTTTCATTATTAATAAATATTATTTATATCCATAATGTGGGCTTGATGAATCAAGCCCCTACAAACAATTCGCGTTTGATAAATCATATTTCCACAACAAAACCGGGCTTGATGAATCAAGCCCCTACACAATCAAGCCCCTACATTCAATGTGGGATTTGATAAATCAAACGTCTGCAAATTTATTTCCAGAAAAGAAAACTTTCCCAACCATTGGGGAGATTCCTGGCGACATCATTCAAGATCACAAAGACAAACAATAGAATAAAAATAATAAATCCAATCTGCATAACTGTCTGTTTGACCTTAGCGCTGAAATCCTTTCGGAATAATCCCTCAAGACTCAGGACAAGAATCTGTCCTCCATCCAACAGAGGAATAGGAAAAAGATTGACTATTCCCAGTTGGAGACTGATGAAGGCTATAAAACCCATTAAAGCGAAAAAGCCCATGCGGAAAAAAGTGCGCGAGAATCTTGCTATTTCTATGGGTCCTGCGATTTGCTGTGCTGAGGCTTCTCCTACTGCCAGGTCCTTCACATAATTGACTAGAACAAAGGCGAGCTTCCAATTCTCTTTAAAGCTCCGACCAATGGCAGCAAGAAAGCCAAATTTCTTGAGCTCAGACTTCATTCCAGTCCCGATTCCTAGTTTCCCGACTTTTCCATCGAGGCGAGGTGCAATATGGAAGGTTAAAATCTCGTCTTCCCTTTCTACAAGGAATTCGAGCTCTTTCCCAGGATTTTCAGCGACTATTTCCAGAAATCGATAATAATAGACATACTCTCCGTTAATGGCCAGGAAAACATCTCCCACGTTTAATCCTGCTTCCTCAGCTGGGGAACCAGGGAAGATATAAGCAACCTGGACCAGAATCTTGGGGTAGAAACCAGCATAGCCCATCGCTAATCTTGTTCGGCTCTCAGTCATTAGCTGAAATTTGAGTATTTCCTCTCCTCTTTTGCACTCGATGGTTATCAATCTTTTGGGTTTAGTTCCAACCGCTATTTCCACATCACTCCAGGTTTTTGTCTGCCTGTCGTTGACGCTCAGGATTTCATCATCAATCTTCATGTTTGCTTTTTCTGCAGGAGAGCCAGGATCAATCCAACCAATCACGGGCTTCTGTTCCGAATACTCAGGAACAGTAACTCCAACCATGCTAATAATAGAGACGAACAGCAAGGCAAGAAAAATATTCATCAGTGAGCCAGTAACCAAAACTAAGAATCTCTGCCACCTCTTCTTGGCCATAAAATCATGGGGGGCAAGCTCAGCTTTTTTCTCATAAGCCTCCTCACCAGAAAACTTAACGAACCCGCCGATCGGAATCAGGCTTATCCGATAATCCGTGTCACCTTTTTTGATGCCAAACAGCCTTTTTCCAATGCCCCAGGAGAAGACTTCTACTCTAATCTTCATTAGCTTAGCCATGAAAAAGTGCCCTAATTCATGGACAAAAACAAGGACGCCAAAGACTATCACGAAAGCTAAGAGAGTTTCTAAGGTTGCCAGAATCTTTGCCATATTAAGACCTTTGTTTCAGTAAACCCAAGGATGCCCGCCTCGTTTCCTTGTCCACATCGAATATATCCTCTAAGCTTTGTACTTTTCTTTTTTGATGATTCTCGACAACTTCTGTCACAAACTCTGAAATATCCAGAAACTTTATTCTCTGTTCGAGAAAAGCATCGACCACAACCTCGTTGGCCGCGTTAAGGGCGATCGGGAAACTTTCTCCCTCTTCTAATGCCAGACGAGCAAGCTTGATAATCGGAAATTTCTCCACATCAACCTCGTAAAACTCCAAAGATTTTATCTCTGATAAATCCAGCGAAGGCAGCAGTGAATCTTCTCTTTCAGGATAAGTTAAAGCATACTGAATAGGAACTTTCATATCGGTCGGGCTGAGCTGGGCCAAAACAGACCCATCATTCATCTCAACAAGAGAATGAACGATGCTTTGGGGATGAATCAAAATTCCCAATTGTCGGGGCGCAAGGCCAAAAAGCCAGTGAGCCTCGATCAATTCCAATCCCTTGTTCATCAACGTCGCTGAATCAATAGTGACCTTTTTGCCCATTTTCCATCGGGGATGATTCAAGGCTTCTTCAAGAGAAACATTATTCATTTCAGAAGGAGACTTCGAGAAAAAGGGACCACCAGAAGCTGTCAGGATTACTTTCTTCACGTTTTCCATCTTTTCCTTGGCCAAGCACTGAAAAACGCCACTATGCTCACTATCAACAGGGATCAGTTGAGCTCCGAACTTTTGGATACTATTCTGGATCAAAGAACCAGCTACAACCATAGACTCTTTGTTGGCCAAAGCAATTTTTTTCCCTTGTCGTACCGCCGCAAGAGTTGGCCTCAAACCATCTATGCCTGTTATAGCAGATATAACGATGTCATTTTCCGGAAAACTGGCCACTTCTTCTGCTCCCTCTTGAGCGAAAGTTACTTGAATGGATTCTCCTTTGAATTTTCGTCTGAGGTCCTGAGCCTCTTCCTTTTTCTCCAGTGAGATAATTTTAGGCTTGAATTTCTCTACCTGCTCCTCAAGAAGCTGCGTATTGCGGCCAGCTGTAAGCCCCACAACCTTGAATTTGTGACTCAGCTTATCTATAACCTCGAGGCTAGTGCGACCGATAGAGCCTGTTGAACCAAGTACTGAAATATTTTTCATTTTATCTCAAAATTTTGTCCTTTCTTCTCTAATCCCAGAAATATTTTAGAAAAAAATAGAAAAAAGGTGCAGCTAATATGAGACTATCCACTCGATCTAAGAATCCGCCATGACCGGGAAGTATCTTAGAGGAGTCCTTCACTCCCACCGCTCTTTTGAAAAGAGACTCCAGAGGATCGCTTATCTGGGCAACTGCATGGACAAGAAATCCACAGAGGATAGCTTTCCAGAGAACCGTATCTGGTAACAAGACCCGCTGAGCAGCAAGCGCTCCCAAACAGGCAGATAAAAGACCAGCAATTCCTCCCTCCCAGGTTTTTCGAGGGCTGGCTATGGGCACCATTTTTCGCCGCCCCCACAGGCTCCCGATTAAATAAGCTCCCGTATCCCCTACAATAATCACCACTAAAAGAAAATAGATATAAAGCTGACCTCTCTCTTCCATCAGTGGATAGAAAAAATTTAGGGTAAAGCTCAAATAAACGGCGCCAAAGAATGTGAGGGCAATTGAAGAATGAGCGGAAGCAAGTTTCTCCAGTGTANNAGCTCAACGGAGATTTCCTCAAAGTAAAAGGAAGAGCTTATGATAAGTGCCAGAGCGATTCCGAGTGTTCGGTGAGGGTAGATTTTTTTGGCTGAAAATAGGTTGTAGAATTCAAAAAGAGAAGCCAATATCAAAATCTGCAATACGATGAAAAAACCATAAAGAGGCATAAATTGTATGACCAAAAAAAAGAAGGCCAACAACACAAAGGCAGTAATTGTTCTTTTGATAAAGCTCATCGGGGATAGATATCTCCAAACCTCCTTTCTCTTTTCTGATAATCGACAAGCGCTTGAAGCAGGTGCTTTTTCCGGAAATCAGGCCAAAACTCCTGGGTTATCCAGATTTCAGCGTAAGCAATCTGCCACAATAAAAAATTTGAGACGCGGAGCTCTCCGCTTGTCCTTATCAGCAAATCAGGGTCGGGAACATGGATTGTGTATAAATATTGAGAAAATTTTTCCTCATTCAAGGAGTCTATATCAAGGTTTTTATCGGTAGCTATTTTTTTGACTGCATCCACGATTTCATCTCGTCCCCCATAATTGAGGGCCAATACGACGGTCAAACGAGTGTTATTCTTTGTCAACTCTTCCACACGCTTTAGTTCCTTCCTCGTAGAATCTGGAATCGCTTCTATCTGACCTATGACCTTTAGGCGGAACTTATTTTTAACCAGGACCTTATCCTCGTTCTTAAGGTATTCCTCAAGTAGCCTCCATAGCGTTGCGACCTCTTTTTTAGGTCTTTTCCAGTTCTCCTTGGAGAAAGCATACAAAGTCAAGTATTCAATCCCCAAATGAGCGCAGGTTTCCACCGCTTGGCGGACAGATTTAGCTCCGGCTCGGTGGCCTTCTACCCGTGGAAGCTTTCTTTTTTTTGCCCAACGGCCGTTGCCATCCATGATGACAGCAACGTGGCGAGGAAGGCGAGAAAAGTCGAGTTGCTTCACCAGCGATTCTTCTTCGCTACCTGGTTTTACGAAATCTTTAAGGTTCTCGAGCATAGATAGATTATAGGGGCTCGCATGTGAATTGTCAAAAATATAGACCTCGCTTTGTATATCTGGTAATCTATTATGTTGCTTTAAATAGAGGATAAAAATGTGCTTAGGAATTCCGGCCAGAGTCGTCCAGATCGATGAATCCGACCTGGGAAAAGTTGATTACTTAGGGACTAGAGTTATTACAAATTTTGCTCTTCTCGAAAACATAAAAGTAGGAGACTGGGTCATAGTTCATGCTGGATTTGCTATCTCCAAATTGAACGAGGAAGAAGCTAGAGAGACCTTCTCGATACTCAAAGAAATGGCAGAAAAAGAAGCACTGGAAAATAAACATAAGGAAAGGAAAAAGCAAGGCAAAAAATAGAAAAGGGGAAAAGGACGTAACCATCTCATTTGGCCAGAATTGCGGGCCTGGTTTGACTTCGAATGAAAGAACTAAGGGATAAGAGAGTAATCAGAGGTCTTCTTTCCGAGATAGAGAAAAGAACTCAAGAACTGCCCTACTCTCCGCGGATCATGGAAGTCTGCGGAACCCATACTATGACAGTGCACAGATATGGATTGAAAAACATGCTCGAAAGGGCGGGAGTGAAAATGGTTTCAGGACCGGGTTGTCCGGTGTGCATCACTCCTAATGAAATTCATGAGGCTGCCATTGGGTTAGTTACAGAGAATGAAAATTTTATCCTGACCACCTTTGGAGACATGACAAGAGTTCCAACAAGAAAAAGCTCACTCCAAAAAGCGGTTCCGGCTGCAGGTTCGATGGTTAAAATTGTTTATTCTCCACGAGAATCTCTGGAGATAGCCGTTTCAAACCCGGAAAAGCAAATTGTTTTCTTCGGCGTCGGGTTTGAGACCACAATCCCTGCTATTGCTTTAACCCTAAAGGAAGCTTTCGAGAAAAGCCTTGCCAACTTCTCGATCCTCTCTGCTCTCTGGATTATCCCGCCTCCTCTTAGAGCAATCGTCGAGGCAAAAGAAATAGCCATAGACGGCTTTCTTTACCCAGGTCATGTAAGCACCATTATCGGAGTGAAACCTTATCAGTTCATCGCCGAAGAGTTTGGGATTCCGGGAGCTATAACCGGCTTTGAACCCAGCGATATCCTCCTTGGCCTTTCATCTATCCTGGATCAGATAAAAGAGGGAAAGGCAACGGTTGCCAACGAGTACTCAAGGGTGGTCAGAGCTTCCGGGAATCCAAAAGCCCTGGCCGTCATGGAAGAGATGCTGGAGACTAAAGATGCCTATTGGAGAGGCCTGGGCCTTATTCCTCAGAGTGGCTTGAAAATCAAAAAAGAATATTCCGCCTACGACGCTGAAGTCAGATTTAACCTGAGCATCAAAGGTGGAAGCGGCGATCTTCCAGGCTGCCGATGTGGAGAAGTTCTGCAAGGTCTTATCTTCCCACCGCAATGTCCTCTGTTTGTAAAAAAATGCAACCCTGATTCTCCCCACGGGCCCTGTATGGTCTCTTTTGAAGGGGCGTGCTTTGTCTATTATAAATATAACCCAAAAATAAAGTAGGGGTTTGATTCATCAACCCCGCACTTATGATTGTTTATATGGATTTGATTCACTAAATTCGTTATTTATGTAGGGGTTTGATTCATCAAACCCACCTTATATTATTTATACGGACTTGATTAATAAAATCATAATTGGAAACATAAAAATAACGAGGCAAAAATGACGAAAAAGGTCAGCTTAGAGCTTGGAAGTGGCGGCAAATTGATGAGGGATTTTATAGCTCAACATATTGTCAAGACCTTTAAAAATCCATTTCTGGATGATCTTTCAGATTCAGCTCATCTCCCTCATCAAATTGCTTTTACGACTGATAGCTATGTGGTCGACCCTATCTTTTTCCCAGGGGGTGACATCGGCACACTTAGCGTTAACGGCACAGTCAATGATCTTGTTGTCTCAGGTGCGGAGCCCAAATACATCTCCCTCTCCTTGATCTTGGAGGAAGGATTCTCCTGGGAAGACTTGGATAAAGTGCTCAAGTCCATCAAAAAGGCAGCTAAAAATGCTGGGGTCGAGATCACAACAGGAGATACCAAAGTTGTCAGACGCGGCCAGGCCGATAAAATCTATATAAACACGTCAGGTGTGGGAGCGATTCAAGCCGTGCCAGCTGTTAATAAAATCCGAGCTGGTGATAAAATCATCTTAACTGGCACCCTTGGAGAACACAGCCTTGCAGTGATGCTGGCCAGGGGAGATTTTGGGTTGGAATCAGAGGTTAAAAGCGACTGTGCTCCTTTAAATTTTCTCCTTCCTCTCTGGAAAAAAGGTGTTCTGTGGATGAGGGACATCACTCGAGGAGGGCTGGCTACTGTACTCTGTGAGCTTGCGGACAGGACTCCTCATTCTCTCCTAATAGAAGAGGAAAAAATCCCTCTTTCAAGAGCTGTAAGGGGAGCAGCGGAGCTTTTGGGAATTGATCCCTTTTATCTTGCCTGTGAAGGAAGGGCTGTAGTCATAGCACCCGGGAAAAGGGCCGGTGATATTCTTAAAGAAATAAAGAAGGACACACTCGGCAAAAAGGCAGAGATCATAGGACAGGTGGAGGACAAAATTGGAAAACCAGGAGAACTTCTTCTCTCAACCTTCTCAGGGGGACTAAGATTGCTCGAGCCTCTGACTTCAGAACTCCTCCCCCGCATTTGTTGATACAAATGCGGGCTTGATGAATCAAGCCTCTACACAAGAAAAATCATTTCCATACAAAGACAAGCCAAACTCTGATACAGGGATAAAGAATATCCATATAAAAAGGTGGGTTTGATAAATCAAACCCCTACAGAAGCAAGATCATGCCCTTGCAAAGACAAATCAATACAATATATAAATCCATCCCATGAATTAAAGGTGGGTTTGATAAATCCTACCCCTACGCAAAATAAAATCCATTCTTATGAAAAGGTGGGTTTAATAAATCAAACCCCTACAGAAGCAAGATCATACCCTTGCAAATACAAATCAATACAAAAAATAATCCATAAAAAAGGGGGGGGACGGATTACTGGCGGCCGATGGAATAGTATTCAAAACCGAGCTCCCGCACTTGGGAAGGGTCAAAGACATTTCTCCCGTCAATGATAATCGGATTGCTCATAGCTTTCTTAATCTTCTTTAAATCCAGCTCTCTAAACTCATCCCATTCTGTGACGATAAGCAACGCATTGGCTTCTTTTACCGCCTCGTAGGGAGATTCAACGTAGGAAATTTGCGGCGGCTCTTCAGGAAAAACCTCTTTCATATTCTCCATAGCTCTGGGATCATAAAGACGAAGATGAGAGCCTTCTCCACGAAGCTTCTTTATGATTTTAATACTCGACGCTTCTCTTATATCATCAGTCTCAGGCTTGAATGAAAGCCCCAACACAGCAATTTTCTTGTCTTTTAATATCCAGAGAGCCTTCTTTGCCTTCTCTATGAAAGAATCAATCCTATCTAGGTTGACTCTGTCGGCTTCTCTGAGTAAATTCATGTTGACGCCCAAATCTTCTCCAATCTTGGTGAGCGCCCTTATATCCTTGGGGAAGCATGAGCCTCCATAGCCAAGACCAGCTCTTAGAAACTGGCTTCCGATCCTGGGATCAAATCCCATTCCTTGTGCCACCTGATTCACATCGGCATCTGTTTTTTCACAAAGGTCGGCAATAAGGTTGATGTAAGAAATTTTCAAGGCTAAAAAAGAATTCGAAGCATGTTTGATAATCTCTGCTGTATCGATGTTTGTTACCAGGATTCTGTCTTTAAATTTCTGGTAGATTTTCACCAGGATATCCTTGGCTTTCTCTGTCTCTACTCCAATTATAATCCGGTCCGGGTTGAGAAAATCAGAGACAGCAGAACCCTCCCTAAGGAATTCAGGATTTGAGGCTACGTCAAAATCTACGTCTTTCTTCTTGTGCAAAGTTATTGTTTTTTTAATCCACATGGATGTTCTAACCGGCACAGTGCTCTTCTCCACGATCACTTTGTAATCATTCAAGTTAGCAGCAATCCTTCTTGAAACTCCTTCAACAAATGTCATATCAGCACTTCCATCCTCCTTTTGAGGAGTGTTTACAGAGACAAACAGAACATCTGAGGATTGGATGGCTTCATCTAAATCTGGAGTAAAGCTTAAATTTCCCTTCTTGAGGTTTTTTTTCAATAACTCTTCAAGGCCAGGCTCGTAAATATGGGGAATTCCTCGAGACGCTTTGTCAATCTTATCTCGAACCGCATCAGTTCCGACAACATCATGACCTAAGTCAGCCAGGCAGACAGCGGTCACCAGCCCCACATACCCTGTACCGATAACCCCAATTTTCATGATTCTCTCCTTTTAAATAAACTACTCTGGCCCCAGAGAAGATTAACTCAGGACTCAGCGGTATATATTTTCACGTCCCTGAAAATACCAGCTACGCTTTGACAACATTACTTTTTTTCTTTTTTATGGCGTTTCGCGTGTCAATTATTAGCGATGAGTTCTCTGCAATCCATTCAAAGTCATAATCAGAATGCGCAGTCGCAATGATCACAGCATCAAACTCTTTTAAAATCTTTTTCGTTAAGGCTACGGATTTAAGCTCTAAGCCAGGATAATCTCTGTGCCCATAAGATTGAGGCACATAAGGATCATTGTAAAAAACTTTAGCTCCTTTATTCTGGAGAAGACTAATTATCTTGAGCGCAGGAGACTCTCTCTGGTCATCGATATCTTTTTTGTAAGCAATTCCAAGAATTAGTATCCTTGCTCCTCTCACTGACTTTCCCTTCTTGTTTAAAGCTTCGATTGTTTTAGTAACAACATAATAAGGCATCAGGGTATTAATCTCTCCTGCCAGCTCGATAAACTTTGTCGGATGATCGACTTCTTTGGCTTTCCAGGCAAGGTAAAAGGGATCAACCGGAATGCAGTGTCCGCCGTAGCCAGGACCAGGCAAAAAAGTCATGAATCCGAAGGGCTTGGTGGAGGCTGCTTCGACGACTTCCCAGATGTCTATTCCCATCCGGTCAAAAATCATTTTCATCTCATTGACCATCGCTATGTTGACCGAGCGGAAAATATTCTCCATAAGTTTAGTAGCCTCGGCAACTCTTGGCGAGGAGACAGGAACTGTCTTCACCACAACCTGGTCATAAAGAGTTTTTGCCACTCGCTTGCATCTTGGAGTTACGCCGCCGACGACTTTAGGTATTTTTTCAGTGGTATAAACCTTGTCTCCCGGATTTTCCCTCTCTGGAGAATAAGCCAGGTAAAAATCTTCTCCGGTTTTCAATCCTCCTGCCTCCAACAGAGGAAGCATCTTCTCCTCCGTTGTCCCCGGATATGTGGTGCTCTCTAAAACAATGAGCTGTCCTTTCCTCTGATTTTTGGAAATGACTTCAGTCGTCGTCAAAACATAAGATAAATCAGGATTTTTATGGGAATCTAAAGGAGTCGGAACGCAGATAATAATCACATCCGCCTTGGCTAGATTCCCAAAATCAGTCGTTGCCTTAAATTTTTTCTTCTTAAGATAATTTTTCAGCTCCTCAGCAGTAAAATGTTTTATATAGCTTTTACCCTGATTCAGCATCTCTACTTTCTTTTTATCTATGTCAAATCCTAAAACTTCAAATCCTTTACTTAAGAATGTTTTGACAAGAGGAAGCCCCACGTAGCCCAAGCCGACGATTCCTACGCGAGCTTCCCTTTTTTTTATTTTATTTTCGAGGATCAATGCTCCCTTGGACATTCTCTATTTCCTTTCTTTGTACCAGCGGATAGTTTCCTCCAGGCCTTTGCCAAAAGGAACCAGGGGTTCATATTTTAGCATTTTCCTCGCCTTTGAGATATCAGCAAATGAATGCCTTACATCTCCCGGGCGAGGTTCATCATAAGAGGGGCTGATCTCTTCCTTCAATATTTCGTTTAAACTTGAAGCCAGAGAATTTACTGTAGTCCCTTCACCGCAGGCAATATTGAAAACTTCACCAGACACGCCCTTGGCTTCAGAAGCCAGGATGTTGGCCTCCACCACGTTAGATACATAAGTGAAGTCACGCGATTGCTCTCCGTCGCCGAAAATTGTGGGGCTTTCTCCTTTGAGCATTCTGGTAATAAAATTTGGGATGACCGCTGCATATTGAGATGAAGGATCTTGGCGAGGACCGAAGATGTTAAAATACCTGAGGCAAACTGTAGAGAGGCCGAAAATCTGGCTGAAAACACAACAATATTTTTCTCCAGCAAGCTTGCTCACAGCATAAGGAGATAGAGGATTTCCTACATTGCCTTCTTTTTTGGGGAGACTTGGATCATCGCCGTACACTGAAGAAGAGGAAGCAAAAACAAATCCTTTGACTTCTGCCTCTCTGGAAGCAAGAAGAATGTTCAAAGTCCCCTTGATATTGATTTCGGTCGTTAAGAGTGGATCTTCGATAGAGCGGGGAACAGAAGGTAAAGCTGCCTGATGCAACACAAAATCGACTCCATCTAAAGCCTTGCTGCAGGAATCATAATCCCTGATATCGCCCTCGATGAGTTCTATCTTATCCAAGAAAGACGAAATGTTTTCTTTTTTCCCTGTTAAAAAATTATCAATAATTCTGACTGGACGTCCCCTTTTGACGAGTTCTTCGGCGATATTTGAACCGATAAAACCTGCTCCGCCGGTTACTAAATATTTAGACATTTTTTAAATTACAATATATAAGATTTTATATTCAAAAGGTGGGTTTGATAAATCAAACCCCTACAATGAATCGAATCCCTACAATTCATTTTTTATGACAACAGTTTAACTATTCTATATAAAAAGGTGGGCTTGATGAATCAAGCCCCTACAATGAATCAAGCCCCTACAATGAATCAAGCCCCTACAATGAATCAAGCCCCTACATCAATCAAAATTTATTCTATGTATCCTAGATCGTTCAGTTTCTGGATAATTTTCTCTGCGCTTTCTTCTAAAGTTTCCTTATCGGTCTCCAGAAGAATTTCCGGGTTCAGGGGTTCCTCATAAGGATCAGAGACACCAGTGAACTCTTTTATTTCTCCGCTGAGGGCTTTTTTGTACATTCCTCTAACATCGCGCTCCATGCAAACTTCCAGAGGACACTTGACATAAACTTCTATGAAATTTCCAATCTCCTTCCGAGACTCGGCCCTTATCTCACGGTAGGGAGAAATAAAAGATGCGAGCACAGCCACTCCATTCCTGGTCAAGAGCTTGGCTACAAAAGTAACGCGTCGGATGTTTTCGTCCCTATCTTCTTTAGAAAATCCTAAGTCTCGAGTCAGGCTCTGACGGACTATATCGCCATCCAATCTCTCAACCTTAAGGCCTTTCTCTTTTAATATCTCTGCCACCCGATCTGCCACCGCAGATTTACCCGACGACGGCAATCCTGTAAACCACAAAGTGAAGCCCTTTTGTCCCATCCTATTACCTCTCTCTCCTCTGTCTATACAATTTCTCATCAACTGCCCCTATCATTCTTTCTAAGTCCAGATTTATCTCCCCGAGGAAACCATGAATTTCCTCCAAATGCTTTTTAGGGCTGGAAAGAATCTCGTTATAATTTACGAATAAAACCTGCATGTCCTCCCTTTCCTCGATATCTGCCTTTGTCTTGTTGTCCAGCTTGATGAAGGCCTTCTTTGTCTCATCTCTTTCCTCATCCTTGGCCCTCATCATTTCCTCCATCGAGTCTAATATCTCATCAATGTTCCTCTCCACATAGATTATTTTGTAGCTGCCAGGAGGAAGGTATTGAAGGCCGTAGGCTATGACTTTTAAGACTCTCCCCTCAAAATTGAACACATAATCAGGATTGTCCCTGAGCTTATCTATGATACTCTCTACCTCCAAATACCCCTTTGGATTGCTGCGATCGGGTTTCCTCTTTCTGTCTGAAGCCACGGGCATCCCGCCAGCATCCAGAATTTGCATTAACATCGACGTGCCTGAACGAGGAAGGCCAGAGACAATATATATCGTCTTCATAATTTCTACTCCACGAACGGATTGTCGTAGCCTAGTATAATTTTAGCTACTTCCGGCCGCATCAGTTCGGGCGGCGGAATTTTTCCCTGAATCAGCATTTCTCTAATCTTCGTCCCGCTGAAGTTGATATGCTCTGAAGGCTGATGGGGGCATATTTTCTCGTTGACCACAGAATTGCACTTCTTGCAAAAATAAAAGGACTTAAAGAATAAAGGAACAATTCCCAAATCAGGGAATTCTTCGAAAATATCTTGGGCAGCATAAGGTGGGTAATAATCGCCGACACCTGCATGATCACGGCCTATGATAATATGCGTGCAGCCAAAATTCTTTCTTATTATGGCGTGAAATATGGCCTCCCTCGGTCCAGCATACCTCATCTCCATCTGGAGGATGGCCACAACTGCCCTCTCCTTCAGGTAATAATGCTTGATGAGCTCATCATAAGAGGCAAGGATCACTTCGTCTTTGAAATCCCCCTTTTTCTTGCGGCCAATGACCGGATTTACAAAGATTCCATCGGTGAAAGTCAAAGCAGTTTTTTGGACATATTCATGCCCGATGTGGGGAGTATTCCTTGTTTGAAAACCTACAACTGTCCTCCAGCCCTTCTCCTTAAAAAGAACCCTTGTCTCGATTGGCGTGAGTTTATATTTATAAAACGGAGTCGGAGATTCCTGGATTAAATCTATTTTGCCGGCGAGCAGAACATCCTTCAGGCTTTTAACCTTAGCAACTCCAGGATGGGCCGTGTCTGTCGTCTGGAAGACCTTCTCGGCCATCTCCTCCTTGTCGTATTCATATTTCTCTTCAAGATGAAGAATTGCTATCGGGTCGTTGTTTTCATTGCAAAGGATAACTTCCTGCCCTGTTTTCAATTTTTTTGCCTCTTCCTTTTCAGCATCAAAAACAACAGGAATAGGCCAAGGAAGGTCATCAGAAAGCCTCATGTGGTTCAATACGTTCCGGTACTCCCCTTGCCCCATAAAGCCCTCGAGAGGGCTGAAAATGCCGGAAGCTATGTTTTCCACGTCGCTTACCAACTCAGGATTCAACTTAAGAGAGGGTAAAACCTTGGCATTTTCCAGAGCTTTCTCTTTTTCCTCTCCCCGTAGAACTCGCCCTACGAGTTTTCTGCCATGAGGCTGGATCATCTTTCTCTCCTGCACTGAGGAATGCGGCAAGCTATTTTCCAGTTTAAGTGATTATATTTCATTTTGAGTTATCCATGATCGGACAAAAGGAGCGCGGTAATCCGCTTTTGCGCGGGTAACACGATAATCTAATATGATGTGTCATTTCGAGCGACCATAGGGTGCGTGGCAATCTCATACAATAAATTATCATAGCGGACATATCAAGGTAATATCAGGGAAAAATCAGTCTATATAGCCGAGTGCCTTCAATCTTTTCTTAACCTTTTCTTCGTCCTCTTTGGTCAGGGCTTCCTGAGTCCCCTCTTCTTTCGAAAGGCTTTCTCTCAATACCTTAGCAACATAGCTCGAGACAGAAGTTATTTCTGAACCCTTTATCTTTTCCTCTATTTTCTTATACAAGGATGTGGGAATAGAAACATCTTTAAATTCTTTCTCCATCTTTTTTCTCCCTTCAAAACTAAAAGCAGAAGCCACTTTCAAAGCAGGCTTTGACTTTTATCCTTTTTGATTTAAATAAGATATATACAACACCTCACCCATTTTTTCAAGAATTAACGACTGGACCAGACCCTTCAAACCTCTTTAATTTGAAACGCATAAATCTCCCGCCCCCCTGGTAGCTTGACAAATTCCCCCTTTTAATGTTTAAATCTATTAAAAATGGAAGAAGATCCCTCCCTTACTACCTAATAATATGGAAAAAATCGAGCACCCCTATTTCAGGAAGAATTCTTTTTCGGGAGTTCTGGACAAGAACCTGAAAAAGCTTGAAAAAAGGCTAGGCATCTCCCTCTCTGTCAGGGGGGACAGCCTTTTGATAGATGGCGACCAAGAAAAAGTCGAATTCGCTAAACACTTCTTCAACAAAATGAGAGAACTAGAAGAAAAAGGTTATGCTCTTAAAGAAGAAGATTTTCACATCGTGCTTGATCTTCTCGAAAGGGGCAGCGTGGATCGCCTGGAAGACTTTTTCCCAGCAGAAGCATTGAGTCTGTCTCGAAAATCAGTCACTCCAAAAAGCCTCAACCAACAAGAATACATTCAAGCAATTAAAGATCATGATCTGGTGTTTGGGATAGGACCTGCGGGGACTGGAAAGACTTACCTGGCCATGGCTATGGCTCTCTCCTTTCTCCAGAATAAAACCGTCAATCGGATCATCCTGACACGGCCTGCGGTTGAAGCAGGCGAAAAACTGGGTTTTCTTCCCGGAGATATGTACCAAAAAATAAATCCCTACCTGCGCCCCCTGTATGATGCTTTGTTTGACTTAGTTGAGTCAGAGCAGGCTAACAAATTGATCGAGAAAGGTATTATAGAAATTGCTCCTCTTGCTTATATGAGAGGTAGAACCCTGAACAGTTCCTTTATCATTCTCGATGAAGCCCAAAACACTACCAAAGAACAGATGAAGATGATTTTAACTCGGGCCGGCTTTGACTCAAAGATGGTTGTTACAGCTGATATTACTCAGATAGACCTTCCCCAGCCTCGAAAATCCGGCGTCTTACATGCCATGCGAATTCTATCTTCAATAAACGGGATAGCTACTATCACTTTTAACGAAAGAGATGTTTTCAGGCACCCGTTGGTTCAAAAAATCATAAAGGCCTACCAGAAAGCTGAGATCAAATCTCGTAAAAAATAAAAGCAAATGAACCCCATCGCGTTTAAAAACCTTAAATTCTTCAAGAAGTCTGAGCCTCAAACAGCAAAACAAAAAAACAGCACTTCTCCCTCCAAGGCGGAAATAAAGCTAAGCTTGTGGCAAAAACTGGCACAGAGTCCGATTGTCTTTCTTTTCATTTTTGTGGCCATTATTGCTGCTTTTATCTCTTATGTGCCTTCAAGGTCCCTCCCCCTTATCCCAGAAGGCGAGATAGCACGCTCGGATATCATCGCCCCGGCGAATTTAACCATAGAAGATAAAGAAACTACTGAAACCAGAAGAAAGGAGGCAGCCGATTTAGTCCTGCCAGTTTATACGCTAGATGCAAATATCTTCGCGGACACAGAAAAGACTATTCGGGAATTTTTCAATTCTGGACGCGAATGGCTCAAAGAGCCCGTTACAGTTACAAGGAGAGATGAATTCCAAAAGGACATTCAAGAGCAGTATGATTTTGAAATTGCTTCCAAAGACTTGAGGCTTCTTATAAAAACCAAATTTTCAGCGGTTACTGAGGAAAGCCTCATCAGCCTCCTAGGAAAAATCTCTGCACAAGGCATCATCCTCTCTAAAAATCTTTTCATCCACGGAGAACAGGAGAGAGGCTTTAATCTTTTAATGGGCCCGGATACTGAAAGAATTTTTAAAGTCGAGGAGATAATTGATACAAAAGAAGCCAAGGAAATCTTATCCGAGGAAATAGGTCAGCTGGACCTTCATCGAAACGAGAAAGCTCTGCTAACAAATCTTGCCAACTTCTTCCTTACGGCAAATATCACTTACAACAAAGCAGAAACTGATGCGCGAAAAGAACAGGCCCGCCAAAGTATAGGCAAAGTTTTTTACACCATAAAAAAAGGCAAGGTGATAATTCGCAAAGGGGATGAGGTCAATAAGGAAGCCATAGAACAAATCGTTATGATCAACCAAAACTTACAGGCCAAGCAGGGCTGGCTGACTAACTTCTCTGGCACGTTACTTCTTTATGCTCTTCTTTTCCTTGCCCTCTGGTATTATATAAATTCCCTTACAAAATTTAGACGAGCCTTGAAAATTTTCATCATGATGGGTGCAACTCTCATCATAAGTGTTCTTCTGTATAAACTTTCAGTCTTCTTGGCAAATATTTTCAGCGCAAGCACCAGTATTTTCCTTTTTACCTATACCGAGAGCTATTGGTATGCCTTTCTTTTCCAGTTCGGGGTTCTTCTCTTCGCTTTTCTCGCAGGGAATCAACTTGCCCTAATTTATACAGTCCTCAACAGCTTGTTGGTAGGCTATCTTTTCCAAGAGAATTTCTATCTGATGATCTTTTGCCTCATAGGAGGCTTGGCAGCAATTTACGGAATAAAATATTACGGAAGACAGAAAAGAACGTCCGCCTTTCGGGCAGGGATATTTATTGTTGCTCCCATCAATATCTTAGCTATTCTCATTATCCATCTTATAAGACAAACAATGGGTCCTATGGACCTGTTGGCAAGCGAGATTTTCATGGGTATTCTAGGAGGGATTTTATCCGGCTCCTTAGCCTTTCTTCTTCTCCCAATTTTTGAAAACGTGTTTGACTTCCTAACCCAAACCAAGCTCTTGGAGCTTATGAACACGGACCTTCCGATTTTCAAACAGATGGCAACCGAAGCTTCTGGTTCCTACCAGCATTCTCTGACAGTCGCTTCTTTAGCGGAAAGAGCTGCAGAGGAAATCAAGCTAGATCCCATGCTGGTCAAGGCCGGTGCCCTTTACCATGACATAGGGAAAATCAGACGACCTGAATATTTCATCGAGAACAGAATAGAAAATCCTGATCTGCATAAAGACCTTAAGCCGAGTATGAGCTCTCTTGTCATTATTAACCATGTCAAGGAAGGAGTGGAGCTAGCAAAAAAGCTTAAACTCCCAGAAGAAATAAGAGAAATAATCGCCCAACATCACGGAAGATCACTGATGAGATTTTTCTTTTATAAAGCAAAAGAAAAATATGACCCCGAAATGCATAAGATAGGAGAAGAAAGCTACAGGTATGCGGGGCCCATACCTAAGAGCAAGGAAGCTGCCCTAATTATGCTCGCCGATTCCGTCGAGGCAGCAGCTCGAAGTCTGAAAGTCCCGTCGCTTCCAAGCCTGAGAAAGGTGATTACCGAAGTCTTCAATAATTACATAGAGGATGGGCAGCTCGATGACTGTTATTTCTCCTTCAAGGAGCTACAGACAGTTGCCTCGATTTTTGTCTCTACTCTTTATTCAATCTATCATCCGCGAATCGAATACCCTGGCTTTGATTTTGAGGTGAAAAAAAAGACAGGAACAAACATAAAACCTGATGATAGAAATTATAAATCAGCAAAATAGATACTGGATCAGACTTAAGAAATTTAAGGATCTACTTAAAAAACTAGTAGAGCATCGTAAACTGAAAGACCCGGAGGTGACTCTGGTTTTTGTGGATACAAAAACGATAAAAAGACTAAATAAAAAGTATCTGAAGAGAAACGCTCCGACTGATGTTCTAAGCTTTCCACTTGGGGAAAAAAGTGCTGACGGAAAATTCTATCTTGGTGACATTGTTATATCCGTTCCCCAGGCTTTCAAGCAATGTTTCTCCCAAAAACACGGCCTGGAAAGAGAGCTGGAGATTTTAACCATCCATGGTTTTCTTCATCTTCTAGGTCTTGATCACTCTAAGGGATTCGAAGAAGAGGAAAAGAAAATCCACAGGCTTGTACTAGAAGGATAGAATGGAAATAGGATATTTTGAATGGGTAGGTTTCTTCTTTAGTTTTTTGGCTGCTTTTCTTTTTTCTCTGTTTCATATGTCATTAGGTTCGTTTTCAAAAATTTCCCTTAGCCGATTCCTCGAAGACGAAGAAAAAACGTACCGCCTCAAAATCCTCGACATCTATGAGGAGATAAAAACATCAGTCGAGTTCATGCGAATTATCTTAATCATCGCTTTTTTAATTTACCTTTATGTGATCTTTCCTCGTTTGATGTTCTGGCCGCTTTGGCTGTTTCTAATCTCGCTGGCTATCTACTTCATTTTCTTTGATCTTTTGCCCCGACTTCTTAACTCTTTAAGCAGCAAGAAAATCCTCGGTTTTTTCCTCCCATCCTATAGGCTTGCCTATTTTATTGCCTCTCCGCTTTTGCTCATAAAAAAAATAAAACCCTCAGATGAGGAGAAGGAAGAAATACGCGAGACTTCAGATGAAGAGATTCAGGCATTTATCGATGAAGCCAAGGAAGAAGGCATCATCGAGAAAGAAGAAGGAGTGCTCCTGAGAAGTGTTGTTGAATTTGGCGACACGGTCGTAAGGGAGATCATGACCCCCAGGGTGGATATGGCCTGCATTTCCACAGATTCAACCATACAAGCGCTCAGAGACCTGGTTATAAAGGTGAAGCATTCTCGTATACCTGTTTATAAGGATAAGATTGACAATATCGAAGGGATAGTGATCGCCAAAGACCTACTCGAGTATACAGACGATAAACTCAAGAACGAACCTATGCAGCCGCTCGTTCGACCGGTATATTTTGTTCCTGAAGCCATGAAGGTGGCGGAGCTCCTCAAGGAATTCCAAAGAAGAAAACAAAAACTAGCCATTGTCGTTGATGAGCATGGAGGTGTGTCAGGCCTGGTCACCATGGAAGACCTTGTCGAAGAAATTGTCGGTGAAATCAGGGATGAATACGATAAGGACAAACCCCAGATTGTAAAAAAAGGTCCGTCCGATTATTTTGTCTCAGGGGATGCCGAAGTCGAAGAAATCGAGAAGCTTTTTGATTTAGAATTTGCCGAAGAGGATTATCTCACTGTTGGAGGATTGATTACACATCATTTAGGGAGACTCCCAAAGCAGGGAGAGCAATTACAGATTAAGGATTTATACATGGAAGTTCTCGAAGTAGACCAGAAGAGGATAAAGAAACTGAGAATAAAAAAGCAACCCGATTAATTACCTGTATGGCTTGATTTGCGTAGGGATTTGATTTATCAAACCCACCTTTTTGTAGGAATTTGGTTTTTGTAGGGGTTTGATTTATCAAACCCACCTTTTTATATAAGGATTTATTAATTAAATCCACATTCTGGAGAAAGACCGCTAAACACATGGCAAAACTCAAGGTCGGCTACGTGGCCATAATCGGTCGCCCTAACGTAGGTAAATCCACGCTTCTAAATAAAATGTTGGGACAAAAAGTAGCCATCATCTCCGATAAACCCCAGACGACAAGAATCAGCATCCTCGGCATCAAAACAACTGAAAAAGGACAGATCATCTTTGTCGACAATCCCGGCATCCATAAACCGCTGCATAATTTGAACAAGAGAATGATGAACTTTGTTTATTCTTCTCTTGAGACTTCTGACCTTGTCAATCTGCTTATCGACGCCACCTTACAGTTCGGTCAGGGAGACCAATTCGTTATAGAAACATTGAAAAATATTACCACGCCTATATTTCTGCTGATCAATAAGGTAGATATCGTAAAAAAAGAAAAGATCCTTCTTCTCATCGACAAATACAAAGACCTGCTGAACTTTAAGGAGATAATTCCCATTTCTGCACTCAAAGGAACCAACCTTGATGTCCTCGAGGATGAAATCTACAATAATTTGCCTGAAGCCAAAAAAATCTATTCTGATGATGAAATATCAAATCAATCTGAGAGATTTCTTCATTCAGAAATCATTCGAGAAAAAGTCCTGAGCCATGTCGAACAAGAACTTCCTTTTGTGACAGCTGTCTACGTTGACAAGTTAGAGGATGAGGTAAAAGACACTTCTCCTAATGCACAATCAGGTAAAAAGAAAAAGGTTAAATACATCAAGGCCACTATCTTTGTCGAGAAAGAGTCACATCGGAGAATCGTCATCGGCAAACAGGGACGGCTGATAAAGACAATCGGCACCCAAGCTCGCCAAGAGCTGGAGCAAATTCTGGGGACTCGTGTTTTTCTGGACTTGTGGGTAAAAGTAAAGGAAAAATGGCGCGACTCACCAGATGTCCTGGATTTAATCGAAAGCCAATAATAATCTATCTAACCTAACTCTTCTTGCTTTTTTAGATTCCATTTACCAATTGACAAGAATCACAATTGATGCGAAAATTTTAATCCCCTTTTCATGGTGAGCGTAGCTCAACTGGTTAGAGCACTGGACTGTGGATCCAGAGGTTGGGGGTTCGAGACCCCTCGCTCACCCCACCTTATTACCTGTAATTTCAGGCGATTACTTTGTTTCTGTTTTTCAATCCAAATACCATAATTTCAGCACAATTCAACAATTTTTGTTACATATCTGTGACATGGGGATAAGTCTATATTTGATTTGACACTCCTCTCATAAATTATTATCCTATTGCTAAGTAAGCTGAGGGAACAATGGGAATAAAGTGCCCTAAATGCAACACTGATAATCCCGACACGCAGAAATTTTGTGGTTAGTGTGCAACTCCTCTTCCTTCCTCAAAGGAAATCCCTGTCACCGAGACCCTCGAAACACATACCGAAGAACTAACCAGAGGAACCACTTTTGCCTCCAGGTGCGAAATCATCGAAGAGCTGGGAAAAGGAGGTATGGGGAAAGTCTACAGAGTTGAGGATAAGAAGATTAAGGAAGAAGTTGCCTTAAAGCTCATCAAACCTGAAGTCTCTTCGGATAAAAAGACTATAGAACGCTTCAGGAGTGAGCTAAAAATAGCACGCAAGATTCGTCATAAAAATGTGTGCGGTATGTATGACCTGGATGAGGAGAAAGGGACACACTACATCACCATGGAATACGTGAGAGGAGAGGATCTTAAGAGGCTGATCAGGAAAATAGGTCAGTTAAGCGCGGGACAAGCTATACCCATAGCAATACAAGTATGCGATAGTTTGTCTGAGGCTCATAGATTGGGAGTCGTGCACAGAGACCTTAAGCCGCAGAACGTGATGGTGGATGAAGGCGGAAATGCCCGGATCATGGACTTCGGGATAGCCCATCCGTTACAGGGAAAGGGATAACAGGTGCTGGAGTGATGACAAGAGTACCAAACCCGTATACAACAAATTACTTAAAGAATTATTTGAGTACTTTAGCCGTAACCTCCTACCATTAGAAGCTTAAGACTTAGGGTCAATAACTTTCTGAGAGGTTAGTTATTGATCCTATTTTTTTATCTTTAATAATTTATAGCATAATTTATAAAAGCCTAAATAAAGCAGAACTATAAAATGAAAAGAGAGCCAGGATTTTGGAGAGAGGGTTATGTTTAAGAGATATTAAAAAAATTTAAAAAGGAACTAGGCAAAAGATATGCTAAAGTTGGAACTAAAATAATAGAGGATGAATTTAGTGAAATTTCAGTCCTATTAGTATTTCTGTTTTTAGACTTAAAGCTTGATTCATATATTAAAGAAAATTATATAGCTAAAATGAAGGACTCATATGCAAAAGATACTGCTTTAAAAGCATTTAAAATTGCTAAAGAGATAGTAGAAGAGCCTTAATTAGCTACTTTTTTTCTTCTGGTTCTGGAGGCTGTGGAGGAGTAAGCGTAAAGCCAAGCTGTTGCATCATATCCAACACATTGTAAAAATCCCATATCTCAACCGCTTTTCCGTTAACAAAGTGGACAATAGATACCCCTGAAAACTCCACATTTTTGCCTGTAGGGGACATGTCACCCCAAGAGCCCGTGTTTGTCCCTGTCATTGTCCAGCGTTGAGCCCCTTTATTACCTGCTACAATCGTCTCATCAACAGTAATATGTAGGTCAGGAAAAGCATTGAAGAGATTTTCAAGGTAATTCTTCACATTTTCGATACCTACAATGTCTTCTGGTACACCACAGTCATGCCGCACAATCTCAGGAGCATAGACCTCGTCTACTATTGTAAGGTTGGCCTCATTCCACATTTCCAAAACACCGTCAGTAAAAGCCTGCACCTCTTCTTCAGTGATTCCCTCTTCACTCTTCTGGCAGCTAAAAGTAAAACAAAGCAGAATGACCAAAAGAATGACCATAAGCAGTTTTTTCATTTTTCCCTCCTTATTTTCTTAATGGGAGAATCTATTATAAGTGCAATAAGCATAACCAGACTTGATAATACATGTCAACTTCCCATATAAGGCAGAGGACTCAAGTTTCCCTTGTCCCACATTATTTCTTGAGTTGCGGGATAAAGACCTTGTTTTTAACCTGTTTTGGGTATCATTGAGGGCAATATATAGCAAAAATAGCCCTTAAATGGGATTTTTATTTTCCAGGCTATATATAATGTTTGGGCTTTCCTTATATATATACAGATTGTATTCCCTGGTTCTCCCTGCTTGATAATGAAACCCGTTACCCCCAATTGGGCTTACAGTGTGAAATAACCCCTGTTTTAATACACAATGCCTAGCAAAGCATGTGCATACTTAATACTTTATATAATATATAACATGCTTGACTTTCAATACTAGAATTTGTATACTACAGGTTCAAAAAATCCTGGTAAGGGAAAAGGAGGCAAGTTCAACTTATCTCCAAGAAGGATAAATTATCTTTTCCTACGTTATCTACTGCAATAGTGGTTTAAATAGGTTAGGTAGGATTATGCCTTAGAAAAGGGAAGTGACGCCTAAGGAAAAATACACGACTAAAATAAAGTCGAAATTTAGAAAAGGAGAGAATTCATGAAAAAAAGTATTGTTTATTTATCCATATTTTTCTTTGTATTTATTCTCTTGGTCGGTTCGTTTGAGGCACGGCCACCGTTACAACTCAAGATTTATGAAGTTCATGCAGATTTTGATTTGGATCACATCGACGTTTATATTTATGGAGAGAACTTTGGAACAATGCCTGAAGTCATGTTAGATAGCATCATTCTGAATGTTGAGTGGTTTTCAGATACAGCCATCCACGCAGTGATTCCGGAAGGTTTAGAAGGCACATATAGGTTAACAGTCGAAGATGGCTGGTATAACATTCCGCCGCCTGTGAGGAAAGACTCTATGGATGTTACAATCGGGGCTGTAGGACCAGAGGGACCACAAGGCCCTGAAGGACCGCAAGGACCACCTGGGCCTCAAGGGCCACAGGGAGATCCAGGTCAGCAGGGTGAAGCTGGACCACAAGGTGAACAAGGACCTCCGGGGGCACAGGGGGAACAAGGGTCTCAAGGTATACAGGGTGAGCCCGGACCTCAAGGTGAGCAAGGAGATCGAGGGCTTCCGGGAGCTCCAGGACTGCCGGGTGAACAAGGACCATCAGGGCCACCAGGAGAGCCAGGATTACCGGGACTACCAGGACCTGCAGGAGAACAAGGACCACCTGGTCCGTCAGGCGAAATACCCTCTGGATTTTACATACTGGGAGAATCCTCGACCCCACCGCCGGGCTATACATATACAGGCTCCTTTGTTACTGCTCAATTAGAATCTGGCCAATGGACCTCGAAAGCTCCCATGCCCACGGCAAGATCAAATCTGGCGGCAGCAGCGGCAGGCGGCAAAATATACGCCATCGGAGGATACAACAGAGGATATTT
>JABAOH010248151.1_pt2 | contig 30227 bp, 49 predicted proteins | sample 7062181 | NCBI WGS metagenome assembly JABAOH01 (sample SAMN14538630, study PRJNA623070) | marine sediment metagenome | biome: marine biome [ENVO:00000428]; feature: marine pelagic biome [ENVO:01000023]; material: deep marine sediment [ENVO:00002113]; isolation source: pool of 5 deep marine...
TGAAGCTGAAGTCCCACGACGACAGGAGCGTCGAGAACTGCGAGAGGGGTGGCGGGAAGGTGTAGTGTTGCCAGGCCTTCTCTGGGAACAACTCGTATCCGGACGGTACCGGGTTCTGTTGATACAGGCCAGCCCACACGAGCGGCCCCACGGTCCGCCTGATGCGTTCGAGCCGCTGGGCGTCGTACCGGTCGGGCCAGAGCGGCTCGTTTTCAGGGCGACCAAGGAGGTCGGTCTCGTCACCCTCTGACAGCGCCGGGAACCGGATGACCTCCCAGGTGTCGCCTTCGCCTTTCGCCTGGGCTCTCAAAAGCCGGCCAACCAGGTCGTCCTCGTGCCACCTAGTCATGACGACGACGACGGAGGCGTTCGGCTCGAGGCGGGTGTACGCAGTCGACTGGTACCACTCCCATGCCTTGGCCCGCATTGCGGCGGAGTACGCGTCCTCGAGGTTCTTCACCGGGTCGTCGATGATGAGGACGTGTGCCCCGCGCCCGGTTATCGGCCCACCAATACCCGCGGTGACCATCCCTCCGCCTTCGGTCGTGTTCCACTTGTTCGCTGCCTTGGAGTCCTCCGCGAGGGTGCACCGGAGCACCTGCGCGTTCTCGGCCATCGTGTTTCGGACTTTCCGACCCCAGTCGCTGGCGAAGTCGGCCGCATAGCTGGCCAGGATGAGCTGTCGGTCCGGAAACCGGTCTAGGTACCAAACGGGGAACCAGTGGCTGGTGAGCTCTGACTTTCCGTGACGGGGCGGCATCGAGACGATGATGCGCTTGCCGCCTTCGGTGGCCGCGTCGAAGAGGGCGTCACTGAGGGCTTCGAGATGGGGCTCGCTTCGCCACCTTCCCCTTGCCAGCTTGTTTGCCATCGCGACCGGCGTAGCCTTCCAGAGCCGCTGCGCGGTTCGCCGCTCGGCGTAGAGCGTCTCTGGCCTCGGGGTCGGCGAGGAGTCGGTCGAGTTCGTCTTCGGCTTTGTCTTGCGCTTCGCCATGTTCGACCTGTTGGATGGTCCTTCCCCAACGGTCGGGGAACCGTCGCTCAAGTATCCACGCCGCAGCTTGCCACTTCTCTTTCGCCGCGTTCCGGATGGTGGCCAAGCTGCCGATTTCCGCCTTTGCGATAGACTCCTTTAGGGCGTGTCGGAACTCCAGGTAAATCTGCTCTCGTTCCCTACGTTCCGGGTCGATGGGTACGCCGGCCTCGATGTCGGCTTCGAGCTTCTGCCCTGCCCTGACCCACCGATGCATGCTCGGCTTGGAGACCCCGACGAAGTGGCACGCGGTCTCGATGTGGCAACCGGATGAGAGGACGCGCGTCAGCTCTGCGAGAACCTCTCGCGTTAGGATGGTGGGACGACCGCCCGGCATATCGAAAGGGTATTCTGCTTGGGCATCACAAGTCTATGGTGCGCCGAGGTCGAACCAGCATCGGATGGGCTTGGTCGAGCCACAGAGCTGGTATGCCCCGAAGAGTCGTCGTTCAAACCCTTCGAGGCCTTCGCCCGTTAGGGATACGGTTCCGCTGAAGATGACCTGGTCGTCGTACCAGCACGTCAGGGCGGCATTTTTGGAGACGTCGACGGTACCTACGCACGAGACCAGGAGCAGGGGAAGCAGCCTATACATCATAGGGCTCGATGGGGTCTTCGGGCTCCTCGGGTGTGTCGGCGCCGAAGTATCGAAGCAGGCGGTCGACCTTCGCGATGAGCTCGTCGAGCTTCGACTCGTACTTCGGGCCGTCTAGAACCTCGGCCTCGAGCCGATACTTGGCCCACTGGCCTCGTGACATCGAGCCTTTTCGGTTGGTCTCCAGGTTCTTGAGCACTGCGGCCTCCGGACCGATATGGTGGACCTTGACCTTGCGGGCGGGTGTCCCGCCCCGTGCGGGCAGGGAGAGCACCATGCCCTTTTCGATAGCATCGAATTCAAGCATCACGTTGGCCTTTCTGAGACCCAGATGGGCGTTGAGCAGCACTTCCCCCGTCGGAAGTCGACCAGGAAGAACGCTTGCTGGGGGGGTTCGTAGGAGGCTTTGATGGCGACCGCGAACGGTGTGTACCCGATGAGGCTGCCGTTACCGACCCAGTGCCTCGAGTCGAAGTACTGGTGCCAGTGCCCGAAGCAGGTCACGTCGGCCCGCTGGGATTTATTCCAAGCGTCGACGGCTTTGTTCACCGGGATGGAGATGCCGCCGACGCCGCCACCGTAGCGGATGTCGTCGCCGTGGCAGAAACGCAGGCGGAAATCGTAGACGTCGAGATAGGTGAGCGCCGACCGGGGATGAACCCACTTCACGCGAGGGTGCGTGGCTCGGTCGGCGAGGTGTTCGTACATCAACCACTCGTAGCTGTTCTCCCAGGCGGTTGCGATACGTCGCTTCTTCGTGGTTCGGCCATGGTTCCCGATGCTGCAAACGACCGTGATGCGTAGCTTCGTGTTCGACAGGAACGCGTCGAGCATCTCGACGATGCGCTTTTCGAGCCAGAGCACCGACTGGACGGGCGACAGGAGATTCGATTCCTCAAGCTCTTCATGGATGTATCCGCTGAAGAGGTCACCGCCCAGCCAGACGACGAGGTCTTGTATTTGGAATTTGGTCTGGTGCATCTCGAGCAACCAACACACGCCGGACACCAGGCGACGGATGCGTTGCTCTGCGATGTCGAGATTGTACTCGTTCAGGCCTGAGACCTTCTCGGGCTCGACCGGCTCTTCCACATGCCAGTCGGAGCAAAGAACAACCGCGGTCGCCTCGCGCAGGCCTTTGCGAAGGGTCGGTGTGCTCGGGCGAATCTTCGGCGCGTGCGTGTTTGCAAGCTCGTCGAGGACGCGGTTCCGCTTGCGTTCGAGCAGTAGGTCCTTCACCAGCCGACGCTGCTCGGCCCTAAGCGTCGTCAGCTCGACGTCTTTTTTGTGCTCCTCGAGAATCTCGTCGGTGGTCCTCGGCTCGACTGGGGGCTTCTTGTCCTCAGCCATTCCGCTTCCGTGGGGGTCGCTTCCTAGGTGTTGCCTTCTTTCGTGGTGCGGTCTTCCGTTTCGCGCGTCGTTGGCACGCCTCGCACTTCTCCTTCGGGGGGAACAACCAGGCGAAGAATCGGTTCCGGGTCTTGTCCGGAACCAGTGCGACCAGCTCCAAACCTATCAGCGCAGCATCGGCCCACCGAATGCGCACGAGACACCCCCTTTCCCGCCGAGGCGGTGTCTCAGTCTGGGGATTCTCAGTCGGTGCCGTCTAGGGGGGACATGTCAGAGATTGGAGCATGTTCCTCGGAGACCATCTCGGCGTTCCGTGCCCATCCCGCGATGTCGACCAAGTTGTCTCGCTTCGGTCGGTGCGCTTCCCGCATCACCTTGAGCAACACCATCATGTTGCAGATGTCACGCGGGGTCAGGGGTCTGGCGTAAAGGTCCCGACCCAGGAGGTAGCCGTTCCATGCGTCAGCGAGGCGGGTGTGGTTCAGCTTTGGGCTGCCGTAGTCGTGTTGCCTGGGCCCATCGACGACCGATGCGGCCTCCTCGAGGACGTTCATACGGTCCACCTCACACGCTCGAGGTCGACGCTCCCTTGGTTATACGGTTGGTCGTACAGCAACCCGACCCCGACGTTGTTTCGCCGCCAGCTGCGTACGGTCTCGGGCTTGTCGTCGACGAACCAGTCACCTATCACCAAGTCCTTCCGGCTGGTGATGATGACGTCCTCGGGCTTCATGCCGAAGTACTTCTTCAAGAGCTTGCGGCGTACGAACCCCCAGCCCTTGCACGAAAGCCACGGTGCGGTCACCGCGATGACGTGGTCTCCGAACATCCGGCGGCGGTTGTACAACTCTTCTTCGGCGCCCGGCATCGGCCTCAGCGTCTCCCAGAAGTCGGGGTCCTCGAGCCCTTTCTTGTCGGTGGCGGTGAGGAAGTCCCAGTCGGTGACTGGTTCAGGGTCCGTGCCGCGCATGCGGAACACGGCGCGCGTGAAATCGAGAAGCACACCGTCGACGTCGTACAGTCGTATCATTTGCCCTCCAATGACTGGAGCGGTCGGGTCGGAGTTGAACCGCCCTCTTCCGGTTGGATGCCGGACGCCTCGCCACTAGGCTTCGACCGCTTTGGGAATGGTTTCGCGTGCGCCTCCATCACCGGGCGCAACGACTCGTCGAACACGTACGCGTACCGGTGCTTCCCGGGGAACGTCCTCGACTTGAAATCAGAACGGACTGCGGTGGTCTTCCGCACCAGATGGGACACCGTTCGGCTGTGGACCCACCGACCGTCGAACCAGTACGACGTCGAGTCGGCAGTGCGTCCCAGGTACAACCAATTCCCGCCCTGGTAGATGCCTCCGTGGTGTCCATAGTACGGGTCCGCGAACGAGAGGACCGCGCGGATGCCTGGGTTCATGCGTCGCAACATCCGAAGACACACCGCCACGATGCGGGTCACCGGTGTCTCGTGTTTGCGGAGTGCGATGCGGACGAGCTCCGCGACGGTGCGGAGTCCTAGTCCGAACTGGTTCCCGAGACACGGGACCGCGCCCTGTCCGAAGATGACCGCACCGACGAACTGGTCGTTCTCCCACACACCGAACCGGACCAGCTTCCCCTTGGGCATCCGTCGGCTGTAGTGCCAGTGCTCGACCGCGTACTTCGCCGCACTCGTCGAACACGATGCGACGTGAAACTTCACGGGACGAAATCCAGACCGCAGTGCGGACACGTCATGGGGACCTTCTCGTCCAGTCGGGGCTGGTCCGCGTCGTCCAGTTTCTCGAAGCTCGGAACGTCAGCGACCGGTATCGCGTCGAACCGTAGGTTCTGGAAGAATTCGTCCCCGAAGTCCTCCTTCACCTGCCCGAGCAGGTCCGCAACGTCGTCAGTGAACACGCCCGCGATAGCCTGGTTGTTCGCTGCGATGTTCGCTGCGCGTTGCTTCTCCGGAGTCCAGTTCACGACGCGCACCGGGAAACGTCGGCCGTCAGATTCGAGGACAGGGTCGGTGCCGACACAAAGCCCGGCGCCTGCCCTTTTGAGCTGGTCCACCCGCTGATGCCCGGCGACGAGTTCACCGGTCGCTTCGTTCCAGACGATGCCGGACAGGTCGCCGAATTCATACATCGATTTCGAAAGCGCCCTCGCTGAGGCCTCGTCGATGCGCCGAGGGTTCTTTGGGTCCGGCTTCAGGTCGCTGATCGATTTGAGCGCCTTAGATTTTGGCGTTGGAGTCATTTCGATTCCGTCCGTCGCAAATCCTCGGTCGAGTCCTTTCGATTTGCCTGATCGATTTCCCACAACCAAGCATCGGCCGCCTGGTATGTGCCGTCGCGAGGGTCGTACACGGCGGGTTCAGGGCCCTTTATCTTTCCCTCGCCTTCGCAGTCACAGTATGTGCAGTTGAGCCACGGGTCTGTCTCCGCGTCGCAGGAGATACCGCCATCGCAACCACACCACGTTGGTTGGCCGTCCCAGAACAGTCCTTTCGCATCGGACACTGCGCCGAGGTCGCCGCAACATGGGCACTCCAGCATCATACCGTTAAGCTCAATCATCGGCACTTCGATTCTCCGGATAGACGGACCGACAGCAGCTGGTCCCTGAACTCGGGCGGGGTCGCGGCGGCCAACCGCGTGCGAATGCGCGGCCTTATCTGGCCTCGAGTGCGATTCCCGCAACATGACACCCATGCCTTTGTCTCTGGATCCGGCACACGTCCCCAACGCAGGGGTGGGGGTGAGCCCACCATGGCGTATAGCCATGTGGCCTTTTTGGCGGGGTGGCCGTACAGACCCTGTTCCACATATGCCGACCAGCCGCCGCATAAACCGCGCTGCCAGCCGCCGGCAGTGGGCGGCACAGGCAGACCGAACACCGACCATGCATCCGACCACGCCGGGTGCTCCAAGAGACCACCCCATCGCCGTACCGAACGGAGGGCGCTCTCAAAGCAGCCGTCATCCTCACCTCGCTTGTGGCCCCAGCGCGCTTCAACCAGGCCGGCCAACCGACACCACCTTGAGCATGGGGGGTGCGCGACAACAGGATACGGGCCCGCGTAGAGCCGGGCGTCACGGTCCTCGGGCCACAAGTCAACGTCCGGCGCATCCGCGTAGCAACCGTTTCTATCGACAAATAGAGCGGCCACCATCAAATCGTTAGTCCCCATCGCCTAATTCTATTTCTCCAATCGCCTATCCAGCTCCGTTCGTACGAGCTCATAGACCCACGTCGCTTTCTTACCATCGGCACCCGCGAGCCGCTGAATCTGCCGGCGCTCGGACCTAGTGACCCGGAGCATGATGGTCTCTGTCCTTTGGTCGCTTTTCTTCTTTCTCGGCCTCGGCATCGATCCCCCCCTGTAGCTTGTTCAGTCGCCCGTAGATGCTTTCCAGCTCCGATAGCTCTGGCAAATCGTCGTCCTTGCGAAGTTCCTCAAGCGCGGTTTCCATCGATCCGGACACCGTCCCGCGAAAATGACGCCTCGCCCCAGAAAAGCGTCTCTTCGCCATCTACGGCCCGGCCCCACGCGTCCGCCACCACCGCAGCCATCTCCGGGCCGGTCGGGTCGCCCCAAATCTCGTCCATCGGCCGGGACTCAGTTGCGATTTCCCGAATCGCGACAGCAACCGGCATACACGTGTTGTGCGAGTCCGCCCATGCCTCCAGAACCTCCCAGCGCAGCGGGTGACCATTCCAGAATCGCCCATCCTCGGCGTCTGCATCAGCCCGGTCCCTGAGTTTTGCCACCTCGATTTGGTGGTCGATGCGGTGGCGCTCTAGCTCCTCGGGGTTGTCAAGGGCGCTGAAAATATCGGTTCCGGTCTTTGTGTTGTGCGTCATGGTCCTAATATAGTTACTAGTTACGCCTTTGGTGACACTCGGAAACCCTGCAACGTGTCGATTTCTATCTCCTACATCGACCGTTCAGTTCTTCGGCGCCATCGATTCGGTGAACCGTTTCCGCTGCGCTGCCGAGTTGATAACCCTCGCCTCGTCGACGAGGTCGTTCCACAGTGACCGCCAGGCCTCGACCGCATCGTCGCGCATGCGGGTCGCTTCCTCCGTGGACAGCGTGTGGATGACACCGCCCTTGTTCGTCTGAATCTGACCGCCCGACTTGATGGCCTTTGCGAGGAACTTCGCCTCGTCCCTCTTCTGTTCGACCATTAATTGGGCAGCTGCCCATTCGATGTCGTTTCGGATTTCGCGCACCGCTTGCCCTCCTACAACGCGCCGAGCTCAAACAGCGCGTATACGGTCGACGCGACGATTACCACAGCCGCCAGGAAAAGGTACACCGATACCTCTCGCCCTGGGGCGGCTTGTCGCGAGAACTTATGTCGTGTGCCACGTGGAACCATGAGGACCTCCGGCGTCAGAGTACCAGGTTCCCAAAGTCGTGGCGGTGTGCTTACCTTGAGCCTTCCAGTCATTCGTCGACTGGGCCGGACCGGCGTTGGTTACTCCCGTCGGTCCGGCCCTCCTTTCTTGAGCTCGAATACGTACTCGCGCATCCACTTCCGGTACTTCGTGTCACGATGAAGACGCTCGACCGTGTCGCGCCCTAACGTCCGGCCTCGATGGTGCTGCCACTTCGCGCCAGAGGTGAGCTCGAGCTCGACCACCGTGTTGTGTCCCAGCATCAGCACCGCCTCTGGCGCGGTTTGGATGGGCGCCGTCGAATGGCCCGACCGCCATTCCCCGCCGAACGCCTTCGGTTGCGCGTCAATCTGCATCGGTCACCCCTCGTAAATCAGCCACGACGGGTACCCGTGCAGACACCAGCCATCGACGGCGACAGGGCATCCGTCGGTGGCCTCGCACGTCTCACCGTTTCGCCAACGTTCGAACTGCTCCTCGGGCGGTCTCGGCATGTGTGGCTTCGGCCAGAAGAGGTCGGCCTCGCGCAGACCTCGACTGTAGTAGTTGAGGGCCACGCACAGCGCCGAGCAGAACGACCGACCAGAGACGATGACCGAGCCCGACTTCGCACCGCAGCGATCGCACGGCATCAATCGAGCTCCCACCCCTCGTTCCGGGCGAGCCAACCCTTCACGATGAGGCGACCGCGGTCCTCCTTCTCTTGGACCTCTGACGCCGCGTCGATGCCGCTCTTCGGCAGCCACCGGGCCTTGCCTAGGAAGAACACCTTCAACCCTTTATCGGTCTCCTCGACCGCGTGCGCGTCCTCGAACGACGCAACCGTTCCGTCACTCCGTGCCATCTTCGTTGCCCTCCTCCTCGGGTCTAACCCCGAGCGTATTTTCTAGATAGTCCCGCAGGGTATTCGCGCATCGCTCGACCCCCACAGATTCAGCATCCCAGTTGTCGGATTCTCGCAACGGCGAAAGGTCGCCCCGCCGTTTCAGGCGTCGGGCCTCGGCGTACCACTCGTCGACGAACCGCAGGAGGTCCGTCGTGCGCGGGCTGTGCTCGACGAGACCGGACGTCATCGGAACAGCTCCAGGTACCGGGTCACCGGGATTTTCTTCGGCGGTCTGGCGGTCTTCCGTTGCCCCGATGGGGCGGTGAATTCGTAGGGAGGTGGTCGCTGGTCGGCGACGACCTCCTCGATGCGCTTTCGGATGCGGCGCAGCTGGTCGATGTCCGTAGCCATCGCACGGTCGAAGAGCTGGTCGCACGCCGCGGCATCGTTCGCGTCGAGCTCGCCGGCTTGGATGTGGAGGGCGACGACGCATGCCGCGTTGAACAGCATCTCGGTCCGGCCGGCCGACAGGGGTTTAGGCTTAGGTGCCGAAAGCTGGCGTGTCTCGTCCGTGCGTAGGGTGTGTCGGGTCGCGTCGATGATTTCGCCCAGAGTCGGCGGCCTCGATGAACCGGCGACCAGCTTATCCACAGCAGCGAGCACGTGGTCCCGCTCGAACCGCTTCAGGCCGCCCGCCCAAATCCGAGCGGTCCCTTCGTGCGGACGCCATGAGGGCCACGCAGCTTGCACGTAGGCGACGACCGCCAACGCCTCCGAGTCGTTCATCGTTGCTCCATGTAAACCCGATAGCGCTGAGAGCGCTCAGGACGTTCTGTGTTCGACGTTCGTCTCGGGGGTACCGTGGGTGCGGATTCGAAACGTTCGTCGATTGTGCGAGCGTATAGCCGCCTCAGGCTCATCGTCCGGCCTCCTTCATCGCTCGCGCCTCGGCAAGCAAGCGGACAACCGGGTCGCTGTGCTGAGGTGACCATTCGCCGGCAAGCATGTCCTGGCCGCGTTGCATCCACTCCTCGAGCTTCGAGCCGTTGCCGCGCTCGAGCAGCCACCCGATGGAGACGCCGCCCCATCGCTGGTGGTGCTCGGATGCGCTGAGTGCCCGGGCGCAGTGTTCCCACCATGCCGGGGGGAATCGGCCAAGCTGTTTTCGTATTCTTTTATCCCTGGCGTCGGTGCGGGCCGACGGGGCGACCGCGCGGGAGACCGTTCCGCTGACCCCCCGGTTCCACGCCTCGATGGCCAGCGCGACCCGGCCCCCCGCGGGGGGGTTTGGGGGGGTCTTCTGATTCTTCTTCTTCTTCTGTTCCTCTGTTCCTCTGTTCCTCTGTTCCTCTGAGTCGTTACCGGTAACGTTACTGTAGTCGTTACTTGTAACGTTACTTGTAACGTCCCCCTGCCGAGACCTCCACTCCCTAACCCTCCGTGCTCCCGGGGTTTCTTGCCATTTTCGAAGGTTCGGGAAGTACCATCCTTGTTCGTCAAATGACAGCGTTCCGACCGCCTTTAAATCGGCAAAAGTTTTGCGACTTTTTTTCGACGAAACGCCGCGCATTCGTCCGATGTCCTCTGGCGTCATCGGGTTTCCGCCCTTGTCGACGAGGCGCCCGGAGCCGTCTTCTCGACGGCCCCATCGGTTCGCCAAGCAGAGCGCGAATAGGCCAAGTCCGAGCGTCGTGATGTCGAGTCCCGCGTGGCTCGGAGAGAACCACCAGCCGATGTGAATTTTCGCCCAGGGCAGGTCAGATTTCTCGTGCCATTCGGTCATGCTCCAACCCCCTTGTGAGCTCGACGACCGCAGCACGGTCTCTGGCGTCCATCGCTTCGGCGATGAGCTGCGTTGCGATGTAGTTCTCTGAGCGGTCTTCAGCACGAGCAATACGACGAATCTGGCGGCGGACCGCCTCAGATACGCGCACCGTAAGCCGAACCCGGCCTCGTTTATCTTGTTGAGCCATCCTGCGTCGGTGCGTACCACAACGCGGCAAACTTGGGAACCTGTTAAAACCCAGTGAATTCGACTGGGGGTAACGGTGAATCGCTGTGCATATACGCGTACCACTGGTCCCAACATTTCCGCTCGCAGTCGACGGGTTCGAGGCAGCCCGTGCACTGGCCCGCGAAGCAGTCGAGCTTCGCGCTGGTCGTGATGTCGGCGAGGTGGCACGAGCAGCTGCCGAGGCCGGGAGACGTTGGCTCGTCGTCGGTGTACTGCCACGCGTATAGCTTTGTGGGCCGTTCGGTGAGCGGCGGGTACTCGCGGGGTGTCGTGGTCATCGGAGGCGGTGACGCGGGCTCTGGGGGTTCGTCAGGCCCACAGAATACTGCCAGTCCGGCGGTGAGCAGGAGGAATATCCAGAGGGTGAATCGGAGCATGCCCCAGGGTGCGGGGCAGAGATGTCGGTCTTCTAGGTCCGGTGTCAGTCGCGCTCGAGGCGACGGATGCGTTGACCGAGCGCGCCGAGGGTCTCCTCGAGCATGCGAACCCGCGTCTCTGCGACGTTCAGTCGGTCCACCGTCGTGTCGAGCAGGCGAGCCAGATGCGTGCACTCCTTGCCGAGTTTCAGCACCAGCGCGAGCACGCGTTCGATGTCATCCATCGAGGCCGAGGGAATCAGACGAATCGGGATGTCCTCGCCGTCGATGTTCGGTGGCCCGTCAGGTATCTCGAACGTCATGCCGTGGCCCCCTTGTACCGACGGAGTGCGGCTTCGAAGTCGTCCTGCGACAGCTTCGACGGGTCCGCCGCACCGTAGACGGACGCCAGGTCCGAGCTGACGTCCTCGTCGGTGTAGCCCGCTTGCTCGGCGACCCTCCAGAAGTCCTCGACCATCGCCTTCGACGGAGACCACACGTCGGTGGTTTCCATGGTCGCGACCGGTTTGCCCTTCGGGTCCTCGAGCGACTTGGCCAGGTTGAACTCGAAGTGACGCACCAGCTCTTCGAGGTCTTGCACCGTCTTCTTCGGTCTGGACCCCGCGGTGACGCGGCACCAGTCCTCACCCTTCATCCTTTTTATTTCCGACAGCCGGCTGGTTGCTGCCGTCTTCCGTTTCGCCCATTCGTTGGGCGTTGGTTCGTACCCGCCATCGTCTCTCTGGTCGACCTCTGTGCCTTTGTCGACACGCGGCAGGAGCAAAAGCCCGCGCAGCGTGTAGCCAAGGTCATAGGTCTTGGCGGTCGCCTCGGCCTTGTCCTCAGGCCTGCCCTTCCCCGGGAGAATCGACGTCTGCGAACTGAACGCCATCGAACGCGTGTCCTTCCAGTGAAGGAGAACGTAATTCGCATGGAGCGTCGCAGGTTCCGTCGACCGGTCGATGCGGTACTCGACAGGCAGGAACGCAAGACCGGCAGCCGACAGCGCATGGTTGCACTCCCGTATGACGTCTTCCGTCGATGCGTACTCGTACTGATGATGTTGGTTCTTGCTGCGCTTCACGACGTGCCGAGCGAGATGCTGTGCCAGAACGATGGATTCGTTCATTGTATCCGGCTTGGTCTCGCTCAGTTGCTCGCCGAGCTCGCGCACCTCGTCGTCCAGCGCCTGCGCCTTCTTCTCTCGTGCAGACTGTGCCTCGGCAGCAGTCTTCGCCTTACGTGTTGCCATTCGTCTTGACCTCCTTGTTGCAGTTACTCCCGCGCGAGAGCCGCACGACATTCGTATCGTCTCTCTGTTTCCCCTCTCCGTTCTGCGCGGAGCCTCATAATCTCGCGGACCAAAGTCGGCACGACAAGGTGGGCAAAACATGCGCCCATCTCCTGTCGCCCGATCACAGTCATTGACGCGTATTCCTCACACTGCTCGGCGCAGCGCAAGAGGAACTCGTCGGTCACTTGTTCAGGGATTCGAACCCCCATCGTCACCCTCCTTTATGCTCGTGCTCGAGTGCACGGGCTCCCATCGATGGAGTCCGTTGATTTCTACCGCCCGATGCACAACGGGCCCATCTTCAAAATAGAAGATCCTGAACCCCGTCTCGGAACAACCGGGACACGGAAAGACGTCGTCGCCCGATCGGTGGCCGCGCAAACATACGACGGTATCACCCACGGCCTTGCTCGATTTTCAGAATCTCGCACACCGAAGCGTACGCCGGTTGGATAATGTCGTCGTACGCCATCTCGACTTCATCAGGGTACCGGTGCCCGGCCTCCCGGTATTCACGCATGATGGTCTCCTTCCCACGTGTCGCGAGTATCCAGGCCTCATGCGCCCGTCGATGCCCGTTGTCGGTGAAGAATCCGACGAGTTCTGCTGAGAGCAACCCGTCGGTGATTTCCGCGTCCTCCTCTTCGAGCTCATCGGCCCGCATGCGTTCGATGGCTTCCTGCGCATCGATAATTTCAAGCTCCGCATCCATGTAGGCCGCACAGTCGTCGTTGTCTTCAGCGGCCTCAAGCGCGCTCTGCGCGTCCTTCACACGACGGAGCGCAGCGGCCCAGTCATATACTTCGTGTTGCATTCGTCCTCCTTCCCCCGATGGGGGTCCGGACAGTATACCGAAATAAAACCTTCGGGAAGCGATGGATTGTGCGGGATATCCAGGGGTTTAGAGCATGTCCCCGGGCTTCTTACCAAGCCGGCCGATTTCGGCATCCAGCTTCTCGAGCGCCTCTTCGGCGCTGTGGGCCACGAAGTAAACCGACCCACTCTGGGTCATGAGGTCACCGAACGCGCGTTGTGCGGCCGACAGGCGCCCCCCGGGGCGCTTCACCTCGACTTCGAGTCGGGTGCCCCAAGGAAGGATGACGCCGGTGATGTCGGCTGCGCCCGGAACGCCGAACCGAACGAAGTGTCGGCGACCTTTGTACTCCTTGGTCATGCCACCCGTGTTCTGCCGCCAGGCGACGACGTCTTTCCGCATCGCAAACACCGCAAGGATAGCCCGCTGGATGTCGGACTCCTTCGGTGCGGGTCGCTTCACAGGGTGAACCAGCCCTCGATGTACTCTTCGACGGCATCGCGCAGGACCTCAGAACGGCTGACGGGTTTGGCGTTCGGCTTCACCTCGAGCAGCTTCACTGTCCGCTCTCGGATGATTTCGTCGACCTTCTCCAGCGTGTCAGGCGCGAGCGTCGTCGTTATGTGGATGAGCTTGTCGGGCTTCCTGGGTCGTCCCACGGGAATCGGTATACCAGACTAGTTTGCGGCCTGGCCAACCGCCCAGCCCGCAAGCGCGGTGAGGGCGATGCCAGCACCGAGGAAGCAGAGGTCACGAACCATCGTATCGCCCTGGAGTTCGCGTAGACGTTCCCGTAAAGCCTCGTTCTCGGCGTCCATCTTCTCGAGGGCGCGGTGCGACCGGTTTGCATCCGCCCTGGCCACGGTGCTCGAGGCGACCAAAGCACGGTTGGCGAGTCTCAGCTCAACGATGGAATCCCAGAGTAGGTCGGAACGCTCCCGGTCGAGGCGCACCGTCGAATGGGAACGGTCCATCGCCTGAAAACACTCCGGCGTGACGAGGTAGAAGACCCGGCCTTGTTCCTCTGTAGCCCCATAGAGGCCGTTCTGGCAGAGGTCAGCGGGCTGCGTTGCCAGCATGGCGACGACGGAAATCGCGGATGTACTCCACATCGGATAGCTCCCTGGCTTTCTCGGTAAGGTCCTCGGTGATGTGGTCGCGGTCCCGTTCGAGCTGGGCCGCACGCATCTCAAGGGTGCTCGCCTTTTGGTGGTGTAGCCTGGCCAGCGCCTCAGTCCGGGCGATGTCGGCCTGCGCTCTGGCATGTGCAGCAGCGACGGTCAGCCGACGGGCCTTCGCGTCCTTCTCGGAGGCGACCGCCCTCGACACCTGCGCGGTGCGCTTGCCATAAACGAATGCGAGGAAGACGGAGACCAGCGAGACGAGACCCAACCCCAACCAACGGAGCCAGCAGCCCAAGCGCGTCATGATTCACCTCGGTCGAGCTTCTCGAGCTCGGCAGCACTGATGGTTCTATCGTCACCGAGCAAGGTCTGGCCGATGACTTTCTGGAATTTCCCCGCAGCATAAGCGCACCAAAGGCCCGCAGCTATCTTCACGACAAGCGGTTTCCCGGCGACCGCCGGAAGCCCGCCTGAGACCGCCGCCGTGACGCCTAAGGCTTCCGGGAGCAACGGGAGTGCCCGACGGTACCAAGTGTTGCCGGCGACGAAGGGCACGCCCCTCAGCGCCCTCAGAAGGAAGTAGATGCCCCCAGCGACAAGCAGCGTCCAGGTGTCGAGCGCAACCGAGACGACCTCGTCGAGGGAACCCATGGGGGTTAGACTAGTTCAAAATGGCAAAGGTCGTCGAACCCGTTGTCTCGGGTTTCCCAGTCACCATCCCAATCACCGCCGTACCGTAGCGGTATACGCATCTCGGCCGCGATACCCATGACGAACCCGGCGAAGTAGTAGAACCGCTCTCGGTCGTACCAGTCGATGGGGTAGGGCGCGACGTCGATAGCTTTCGCCGGTAGACCGTTGTGCTTGGAATTCGGCCAGTTACGTTGGCTGCGACCGGTTCGATACATCTCCTCCTGGTCGAGCTGGCCTCGGTGCCCCGTCAGCACCGTATGGTCGATGAACTGGATGACGTGACGGAAAACGCGCTGAAGGTCTGGGTGGCACTGCTGGAGTTTGACCTCGGACGTTTTGGAATACGCGTAGCCCATCAGGGGAACGTCGCCTCCGCGGTCTGCCGAGGACGCAGGCGGTACTTCCCGCTCGCGAGCAACGTACGAAGCCCGCCCAGAACCATCCACATGTCGAAGTCGTAGTCATCGGCCGCGTCAAGCGTACCGGTGAGCGCCGATGCGATAGTCAGCCTGGCGTTCGGGCTGTTCGTTCCCGGTGCCACGACCTCGAATTGACCCGCGCCCGTGCGCGTGGCGTACAGCACCGCCTGCGCCCGAACATTATCCCGGGCGGTGAATAGGAACGTTGCGCCCGTGGTGTCGACGATGGTGTCGGTCGACTTCGGCCCGTCGCGCACCGTGATGTCGACGGTGAAGTCCTCACCGAGGCCATGACGAATCTCGAAGTTCGCCGGGACACCTGTGTTCGGCACGTCGAAGGAGACCGCCATGGCTCACCTAGGGAACGTCGCGGGAGAACTCTGCTACGCTGAAGTTCGTCACCGTTCCGTTATTGGAATTCGGGCTGTCATCGTTGATGGTGGTTAGATTATCGTTGATACCTCCGAGCTGGTACCAGTAAGCGAGACCGGCCTGGCCAGTGAGGTCGGCGGGCTTCCCGTTCTTATCGATGAGCGCATCGATTCCTGCCTGGTTCTTGGCCACATTGAACGCGGCGAGCTGGCAGAGGCGCCCGTCGAAGAACCGAACCGGGGTTGGGTCACTGAAAGCGCCGAGATGAAGTGGACGCGTCGTCGCTGCAATGGTCGCCGGAACACCTGGAGCGGTGAACGACAGCGTCTGTTGGACGCCATTGAGATATCCCTTGAGCCTGTTCGCGTCGCCCGTGAGACTGCCGTCGTATACGAAAGCGATGTGCATCCACTCGTGGAGGGGCAAGCTCTGGATGACGCCACCTGCGGTTCCGCTGTTCTCGATGAACACGCCGACTTGCCCCGACAGCACGGTCTCGAAGATGTACTCTCGGTTTCCCGTCGGGCCAGCGAGGTCCCACTTCGAGATGATGGCGCGCGAGCTTTCGCCCGTGAAGTCGTCGATTCGCATCCATGCGGACCACGTCGCGGCCGCGCTGAAGTTCTGGACGGCGTTATGGGAGACCACGACGTGTTCGCTCGCAGAGTCCGGGAAATCGAGACTGTTCTGAGCGAAATCCTGTCTTCGTACAATCGTCATCGTCCGGCTCCTAGCTCACGACCCACGCACTCGCAGCCGATGAGTAAACCCATTCAACACCTAGACCATCGACCGCCACGTCGAACGATGTGATGCTCGAAACATCGAAGGCAGCATTGGGATTTTCGATGTTCGTCGAGTTTCCGTCGATCGTAACAGCCACCGAAAAATCAGGGTCGGCATTCTTCACACCGAAGCGATCGCCGTTCGAAGGCGTAGCGGGCGCTGTAATCGTGAAGGTTCCCGCCGATGTGTCGTACATAACGAGCTCGCCGACGGAGGCTGTGTGGTTCGCCGTCTTGATGTCGGTCGTCGGAGTCAGCGACGTTCCACTTACGCCGGTGACTGTTCCGTCGCCCGCAACCGAGAATAGGGTCGCATCGGATGCGTTCAACACCTGGAAGAGTGCGGCCGAGTTCGTATCGAGCTTGACGGTGAAATCGGCGTTCGTCGCGCCCGTCATATCCCAGCGGATGTCAGTGACGTTCGCGCCTGCGGTACCGTTGAAGACGCCGGTCGCGTTCGCCCAGCTAAGCGAGACATCGTCGTCGTCGCCGAAGCTGAGAACGATGCCATCGTTGAGTTGGGCGTTCCCTCCACTGAAGAGGACCTCGCCGGCAGAGCTGGTGACGCCACCAGAGAACGTCGCCAGGGCGGTCTGAACCAACGTCGAGGCATTCTCGATGCCTTGGTCGAACCCGGCGTCAATGCTCACACCGATGCTGTCGCCTGCGCCAGCGTTCGTCTCACCGACCAGCCTGACCCCGTAGACGTCGGCCGCATTCGTCAGCGACGTCATCGTGCCATAGTCAACGATGATGCCGTGGGTCGTTCCCGTGTAGGCTCCCGCAGCCCACGCGATGTCGATTTGGGCAGCGGTCTCAGCGAGCAAGCTCGGGTTGATGTCCAGCGCACCGCCTGCGGTCGTCGACACGTTCAGGACGATAGGGCCCGCGTCGACCGTGATGGTCCGACCGCCGTCATAGGCTCCGTCGAGGTCGGCTACACCGCCCGCTTCATTCTGCCATGTCGCCGCGGTGCTGCTCGTCGCCTTGAGTACTTGGCCGACAGATGGAGCGGTAGCGCTCGAGATGGCGACGACCGTCGTCGCCGTACGAAGACCGGACGCTGTTCGGTCGTCGGAAAGGCGTGCGTCTCCGGTGTCGATGAGCGTGGCGTCGGAGACCAAAGCGTTCAGCTGGGCGAGGGTGGCTGACGTATGCGCGGCACCGCCGAGCGCGTGTGCGTTCGGATCGCGGGTTGCGCTCGAGTCGTCGAGCGTAGCGTCGGTGATTTTCGCGTTGAGGTTCGCCAGGGTGTCTGACGTGTGCTCGCTTCCGCCGAGTGCGTGGGAGCCCACCGTGGGCGTAGACCATGCCGCGAGGGTGCTTGAGCTTGCGGTGAGGACTTGTCCCGAGGATGGCGCCGTAGCGGCGGAGATGCTGACGACGGTCGTCGCGGTGCGCAGTCCGTCGGCTGTTCGGTCGTCACTTAGGCGGCTGTCGCCCGTATCGATCAGCGTAGCGTCGCTTACGGCCGAGTTCAGCTGGGCCAGCGTGCCCGAACCGATGTTCGCGATGCTTGTCGAGTGCGGGTTCGCAGTGCTCGAGATGTGGCTGTCGATTTGGGCGTGCGTGTTCGTGCCTGCGCCCGATAGGTTCTGGTGGACGATGTTCCCTTCGGCGACATCGAAGTCGATTTCGTCGTTCAGTGCATCGAGGGCGATGGAAATCTTCGTGCTCGCTGCGACGAGGGAACGGAATTGGAGGTCAACACCGACCTTTCCATCGAATACGCCGACGCCTACTCCGAGGTTCGAACCGGTGTTCGCCTCACCACCACCACCACCACCGGCGGGAACGTTCGCCTGATTCGGGGCGGTGATGGTGACACCGGGCGCACCGGTGAAGTTGAGAACGGTGATTTCTTCCCCACCGGGAACCAGGACCCCGTCCTCGAGGACGCGAACCGAACCCTCTTGTCCCGACTCAACCGTCTCAGCCATATCCAATTCCTTCGACCTTGACGGTCATCGCCGCAGCAGCGTCCGGTTCGAACGTGATGACGGTTTTCGGTGCACGATAATCGAAGTCCAGGACCGCCCGAGTGTTGGCTGCAAGGGCGAGCTCTTGAAGCGGGTCGCTGTCCTGCACGTCGTCATGGTCGACGAAGTAAACCCGCACCGTTCCCGAGGCATCCCCTCGGCAAAACCAGGTAAAGCCGCGGGAATCCTTCTGGTTGATTTCAAGGGTCGCGAGGACGGCAGATTCGGCTGCTGCCGCGAGGTTTGCGGTTGCTGTGGTCCCACGACGCGCTGTCATGGGACCACCCTAGCGAGGCGGAGAATGCTTGGCTAGTGCCTCTACTTGCCGCTGAGCACAAACCCTATGCGGTCGATGACATCGGTGAAGTACCAGGTCTGACGGGAGTTCGGTCGGAACGCGAACCGCTGGTCGCCAGGCTTCGAGAGACGCTCCTCGAGCATTTTCTTCAAACCCTCGAGCTCGGTTTTCGTCCATTGGATGTCGACCCTACCTTCGTGCTCCTTGCACCAGTCGGCCTCTGTGATGGCGTCGAGCTCGTCGTCGGATAGTCCGCGAACCATGAGGTCGTGGATGGCTCGACGCTTCCGTGAGTCCTTCTCATCCGTCGGGCTGTCTAGCGTCAGGCATTTCAAAACCAACCAGCGCTCCATCTCGAGCAGCCACATCGTGTGGGTCAGCGCTGGCGCGGGCCATGGGTCGACCCCGCCGAGATTCGGGTTCACAGGCTCGGGGTCGGCTTCGCCGTTTGGCGGTACGAGCATCGCGTCTTTGAGCTCATCGACCTGGGTTTCAGTCATGGTTGCCTTCCTTTCACGATGGCCTGGAACGCATGAGCCAGCGCCATCGCTTGGTTCTTCGTGGGTACCACGCCACGAATGTCGTGGCTCATCGTGTGCGGCGTTTCTTGAACCTGGAGCCGGACGGCCCAGTTCCCTCGGACGTCCTCTTCTAGGACCACCGAAAGCGGTCCATCGGCAGCGGTGATGGCTGCGCGTTCGGTCTGTATAAATTCCATATGCCCTCCTACGCTAAAGACGTACACCGAAACCCGGTTCCGGTCTACCGCTCAAATCATGCGTGCGGTGAACTCGAAGGATGTACGGGCTCCTGGCTGGTTGATCACATTCAGGCCTGCGGCAGCCGCATGTTGAACGACGGCTTCGATGTATTCTCCCGCGACGAATCGTCCTTCGTACGATGCCGTCACAATGGAGGGTCGACTGCCGCCTACCGATTCTCTGTCGTCGACCCCAAGAACCTCACTACCATTCAGGATGACCTGGACCATTCTCTGACCGTTTGGGTTCCCCGCGAAAGCCATCGAGGCGCAACCAGAATATCGTCCGGTCTTGGGGAAGGTGATGCGTGTCGGCTCCAGTGCGCTCCAGAATCCGTCTGGATCTGGGCCATCTGGTCCATCGAACGAGATCGGGGTCGGGCTTCCCGCCGTAATAAGCTGCGGCGTCGCTCTCGTGAGTCTGACTTCAGCTACGGGCACAACCTCATTCCACTCGGTGCCTCCATTTGAGTTCACAAACAGATCACCAGACACCCGGTCGAGGGCGATGGTCCGGCGGTCGGCCTGGGTGACACCCTCGGGTGACCCATCCACAATGAGCAGCTCTGTCGATCCGAAAACGAAACTCCGCCTAGCCATCGTTGCTCCTACTGGTTCACAAACTGAACCTTGAACCGGCAGCCCCAGTTCGTAGGGGTCCCATCCGTCGTCACCTGCACGATCAGGTCCTGTCCGCTATTCGTGATGGTTATATTTAGAGCGACGACATCCTCGTCCTGGTTTAGCGGATCAACCGTCGTGACCGTTAGAGTCCCTCCCGTATTGATCCATTTTGCCCTCAAATCGTAGTAATTCACGACGCCTGACCGAGCAGCGATAACCGTTACATCTGCCCACCCAGCAGTCCCGGCTACGGTCGTGTATGAAGCGAGCGTATCAGTGCCGTTCGTTGCGAACGTATCCTTGGCGACGATCGTGTCTGTCCGTCCGAAGCTCTGGCCCGCGAGCATCTGATATCTGGTAGTGTTCGCTGACGCACCATCCTCCACGCGGAAAACGCTGGAGCCGGAATCCTGGATATCGAGGACGGTCGCTGCGACGGACTGGTTGACGGTGAGTTTCGCGGACTGCGTAGTGTCCCCAACACCAAGCGTTCCGGCGACGTAGCTCTTCGCGTTCGTCGAGCTCGCGTAGAGGTCGAACCGGTTCGTGATCGTCCCGACCGCGTCGTCGTTGTTGATGTAGACACCGTAGGCGTTCGTGATGGTTCCAGCGGCATCGAGGTTCAGAACATCAGCGAAGACACCGTAGGCGTTCTCTACGGTTCGAGCGCCAGACGCGCCGATAGGCGTGCTGATTCCGGCTCGTCCGTTCAGGCCGATCTGCGTGTTGATGGTGCCCTGGAAGTTCGTCCCCTCAGCGAAGGCGTCGAACCGTCCAGCGATATACTGGCCCGAGTTCGTTACACCCGAGTCGACGTCCTGATCGGTGATCTTTACGTTCGCAGCCTGGACGTTGTACGTGCCGCTCGAGCTCGCTGTGGGCACGACATCAATGCGCAGCGTATTCTTGTCGGCGTTGGTGGTGCCTTCTCCGATCTGCAGAAGACTCGTGGGTGCCGTAACAGTTCCGAGCCCGACATTCCGGTTCGACGTCAGTCCTACGTCCCAGCCGCTGTCGATGAATACGCCAACTGTCTTACCCGATCCTGAATTCGTTACCCCTTGAAGATCAATTCCATAGACGTCGGCCGCGTTCGTGACAGAGACGACGCTTCCCGCATCAAGCCTGATGCCGTGCGGTGTTCCCGTGAAGGTGCTTGCGTCCCATTCGATGAGCAGCGCTGGATGCGTGAGCGACAAGGGCGATGTAACGGTCAGCGTCATGGCGCCGCTGTCGATCGTGATTTCTGGGCCGTTTGTGTATGCCGTGTCGAGCGTCGTCGAGCCTATCCCGCCTAGCACGGTGTCGGTGCCAACGTCGTTCGTGAAGACGAGCACATTTGGGCTGTCGTCTCTAACCCAAAGTTTTCCTCGTGCGGATGAAGGCGCTCCGCCGGGAACCGCTGTGTTCTCCTTCATGTCGATCGCGGAGTTCATCGTGATGTTTCCGCTTCCAACGAAGTTGGACGCGGGGTTTGTGACGCTATTCCCGAAGCTGACGATCTCGAGCCCGTTCGAGGTTGAGACGCCGAAGTACTGATTCGCGCCCTCCTTGACGCGGTAAGCGATGACCTCGTCGTCCTTGATCTCGACTTCGACCCTGGAGATCGTGCTTCCGAGGGTAACGAGCGTCGGTGAGACCGTCGCGTCGTACTGGAAGTAGGTGGAGGAACCGTCCTTCAGCTCGAGTGTTCGGTCGGCGATAATGTCGATATCGCCACCGGCGTCGATCGCCCAGGCCTCGAGTCCGTCACCGCCAGAGGTGTCGATCGTGAGCGCAGGGTCGGCGTCTGCGTACTGCCACGTGAGCGCCGTGGCGTAGCCCGCAACGAACTGGAGGGGTTGGTCAGGGTTCGTACCATCATTCCACCCGAGGGGCGGGTGCATGTTGGTTAGTCCGTAGATTGTGTCGTGGAAGGTTCCCATCAGTGCACCGTTACCAAGTCGGGGAAGCTAGGGTTCACATATACCTCATCGAAGCTCGATGCGCCCGTATGCACCAAGACCGCGCGGGAGCTCGAGGGAACGAAGGGCGTCACCGTACCACCCACGTCTCCGTCGGTGTCGAACGCAGGCAGCGCATCGTTTCGGACCTTGGCCGCGGTGAACTTCACGCCGGGCTGGTCTTTGAAGATGGCGGGCTCGGTTCCGACAATCTCGAAGGGCACCGTGCCGTCGAGCCCGTCGTTCGACTCATCCATATAGATGTCCGAGATGGGGCCAACGACGTCGGTGATTTCGAGGTCGGAGTGCCGAAGCGGGCTGACCCAGGTGACAATCGGAAGACCTCTTGCGGTTCGGTCGAGGAGGTTATCGAGCATCCAGATGGGAATGGTGATGTCGTAGCACCAGACCCCGATTTCGGGCGTCGGGTCTTGAAGCACCGATAGCCAGTTCTGTGCCGTGGTCCCGAGGGCACCGCGCGTGATGGTGTATGTGCCGTATCGGTAGACGTTGAAGGTGGTCCCGTCGGGCCGAAGCTCGAGGTCGACCTTGCTTGTGTCGTACGAAAAGGACGTGGCCTCGACAATCTCTCTCAGGCCACCGGACAGGTGGTCCGTCAGGAAGAAGTGCGCGGTACGGGTGGTCCCGTTGAGCGTGTGCTCTGTCTGAGGCGTTCCCGCGGGAAGCGACCCGAATGTCGCCGGCTTCCGAACCCCGGTCGCATCCGCAAGCACTGTCCCAGAGAAGCCAGCAAGAAGTGGCCACTTCACTACGAGCGTAGTCGCGCCGAGACCGAGCGTGTTCCGCTCCCGGTCGACCCGGCAGACCGAGTTTATCCACGGGTTGAAAAATATCTTTTGCGAGACGAAGTCGGTGGACCCTGCCGCGCTCTCGAACGCGAAATTCGACTTCGAGGTCGGGTCGCTGCGCCCAGCGTAGATCGTCGGGATGACATCCTCTCGGCTGCGAACACCGTGCTGTCCTTGGATGCTTATTGAATTGAAGAGCTGGGCCGCATTCTTCGGCTGCTTGAAATCGGCGATGTCGTCCTCGCCGAGGACTCGGGCAATCGAAGCGGTTCGGTCGTAGGGCACGAACTTCACTTCGCCGGTCGCGCGTTGGATGACCGCACCCCGAGAAAGGCTCGACAGCTGCTTCATGTGCTTCGTGATGGGGATTTGCTCGTTCTTCTCGGCTGGGACCGGGGTCTCGTCGTTCGGCGACACGGGGCTTCCTGCGGTACCTAGACCGCCCGAACTCACGAACCCGACGTCGGCCTCGGCGTCGTTGGCGAACTGGCGTGTCACCACGTGGTGACTGGTATCCGTGTATGCGGTCTCGTCGAAGCTGGCCTCGTCGACGAACCCACTGGCCGGGTAGATTTCGAGGCCGAGGTTCTTCAAGTGGAAGAGATAGTGGTCGGGGTCCCGGTAAGTCGGGGTCTCTTGGTCTTGCTGCCAGATGCCCAACGAGAGCAAGGGAACGTGGATGGTGTTCCCGCCCATGGGGACGACGTCTTCCACCCGAAGGTTGTCGCCCCAGATTTCGAGGTCGGATTCGGACGTCGCCGATGCGTCACCGACCCGTAGCACGACCCGCTTGTTCTTCATTGGGTTCGATGTAGCCAGTCGACGGAGCTGCGAACCCTTGTCATCGAAGATGAGGGTGATGCGTCCCGTGGTGGATTGACCGCGCTCGAGCACGTCGAGCTTCTGACCGAGCATCGATATCTTCGATAGGCCCATCTGAATACCGAGCCTTGGGCGGTCGCCTGAGATGAACTTGTGGCTTACCGACGGAGAGAACACGAACTCAGCGACGACGATGGGCGTGATGGTGCCCTTCGACATCTCAGCTATCCAGGATGCGGAGTAGGGCAGCGTCATGTTTCGGTACTCTTAAAGGGCGGGTCCTCGGTCATCATGACCCGGCCTAGGTAGTCACTGGGGCCTTGGAGAACTTGCGACAGCTGGGGGTCGGGATTCATCCAATGGCCCGCGGGAAGCGAGGATACATCGCCGAGCGGTGCGTCGACGTAGAGGAACTTGTTCGAGAATCCGTCGGAGTCCTCGAAGAGGTCGAGGAGAACCTGGTGCTCGTCGATACCGGTCAGGCTCTGGGTCGTGGTCTTCCATCGGGTGTTAAGAACCGCACGCCGAGAGGCGAACTGGTGGCGGTTCTGAAAGCCCGAGTCAGTCTCTAGGATACGTAGCTTCGAGTCCTGCTGGTCGGGGTCAAAGCCCTTCAGGACGGGATGGTGCGCCATCTGACGGCGTTTCCCGAAAACGCACTCGGTGATGCTGGGGAAGTAGGAGACTCCGAATGCGACCGTGCTGGTAATCGTCAGGCGGATGTACCGGACGTTGGTGTACTGGTCGTCGCCATCGCCCAGGGTCAGGTCGATGAGCTTTTCGCCGGTCGTCACGGATGCGAACGTCGTAGCGGTGACGGCGGTCGCATAATTCGGGTCGTCGTCGAATTCGACCGTGACGCTGATGGTGCCCGGGCCTTGGTGCAGGTTCTCGTGGGCAATCATCACCGAGTCGATGGTGTGGGCATCGTCGGTGCCCGGGATGACCTCGAAGTGAAGATACACGACGGTGGCCACCGAGATGCCCGAACCCGGCCTCGAGCCGACGTTCAGGTTCCGGTCATCGACGAGCGACGTGGGGAAGTTGGCGTCGGTGATGTCCGACCCACCACCAGCCTGCGCTGCAAGGGTCTGCCACTGCTTGTCGGAGCCCATGACGGTCGGGGTGGATGGTTGGTCATCGAGGACATTCAACGCCATGAACGACGGTTTCGCGGCAGCCCTGGCTGCTTCGATGTTCGCGTCGACGTTGGATACCGTGATGGCCATCTATCCCGCCGTATCGAATCCGAGCTCGAAGAGGCGTCGATTCGACTCCATGAGCTGGTCTCGGTTCAGTTGGTCGACCTGGTCCTCGGTCGGCAAAAATAGCTGATTATTCTGGGTTAGGTGCAATTCAATCCGCCCGCGTCCGGGAGGGTCCTCGCCAGGCGGCGTGATGACGTCACCCGCTCGAGCAAGCACGGGGATGTTGTCTCGGCCCACCGGTGCACCCCTGAGTGCCTGGACCTCGCCGCCGAACTGGAACCGCTGGGCGAACGCTGAGACGATGCCGAAGATGGTCGACGCAGCTGCGATGGCGAGGACTGGACCAAGCGGACCGAGCGATGCTTGGGATGCCGCGGCACCCGCGGCTGCCTGGTTCGCCTGGGCGATGATGACCTGACGCGCTGTGTCGAGGGCGGTCTGGCCCATGACTTGGAACGCAGCCACAAAGGCCCGCTTCACCTTCTCCGAGGTCGATGCGCTCGAGTCGGCGAAGACACTGAAGACGCGTACGAGCCCGCTGGATACTTGGCCACCGACCCGAAGCATCTCTTGGGCAGCTCGGGTGTTCGCTGCGATGACGCGGTTGTTCTGCTCTTCGATGCGTTGGAGGTTCGAGATTCGCAAATCGCGAACGAACTGGGACCGCTCGGCGGTCGCCTCGAACCCGGCGAGCTGACGGTCGAACATGGCAGCGGTCGCCTGGTTCAGCTGGTCGACGGCATCCTTGGTGGCGTTGACGGAGCCGGTCGCGTTGTCGGCACCGGACGAGATGCCGTTCATCGCGCCTTGTCCGGTTGCGCCTGCCGCTGCGAGCTCGGCGACGAGCTGCTCGGCCTGGATGATGATTTCGCGGATGCCCGAGGACCCGATTTGGCTCATATCCCCCAGGCCGGCTTTGATGCGTTCGATGGTGTTCCGGATGGCCAAGAGGTCTTGGTCGGCTTCTCCGGCCGACTCCCGAACGCGAGACGAAAAACCATCCACGGCCTCTCGAGCGGACTGGAAGGCATCGGCGATGGTCGTTGCGCCAACCGCCCGCGCCATCTCTTCGTGGGCCTGGATGACCGAGGAGACCGCCTTGACGTGGGCGGCGAAGAACTTCAGGACGATCGATTGGACGAACGGAACGATGGACGCGAGCCCACCGAACACTTCGACCATGGTGGCCATGCCCGCGGCGACCGCGGGGATGGCTTGGTCGGACAAGAACAGCATGAACTCGACGAGACCGCTTTGAACGAGCTGCTGGTTCGCCTGAAGCCACTGGTTCGCAGCGCCTGCCAACCGTGCAAACCGGTCTGCTGCGACGGTGAGCACGGGCAGGAGGAATCCGCCCAGCTGACGCGTGAGCCCGTTCGTCGCCTCTTCAGCGCGACCCATCGCGTTATTGAATTCGTCGGCGATGATAGCGCTCGAGCTCGAGACCGTGATGCCCAGCTTGTCGGCCTCCTGCCCGAACGCGGCCAGGCCTTCCGACCCACCGTTCAGAAGCGGGACCAGCTTCCTTCCGGCCTCGCTCATGAGGTCCTGGGCGAGCGCAGCCTTCTCGGCCGCACTCGACATGCCCTGGATGCGGTCGGCGACCTCGTTCAACACGACGTCGGTCGACTTCAGGTTCCCTTCGGCATCCCGCACCGCGATGCCCCACTTCTTGAACGTGTCGGGCATGGCAGCGATACGCCGGGTCAGAGCGGTGACGCCGGTCTCGAAGGTCGCGATGTCCACGTCGGCTTGCTTGGCTGCGAACGACATCCGAGACATGAACTCGGCCGAGGTGCCCGTGCGACGACCAGCTTCAAGGACCGCATCGGACATCCGTGCGGAGGCCTGGGCGAACGACAGGATGGCTCGGCCCGCGTCGACCGTGACGGCCTTGATACCGCCGATGGCCTTCTTCGCAAGCTCGAGCCCTTGGTTCACCGAGACAACGGCCGCACCCAGCTTATCAAAGCCCGACGTCTCCCCCCGCAGCTTGATGCCGAATAGGACAGTCCTAGCCACTAGTTAGCTCCCGCCGGTTCTGCCCATGAGCGCGACCAGCCTTTGAAGCTCCGCATCCTTGGCGCGTTCTGCGCGTCGGTCCATGTACCGGTTCGCCCGGGCGCACGCCGCGAAGGCCTGGCTGACCTTGTACGGTTCATCGGCAAGCTCCCTAGAACCGTAGGGCAGTTCGCCTAGGTCCGTCCACCTTTCCCACTTCCGGAACCAAGCCACGGCTTTCGCATCGAGAATCGACCAGGGACACCTACGAAGCGACGGTTCGAAGTCGAAGTAGAGCCCTTCGCCGATTTCGGTATTCTCGCCATCGCAGTTCCGCATGCGTCTCAGCTCGCTTTCCTCCGGGCCTTCGGCGCCTTCGTACTCGTCGGGTTCGACGCGTTCGAACGGACGGCAGCGACTGCACCGCCATCCGAGGGACTTGTCGCCGCTCCGGAGGAATCGGACGGCGAACTCAATCCTTCCCCCAGGCCGGCCTCGAGGACACTTTCGTTCGTCATGGCGGTGAAGATGGCGGTTAGCACCGGGTATTCCGAATTCCAGGCGTGCTCGGTGATGAAGTCGACGAGCTCGGTCCCGTTCTTCGGGGTGATGACGTCGCCGGTCGCGATGGTCTTCCCTTCGGCGTAGACCACGCGCTGGCCTTGATAGTTATGCACCTCGAGGACGTGCTTTCGAACGCACTCTTCGCCGAAGAGCTTGGCCATGGTCGTCGAGTCGACCAATGGCTTCAGGGTGGGTTCACCCTTCTTCTGATGGTCGATGACGATGCGCTGGTCGGTGAGCTCCGACTCGGCCCAGGCCTGGTTGTAGTCCTTCCCTGTGTAGGGCTCCAGAAGAACCCAGAACGGCTCGTGTGCGCCTTCCTCCTCGAGACGATGCCGTTCGACCTCCTCTTCCTCGGTGCGCTCAGAAAGCGCCGTGAGGCGCCTCCACTCGAGCCAGTCGAGCTGGTTCCTGTCGATGTCGACGACGTACGGTACCGCCCCTGGAACCGTTTTGACCTTTCTGCCCATGTTGCCCTCCTAAAGGTGACCGCAGTACCGGGCCTGCGGTCGATGCGCTACCGCCCGGTCGGCTCAGAGGAGGGCACCGCTGACGCGCGATTTCGCGGCGTGCACCCCACGATTTCTAAGTGATGGCGAGCGTCGCACGGTCGGCTGCGCCTTCAGCCGAATCGAGCGGCGTGCCGACGATGGTGATGGTTCCTTCGCCGCCCCCTGGCGAGTCCGGAACGTCCATCTTCCCGACCATGAACTCGACGGTCGGCATAGCCAGGGTCCAGGTGTTTCCTGCCGTGGCGCCCATAACCATCGTGACTGCTCGGGCGGTGAACCGCTTCCTGCGCTCGAGCTCGCCGATGCGGTCCTTCCGCGCCCGAAGCGTCATCGAAATGGACATCTCGCGCCAACCAGGGTTGGCGTCCGAGAGCCCATCGGCGAAGGCCTCATCCTTGAAATAGTTCAAGTTGCGGTTGAGCGTGAACTCGGCACCGGTGATGCGGAATGCAGTCCCGCCTACCGTCATCGAGCCCAAGGTGTGCGAGACCACGGACCCCGACGTCGACGGCGCAGGCGCGAACGGAGCCACGACCTCCGAGACCAAGGGCGTCCACCCTGCCCCGGTGCTGGTCAGCGTGTCGCCGGAGACCGCGGTCAGCTCATAGCCGGCGCCTGAGTTGTCGTCGGCACCGACCTGAATGACGGAACCACCGAGACCCAAGGACCCCGCCACGGTGTTCGCGCCGAATCCGTCACCTTCGCCTGCGGTGACAGTGAAGTTCGACCCGTCGACGGTGCTGGCCACCAAAGACGTCGCGGTCCCGATGTGCCGGAAACACTCGCCAGCGAAGCTGTGCTTCGGGTGGTCGCCGCCGNNCGTCGACGGTGGCCGCGACCAGAGATGTGGCAGTCCCGACATGCCGAAAGCACTCGCCAGCGAAGCTGTGCTTCGGGTGGTCGCCGCCGGAAACGGTAATCTTGTACTCATTGATGAGCCAGCCGATGCCCGACTCCATGGCGATGAACGGGTTCGACGCGTTCTGGAGCGAGAACAACCGATGGGCCGAGCTCACGAGACAGATTTGCCCATTCGTTGGCGAGTAGGTGACCGAAGTCGCTGCGACCCTGACCCGTTTGCCCCATGCCTGGATGAGCATCGTGTCGAGGTCAGGAACGAACCCGGCCCCCGAGCCCGAACCGATGAGGTACGCCTCGACGCTGAGTGCCTGGTTCCGCATCTTCGTGATGAGCTGGTTCTCACCGCCTTGGATGTACGGGTCGGCGCCGTCTTGGATGTCCCGCCTCTTCTCGCGTTCCTGGTCGAAGTCGAAGTCGGTGGACAGCACCTTGGCCGCACCAGCTGCGGTCGCCTTGACCATGGTCGCTGCGGTCCCGCCTCCCGTCGTGTCCTCGACGGTATCGGTCGACGTATCGAAGTTCTCGGGCTCGCAGTAGAACCGCTGTGCGCGGCCGAGCACGTGGCCTTGATTGACTCCCATGGTTACGCCTTACCTTTCGCCTTCGAACCCTTGGCCTCGGCCTTTGGCTCGGTTTTCGTCGCCTTCGGTTCGAACCCTTGAAGACGCATGCGACCGACGATGTCCTCAGGCATCTTCACGACGTCGCCGGTCTGAAGCGGTTTACCCGCCCAGACGGTTCCGCCGGACTTTCCTACATAGGTGCACTCGACCATATTCATCAGCAGTCTCCAGGGAAATAGATAGCACGGAACGTCATGACCATCGTAGAAGACCCGCCCAGCTGGTCGCCGATGTCCGGCACGCCTTCGTCGGTCTCCTCGCCGGTTATCTTGATGGTGTCGACAGCGTACCCTCCGCGCGTCGGGTCGCCTCGCGTGCCATCTCCGATGCCCACAGCGGCGTCGTGAATGTCTTGCTCGAGCGCCGATACCGCCCGAATCTTGTCCTTTTGCTTCTCGCCTTGAACGTGGCCGACGACCGTCACGTCGAGAAACTCGCGACGTATACCGAAAGGCTGGTACTCGGGAGGCGGTTTGCCTTTCGTGGGGAAGAAGCAGATATACGGCATCGGCAGGTTCTGACCGATGACCTCGTCGTAGGTCTTCCACTCGAGCTCGACGGTTCGGACGTCTGACAGGTACCCACCGGACAGCTTGATACCGAGAAACGACTCTTCGAAGTTCAGGAGGATNNGCTTCGAGGAGAAGGGCTTCGATTCTTTCGGCGAAGAAGTCTTCAATCTCCTTCGTCATCGCCTTCTCGGTGGCCTCGAGATATCCGACGCCTTTTATCTTCACGCGTTCCTTGAGGACGTATTTTGGCTCGAGCTTCTTCTTCTTGCCTGAAACCGTGGCCAGAATACTATCCTTTCCTTTGCGGGGGATGAGCTTCAGCTGACCTTCCGGCCAGTCCCTTGGCCACTTGCCTTTGGGAACACGACCAAATGACAGCGGTACCGCGAGTAGCTTTGACCCAGCCGTGATGATGCCGCCGAAGTTCTGGATTCCCGCGTAAGGCACCGTTGGGCCGACAAGAGCGGTACCGGACCCGAAAGTCTGGGTTCGAACTGACCTAGCCATCCGCCCGGTCGGCTTCTTGTTCAGCCGAGTCATGATTTCGCGACGCATCGGGCCCTCAATCAGCCGCCCCGCGTCCTCGACGATGAAGTCGAGTTGCCTAGGTAGGTCCTTGAAAGCGTCTTCTAGAAGGCGCAAGTCCGCTTC
>JABAOH010003270.1_pt1 | contig 30210 bp, 37 predicted proteins | sample 7062181 | NCBI WGS metagenome assembly JABAOH01 (sample SAMN14538630, study PRJNA623070) | marine sediment metagenome | biome: marine biome [ENVO:00000428]; feature: marine pelagic biome [ENVO:01000023]; material: deep marine sediment [ENVO:00002113]; isolation source: pool of 5 deep marine...
CAATTTCCAACATATCATTTTTAACTGCATACATTAAAGCTGTCATACCATACTTATCCAAGGCTAAATCTTCCGGACTCATTTTTTCAATTAGTAGTTTGGCAATTTCTAATTGATTTTTGTTAAGCATCAATAATAAAGCATTATCTCCCTTTTCATTTTGCGAGGCCAAATCTTCTGGTCTCATTTTTGCAATCAACAGTTGGGCAATTTCTAATTTATTTTTATTGATCGCTACCAATAAAGCATTTTCTCCATCTTTATCCTGTAAGGCCAAATCATCTTGTTTCATCTTTTCAATTAAAGGTTTAATAATTTCCGATTTATTTTTGTTAATTGCTAATAATAATGCAGTTTCTCCTTTTTTATCCTGCAAAGATAGATCATCTGGCCTCATTTTTTCTATTAAAAGTTTAGCTATTTCCAAATGTTTTTTATATATAGCTTTCATCAAAGCCGAGTGTTTTTTTTTATCTCGTAATCTAAGATCTTCTGGCCTCATTTTATCTATCAGAAGTTTAGTTATTCCAATATACCCTTTGCTAATTGCTAATATCAATGCTGTCCTGTCGGACCTATCGCGTATACTTAAATCTTCTGGCCTCATCTTATCTATCAAAAGTTGGGCAATATCCAGATATCCTTCATCAATTGATATTATTAAAGTCGATTTTATTGAAAAATCTTCCGAAAAAATTAGATCTTCTGGATTCGATTTAACAATTATTGCAATAGCATCATCTTTCCTACCCTCTTTAATAGCATTTATTAAATCCATCTGTTATATTTTATAATTAATGATTATAAAATATAATTTAATAAAATCAAATATTATTTTTACACATTGGACAAACAGCGCGTCTAGCCAACCATCTATCTATACAAATAGCATGATAGTGGTGTTTACAGTCCATCAGTTTTAATTTATCACCATTTTCGTAATCATCAATACAAATTGCACACATTGCTTTGTCTTTTTCTATAATAATTTCAGAATTATTCCCGCTTTGATTTTCTGGCTTAATTTTGTGAATGTCGCCTATTAACTCAAATGTATATTTTGGCAATTTTTCTATTTGCCTTTGGCTAGCGCCAGAAATTCCAGCAACCCATCCCATATCCTCAACAATTGCATCCATGCCAGCATTTCTGAAATATTTGACAATACAAGTTAAGATCATCAACCATGGTATTAGAAGAGGAGTTAACCATGCACTTAAAATATGCGCTAATAGTAATTCATATTTTTGTGGATCTAAAATACTACAATTTTCATCACCATCTACCAAAATCCAAGTTCCGTATACAACCCACGAAAATCTAAAAGCAAACAGTAAATGTATTATTTTATCAAGTGATATTGAGACTACCAAATTTGATGAATTTATTATTCTATCCTTTAGGAGTAATGAAACATATAACATAAATCTAATACATAAATTTATAATTATCCATCTGCTTATTGGTTTATTGCAACTATCATACATATCTAGCATTAAAATAAATATATCAGCAAATGCAAATGCGATAAATACTATCATAATGCTACTCGTAAATAAGATGTATATCTGGAATCTTGTTTGCCGTTGATACATATGGTAGTGGTGGTTATTGTTAGTATTAGTTGGATTGGTAGGATTTTCTTCACTTGATTCTTCACTGGATGATTCAGAATTAATGGTTGTGATAGTTGGATGTTCCTCATCAACTGATACTATTTCATTTGATCCTGAAAGACTATTATCTGATATTTGCCTATGTGTTATTGGCTCTACTCTAATGATTTGTGGATCAAAAGTCGATGCCATAAGTTATTTATTATTTTATTTTAAAATGGCATAATGGTATAATTATTCAATTTTTAATTGTATTAAATTATAGGTAAAAATAAAATAATTAATCTTTTATTCAAAATTAAGATATTTTGCAGTATTAATAAGCACTTGTACTCATAACTATTGTTATCGGTTCTTTGCATTCTGTTTTTATTTATTTAAACTATTTAATAAAAAATTGATTTTTATTATCAATTTTTTATAATTTAAAAAATAATAACTATAAATGGAGCAGTTGCATACAATTAGTCATCTATTTACAACATTCGACTCAGTAACACTACTCAAAAAAATTAGCGATATAGGAGTCATAGCGGGAGGCTCGGTTGTTCATGCACTATGTGATACATTGTGTGACGATGTTGATATTTTTATTAATAGTTTAGATATGTTTAGGGAGGTGTATAAACTTATAAAAGATACAGGCAAAATTGATGGGCATTATACTCCACATTTATCAGAGGATAATAAAACATCTGTTCTGACAATTACTCTTGTTTACGAAACTCACCCTTTTCAAATTATCCTTATGAAGTATGAGAAGCCAGAAGAGGTAATAAATTCTTTTGATCTTGATTATGTTTGTTGTGGTATTCATAAGGGAGAGCTACTAATGACAGACGATTGTAGGAAAGCACATGAAACAATGACAATAACGAAATATCGCGACATTGATTTTCGCTTTGGACGTTTGATTAAAGCTGCTAAAAAGGGCTTTAGATGTCCAGTTATATCAAGTGATCTTAGTTGTAAACGAAATCAGCATGAATTTGATCATTTTAGTATTGATTATCTGGATGGTGCTCTGAAATTTATAAATAGTGATTATGTTGGAAAAAATCTGGATAAATTGCAAAACTTCTCGGATATTAAAATAGTTGGATTAGAGTCCAATGCGAATTCACATAAAAATTATGGCGAATTTATTTTGGATCTTGGAAATGGACAATTAATCACTAAGAGGTATGTATCTATTGAGGCAGATATTGTTAATTTTAATGAGTGGTATATTGATATTTCAGATGATTACATCAATAGGTTATTTTGCAAATTGAAGCATAAGCTTCCACTGGATAGATTAAAAACGGGCAAACATACAATAATAATAAGTGGTTACAAATCTTATAATAATATTTATGCAAAAGTTGTTGGTATTTGTGATAATGCAATTGGGTTAGATTTTGATAATGGATTCTATATTAAGGGGGAAGGTATTACTATAATACAGAGATACGACAATTATAGTAGAATCTGGGGTGAAATAAGCAAACTAAAATCTACTATTGAAAATTGTCAAGATGATGAAATTCGTTTCATGTGTAAAAAAAGACAAGAAGCATATGAAACATTTGTTAATGAAATTAAACGATTTGAATATAAGACAATTGGAGACAAGTGCCGTAAAATTACAAATGCAATTAATGCTGCTTGTCGTAAAATTGACCCTGATATAAATGAGACTGTAGAAACAGTTGATGAGATGATTGATTTCATCAATGGTTTTGATAATCTATCTATAAAAATTGAAATTTAAAATATATTTAAAAATATTAATTAAATGTTAATAAATATACTATTATGACAACACTATTTACACCTAACCAACTTTTTACACCATCACTTCCTGATAATTGCCAACTCTCACTATTTTAATCATCAAAGGAGTTGGACACAAACAAACTCTTACTAAAAGGTATTGGTATTATGAATGGAATGTCGAAAAACTTGATTGATGATTCAACTATTGGATTGAATATGAAAAATTATGGACTTGATATAATGGTTTCTAATCTTTCACAATTTCTTAAGGACCTTGGCAATAAAGAACTAGGGGCTGGTTCAAATGTGCCAAATAAAACCAAAAAACAAATTGATGGTCTTATTGCTAACATTCTGGAAGCACGAGATTTAGGAAACAAATATGGTATAGGAAATAATGCTACTATGAAATTTAAAATGCAAAATATGCTCCACTAAATAAATCAATTATTCCATTCTAAATTATTTTCTTTATACAGATCAACAAAATATTGTTCTGGCGCTTCTATGCCCAAACTAATCGCAAAAATGGTATTTGTATCTATTTTCGTTTTATAAAATGGCCCCCCATTAAACTCTTGGAGATAGTTAAAAGTGCAATATATAAATTGAGCACCTTTTAAATTTGCACCAACAAATGATGAACAAAAAAATTCACAGTCCATAAATAGAGCCCCTTTTAAATTTGTTCCAACAAAACAATAATCTTTGAAGTTTTTATATCTAAACATTTTTCCAGAAAGGTCTAACATACTAAGATCTTTCCCATATGTATTATTTGCTGGATCTTGTATGAATGGAATTCCTAACTTTTCTCTTGTATCTTCAATAATATTTTTTCCGGTTCTAAATTCTTCTTGACAAATTATATTATCTGTTACTAAATCACTAATTTTTTTTAATCCTATTTCTAGTGTTGGATCATTACTAACAAGTGTTCTAAATTCTTCCAAAGTTTCATAATATCTGACTGCTGCACTTCTTATTCTTATTGCAAGATTATTATTATCTTTGATACTTCTGATTCCAAAACCATAAAAATTATCCCATACTGGTTTGTATGAAGTTTCAATATAATTTTGATTTATTTTTTCAATAAATTGAGTTGCTATATTCTTGAAAGACTCACATTTAGATGGATCAGCTTCAGATAAAAAGTTACTAATATCATTTGATTTGATCGCATTTATTTTGGTACCTACATATTCTTTGTCAACTAAATAACCATTTTTAGTTAAAAATAGTTCATGTGGTTTTAGAACCTTACCAGTTGCAATGCTAACCAATATATATTCCTCTAATTTGTAATTATTGATACTATTCTCTATAATAGTACCATTTGTTGAAATTTCTTTAATCTTATTTAATGGATAACAATTCATGACATGGCAATTTTCTAGTTTTTCTGTATCTGATAAATCTCTTATATCAAATCTTGTATTTTTCTGTACGCCTAAACATTTTTGGATAGAGCCTCTAGCAGTATAATATTCATTAGTATCAAGATATCCAAGAATAGAAATATCTTGGATATCAACATCCTTTCCTTGGATACTTTTTATTGGAAGATATTCGCCGATTCTTTGGGCAAATTTTAAACAATTTGGCGGGGAGTGGAAAATTAAACAATCTTCCAATTCTTCGAATGCATATAGTAGATATTTTATTAGATTACATGGGATTAGATCAGAATCACCATCTATATTTTCACCAGTAAGTGGATCGATATCAGATTTACGGAACCATTTTTGTATGGTAGTTTTTTCATACAAGTTTCCTCTGAAATAAACAGGATTTTGAAACCATTCTAAAGAGATTGGGTCTGTCAGCAAGAATTTAATATCATCTTTTCCAAAGATTTGTGTTATTTCATTATCATATCTTTTTACTTTATAACCCGCTAAACAAATATAGTAGTCCATGATTATAATTTGATTTAATAATTAAATTATGTTTGATTATTAAATAAAAATCAATTTTATCTAATAGTTATTATAAAAATGCAATATAGTTTTGGATTGCCTGGTCCATTCATTTGGACTTTTCATATTGTTTTTGGAATATTGTTAGCTATTATTGGTTTTAGACTATTGAATAATAAACCAGTTGGTCAAATTGTTGCGTTATTTTTAATAGTTCTTGGTATTTTAGCAATGGCTTATCATTCTCATATTTGGTATACGCGCCTAGAAAAATCATAATTATTTGTTTCGTTGTCTTAATTTTCTACGTTGGCGTTTAAGACGACGCACTCTTTTCTTTTTCCACTTCTTACGCATTGTATGATAGTATATTAGATTTATAATTTTAAATAATTTATTAAACTAGTTTAATGGATAAACATATATCTGTAGATTACTTCCCTGATTTTGGATATAAAAATAAAGAAAAAGCACTTTATACAATAAAAAAATTAAAAGGCAAACATATTCAGTATCAAGTTAGTATTATTTTCACTATGCTGAGCCGGGCTAAAAATCACCCATATCAAACAGAGGGGATGAGAGAAGCAATTAAAGTTTTTGAAAAATGGCTAAAAGATTATGAAAAGAAAAATTTGAAAAAAATAATTTAATTATTAAGTAAAAATTTAATTATTAGATTAGATTATGAATAACACGTATGATACTTTTACAGAAGCTGGGCAAGAATAATTTATTCTTTGATTTTCATAGAAAAAAGTTGATAATAATATATTAAGCAATTTATTTGATTATTATTCAATACTAATCAAAATGGCTTTAAATAGACAAGGAACCAAACGTAAAAGAGATGATGATGAAGTTACAAATAATAAAAAACAACGTATCGATAATGACTTCACAAATAAAGAAGACGTCCAATTTTTAATTTCAATAGTGAGTTCTCATAGTTTTGATGACAAGCGTATAAAAGCACTCGATACTGCTATTAACCGGGTTGGGGAGATTGATAATGTTCATGAGATTATAAAGATCTTCTCTTTCGATAAAGGAAAAAACGAAGCTTTGGAGTTAATGGTATCAAAACTTTCAAAAAATAACACTCTTTCAGCTATTGTTGGTCAATTTTCATTTGATGAAGGAAAGATTAGAGCTGCTAAACAATTTTTGGAATGGAAAGGTAGTCGCGTTACCACGAATGATCTTTTAGATACTTTAAAACATTGTTCATTTGATAGTGGTCGTAATAAAATTTTAGCATGTTTCATGAAATTTAATAGGATTGATAATTTGAATGATCATATCCCACAACTGTTGGAACATTATAGTCAAGGCAGAAAAAAAAAGGAAGCACTCGAGATTCTTGGAAAGGAGGATTATTCGGAGTATATTAATGATGAAGAGGAGGATGTAAATATTTGTATGTATGAGCGTGGTGTTTGTCGTGGAAGCAATCGGGAAGTAACTATACATTGTAAAGAGACAGGTGAAACATTTCGTGTAGTAGCTTGCATGATAACAATAAATGGTTATCAAGTAGTGGTAAATAATTATTCTACATATATTGAAGTTATCATGACAAAAGGACCAATGAAAATTGGTCCAATGAGACAAAGTCATCCAGTAAATATGAAGCTCAATGGTATTACATTTACATCATGAGTAGTTTTTTTATAAATATTTTCAAAAGTATCCCAAAAATAATCTATATATGCAAAAATAAATCCATTAACAATTAAATTATTTTTCTATATAGTTTGATATATGTCAAATATTTATAAGGATAAAAAAAAGCTATTGAAAGAATTCAAATTATGTTATTGGATGAAAGATGATCTTGTTAAATTAGCAAGAAGAATTGATTTGCAAACTTGTGGATCTAAGAAAGAAATATTTGATAGGATAGCTAAATATATTGAAACAGGTGGAACAACTATTCAAATTAAAAATAAAATAAAAGTACCAAATAAAAATCCCAAAAAAATTACATTAAAAACGAAGCTAAAAGAAGGATGGAAATGCAATAAAATAACAAGAGATTTTTTTAAAAAACATATAGGCCAGCAATTTCATTTCACATACCACCTTAATAATTATGCCAAGAATAATCCAAATAAAACTTATGATGATTTAATAAAATTTTGGAAAAAGCAACAAAAAAATCCAGAAAAATATAAGAAAATTTATGAAAAAACAGGCGAATTTGAATATAATAATTTTGTTAAAAAATATTTTCAAAAGTATCCCAATGCTGACATGAAAGAAATAATAAAAAAATGGAAAGAACATAAAAAGGCTAGAAATAAGAATTGTATGAAAGTAATTAAGAGTATACTAGCCATAAAATAATTATTTTTCAATCTTAAAAAACATAGGATCATCAAATGTGACAACCCATCCATCCTTTGTTGTTTTCATATCTCGCGGATCAATCGGTAAACCCTTCCATTTCTTCCAAATTTGGGCGTAGAAATGTTAAGACCATAATAGAAAGATTTGTTGTTAATCCAAATGAACCATCGTTCAAAGGTTAATGATTTTTAAATTATACCCTTTCCAGAATTCATTTGGAATAAAATCACTATAAAAGAATAGATGCAAATTATTATAAATAAAATCAGATTTTGAAAAATTTGGCATACTTACGGCCTATTTTAAATTATTAATACGCTATCTGTATTACCTTTTTAATTTAATGATTTTTTATAGAATTTTATTTCTATTAGTATAAAGATAGTATAATGCGATAACTACTGCTAAAAGTAGTAGTAGGCGATAAAAGTTACTTTTCGGCAATCCAAAATGTTCCGTTGGGGCATCACGTGGGACAAAATGACCCCATTTCATTCCTGGAGGTAAATAACCTTCAGAATCGGGAGGACCTCTTGGTTCATATTTAATTTCTGGTTCAGTTTCCATTTTATTATACTATATTTATATATTTTTGCCAATTATAATAAAAATTGATAATATTATTAATTAGTATTATAAATTATTTGTTTATTAAATTATAATATTAAATGGCAGTGCAATTTGATCAACTTGGTAACCATATGTTTTATGAAAAGTATTGTACTCTTCATAGTGAGTTGACAGACAGTGAAACACCAAACTATAGTTATCTTTTATATCTCGGACAAAAAATAACTGGTCATCAAATGGGAAAAGATTTGGATAAAAAACTTGGTAAAAAAAGATGCAATGCATTAGATGTATTGGACGAACTTACAGATCGTATTGATTGGAATATCCGAAGGAATTATTGGGATTCTAGTAAGAATAAAATTAAAGATTATGATCCGGATGTAAATTGGGAAGCTGCATTTGATGAATTAGTAAAATTTAAAGAGAATCTTGAAAAACATGTTTTAGTTTGCAAGATTAAAATTATGATTTATGAAAAGAAAGTTCAAGAAATGGAGGAACAAAATATGAAAAAAAGTAAAGAGCTAGAGAAAGAAATTAAGAAGATAGAAGAATTAGTTAAAGAAAAGCATAATAAAGAATTGGCTAAAGAATTGCATGTTTATCATCTTTATAACAATGGGGAATTAACCAACCAAAAAGGCGGTGAATTGTATCTGTCAAGAAGCGAATTTACCTTCGAAGCTCCTTTGGTTGTACCCAATTTTACATTTCCAATAGAATGTGGAAAACGTACATATGCAATTTTAAGTGAAGAAGATGCACATTGCATAAGGAATATGATGGTAGACTTATCAAATTGAAAATAAAAATTGGTTGTTATTTAATAGATCATTTTATTAAATCAATCAATTTTTTATTTAATTACTATGCTCGTAAATAAAAAATTGATAATTTTAATATTAAAAGTTACCATTAAAATTATTGGTTGCCCAGAAGAAAAAATAAACAGATGATAAAATATATGATAAGCAATATTTTCATGGCATTTATAGTCTTTAACTCAGCCATAAATCTGGCTAATGGCGTAGCATGGATTCCAAGTGATATACCATCCCCAATTGATAATCCTCAATTTTGTGGAAGGGGCAATTCATCATCATACATTTGCAATCCGGAATCGATTATTAGTGATGAAACAGCTGATTGGTTCGATCAAACTGTGTCAACATTTCGCGAGGAAACAACTAATGTAGAATGTGGTTCGGGCACTGCTGGTTATCAAATAGCTAGTTTGTGGGTTAATGATATTCAGATGCTAAATGGAGAGAGTGAAGAAACTGCTGCCGAAAGATTTGCAAGTGAAGTGCACAATTTATGGGGTGTTGGTGATGCTAGATGTGATAATGGTGTACTTATTTTTGTTACAATTGGGTTACGGCAAATTTATATTTCTGCGGGTCAAAAAATTCATGAAGTAATTGGTGATAATGGTATTAAAAGCATTATCACTGAAATGCAAAATCCAATGCGTGATGATAATTATAATGAGGGTTTACGAATTGGCACTAATGAAGTTATTAGCCAATTGAATAGTGGTGGTAGTGGTGGTCTAAGCAATGATGCAAAGATTGTTTTGGGTGTAGTTGGTGGTATTTTGGGTATAATTATTATTGGAGCTTGTTGTTTATATTGTTACAATGACTCCAGCCATGATCGAAAAATCCATGCACAACAATCAAGTTCAAAAGTTAAAAAAGCGCTTAAGAAGATAAATGAAGAATATGAGCATAATAAAGATCAAAATCCTGAAGATTTTCAACAAATAATTTGTCCAATTTGTTTGGAGGATTATGGAGAAGATACTAAAAGATTACAATGTAAGCATCTTTTCTGCACTAAATGTATTAACCAATGGTTCGAAAAATCTAAAAGTTGTCCAGTATGTCGAAATACCCAAAGATGTATTAATTCCAAACAACTAACAAAGCACAAACTGAATGAATTGAGTAAACAGTATCCAGATCATGTTAATTCAAGCAAAATCAGAAAATGGAATGGCGATAGTAATATTATGGATATGTTTCTTATCGTTGCTATATTAGCATCACCACCATCTCACACTTCTCATTATTCCAGACCATCAAATCATAGTACTTTTGGCGGATATGGTGGTGGTGGTGGATTTAGTGGTATGAGTTTTGGAGGTGGCGGTGGTGGCCATGGTGGAGGCGGCGGTTTTTGAAATTAGTTAAAATTGATATATTAATTTATTGATAAATTATAATTTTATTTATCAATCAATTAGTAGATGCTGTTTATTAATAGAATTTATAAACTATCTTCATTAGCAAATGTAGCTATAAGATTAAGTTCAACACTTTCAATTAATCAACCTCATAAGTTATATCCTAATTTATTAGCACCATTAGATCTGGGATTTACAGAATTAAAAAATAGAATCATAATGGGATCTATGCATACTGGGCTCGAAGAAAAAGGTGGTTTAGAGAAATTAGCAGAATTTTATGCCGAAAGGGCAAAAGGTGGTGTTGGTTTAATTATAACTGGAGGAATTGCTCCTAGCCGTGCTGGATGGATAGCTCCATTTTGTGCAAAATTGACAAATAGTAGAGAGATGGAAAAACATAAGATTATACCTCAAAGAGTTCATGAAGAGGGTGGAAAGGTTGCTCTCCAAATACTACATGCTGGTCGGTATGGATACCATCCATTAGCTGTTGCCCCTTCAAGAATAAAAGCGCCTATTAATCTATTTACACCATGGAAGTTAAGTGAAAAGGGGATTCATAAAACAATAAAAAGTTTTGTTAATACTGCAAAACTTGCCCAAACTGCCGGCTATGATGGGGTTGAGATAATGGGCTCAGAAGGGTATCTTATTAATCAATTTATTTGTTCAAGAACTAATAAAAGGACGGATATGTGGGGTGGGTCTTATGAAAATAGAATTCGTTTTCCTTTGGAAATAATAAGACAGACTAGAGAAGCAGTAGGAGAGAATTTTATAATTATTTATAGATTGTCAATGTTAGATCTTGTTGAAGATGGAAGTACAATTGATGAAGTTATTCAACTTGCAAAAGAAGTTGAATTAGCAGGTACAACCATAATTAATAGTGGAATTGGATGGCACGAATCAAGAATTCCTACAATTGCAACATGTGTGCCAAGGGGTAACTACTCTTGGATTACCAAAAGATTGTATGGTGAAGTTAGTGTGCCACTAGTTGCATCTAATAGAATCAATATGCCAGATGTTGCAGAAAAGATATTAGCTAACAAAGAAGCAGATATGATTTCAATGGCTAGACCATTTTTGGCCGATCCAGATTTTGTCAATAAGATTGTGACTGGAAAAGAGAATGAGATAAATACTTGCATTGCTTGCAATCAGGCTTGTTTGGATTTTGCATTCCAGAAGGAAAGAGTAACATGTTTAGTTAATCCATTCGCATGTTATGAAACGGAATTAGTTAATAGAAAAACTGAGAAAGGTAAAAAAATAGCTGTTGTCGGGGCGGGATTAGCAGGTTTAGCATTTTCTACTACTGCTGCAAAACGAGGACATTCAGTTACTCTTTTCGAAAGTAGTAAAGAAATTGGCGGACAATTTAATCTTGCAAAAAAAATACCAGGAAAGGATGAATTTTATGAAACAATTAGATACTACTCTTCACAGCTTGACAAATTTGGAGTTGATCTGGTATTGAATAAATGGGTTACTGTTAATGATTTAGTAGATTTTGATGAAGTTGTATTGGCCACTGGTGTTGTGTCACGAATTCCGAAAATAGATGGAATAGATCATAAGAAGGTAGTAAATTATCAGGATGTAATTGATAAAAAATGTGAAGTTGGTAAAAAAGTTGCTATCATTGGAGCTGGTGGGATTGGTTTTGATGTTGCAGAATACTTATTATCAGCATCAAATGAAGTAGATTTTAATAAATATTGGGGAGTTGATACCAAATATAAAAATAGAGGTGGTTTGGGAGAACCAAAATATGGCAAACCATCAAGAGAAATTTATATGCTTCAGAGGAAGAGTAGTAAGATGGGAAGATCTCTTGGAAAAACAACTGGATGGATTCACAGAAAAAAATTAAAAAATGGTCAGGTTGAGATGATTAATTCAGTTAAATATAAAAAAATTGATGATGAAGGTTTACATATTTTAGTTGACAAAAAAGAAAAATTACTCTCTGTGGATAGTATAATAATCTGTGCTGGCCAAATATCAGATGATAAATTATTTAAACCATTATTAAATAAAGGAATTAAAGTGCATCTAGTTGGTGGAGCAGATATTGTAGTAGAATTAGATGGTAGGAGGGCCATACGTCAGGCTACTAAATTAGGGTTATCCATTTGATTATCGAATATTAGATTCATATAAATAATTTAATCTTAAATATTTATTAATTAATTTTTTGGATAAAAGTCTAGCGATAACATTTAGAATAAGATTTATGTATTGGGTAACGTTTATGTTTTTGTTTTTTATATTTTTTAGAATATAATTTTTTATTTGAATTGGGGCATTTTAATTTTACGTTTGGAAATTTTATTGGCTTTAGAACAGATAATCCATGCTTATATTGGTATCCAGGATGTTGGATTTTTGGGTGAGAATGCCTGCCACACGTATCAAAAAAACCAGTTTTGAGAGCTCTTAAACGACAATTTGGAATGCTGCATTTACAAAAAAACAGTGGATGCTTCTTTTATATGGTGAATATGGGCAACCTTTTTTGGCACAAGAATGATCCTCACATCTATATTTGGAAGGCGGATGTTTACAAACAGCTTCTCTTTGACAGCCATGCTCATTACATTTGCAATAAGCACTAACCATCATATTCGATTTAATTGCTAACTTGTGACAACTTTGCGAACCACATTTGCAATTATAACAGTAGACATTTGGAAAATCAAATACTATTTTCCTATCACATGATAAACAATTATATTGGGTAATATTTTTTTTATTTTTTTTATCTAATCGTATTCGATCTTTAACAATATTGTGCAACAGATGACATGTTTGGCCAAATGTAATAGCACTTGCTAGCCCATTTCCATCTCCAATAACTGTAGATGTTAAAAGATCTAAAACTTCAATTGGTAGATCAACCAAGGACATTTTTATATTCGTGTTAATAATCATTGCAAATAATTAATTTATTTTTTATCAATTTTTTGTTTCCTCATTCATTGCAATCATTCGTAAACAAAAAATTGATAAAATTAACATTTAATGCTGTTTTATTATTAAAAGCATTGAATAGCAAATGGATCTATTATGTAAAAGATTCCAAAATCAAGCTATTGGTTTAAGATATGAAGATAAGACCTTAACAGTATATCTTGATAGGCCTGGATCATTATCATCATCTATGAAATTCAATTTGAATTTGAAAAAATATAAAGTAAAACAATACGCAAAGCAACTATTGAGAAAGGGTGGATATTTTAATTTTTGCAATGGAGATAAGATGTTATTCGTTGTGATTGATTGGCCACGGCACTATTTTACTTATCAGATCAAAGGCGAGCAGATAATAATTTATATGATGGGTAGAGAATCAAATCTTAGAATTATAATACCATACAAATTTCCTAATATGTCTGAGGCTATTGAATATATGATGGCTAAAAAACATGATATTGAAGCAAGAATGGGTTCATGTTTTAGAAAATTGGGAGTTCTCATGCCCTTTGGAATATTCTCGTCATTGGATGATATTGTTTCAGTTAGTTATGAAAAAAATAGAGATAAAAAATGGGCTATTAATTATTTAACGACTAATGATAATATTAATTCAGAATTCAAGTTGTATTTTGACGATAAAAGTAAATGTAGTGGATTATTCAATCTATCCATTGATGCTTTATATAAATCTGAATTATCAAAACTCTATTATAATAAAGTAGAAGAAGATGGAAAAATAATTTATGAATCTATCACTGTTCTGGATAATATTTGTAAACTTGAAAAAGTAAATGAGTATTTTAAAATATTTGATCTTGAACCATCAGATATAACAGTGTTGTATTCAGATGATAGAAGTCTAAAATTAAAAGGATATGAACATTATGATAGTATTAAAAAAATACTTTTGGAATCAAATGATCGTATATTTATAGAAAGTTCAAATAGTGTTGTATTTTTAGATTGTATTACTGATGTTATATTTGATGATATGGGGTGTGTTTGTAATCATCCCATTGGAGAAATTGCCATTCCAGAAGAATTGAAGGAACAATTAGAAGATATCGGTTTTAGAATGCCTGATATTATCACTATTTCAGGAGAGGGCAATGCACAAACATTCTATTTGGATGATGACACTGGAAAACAAATTTTGCAATTTTCTAAGATTGATAGTGATTTGGTTATGGATGATATTGTAAATGAAGACTATTTTAGTAGGAAAGGATTTAGGGAAGATGTATATATTAGATATGGCAAAATATTTTTGATTAGTATGAAATATGATGATAGATCATTATATGTATCATGTGATAATCCGAGTAATATAGGTATCAGAATACCTTTTAAAAGTTTAGAAGATATGTTAAGATATTTAGATGAATTGGAGGAAGTTATAAAAGAAAAAACTGGTGTAAAATGGATATGGTGTCCATATAAGCCAGTTGATGAGAATGAAGTTGGTGAATTTTGGTTGTGTAGGCCAGATTGGATAATTGGATTTGCCGATAATATTGATAAAGGAAGTAGTGTGAATATTCCTGCAGATGAATTATTAAATAAAGATAATCAAGAATATGAGTTTGTACATACAAGATTTGGACATAGGATGGTAAAGAAAGAATTTGCTAAACAGTTAAAAGATAAAATTGAATAAATTTATTAAATAAAACAAATATCTATCCAATAATATATAATGGTTGATGCATATCAAATAATATTTGTTATACTAATTCTAATATTTATAAAACATGGAATTCTTCATAAAGACTTTACTTGTGAAAATACAATACCAGCAATAGCATATCGCAGTTTCATCCATGTTGATTTGACGCACTTGTTAGTTAATCTATATGCTCTGTATGTTTTATCTAGGGTAGAAAAACAGATAGGATTTGCTAATTTTCTAATACTAATTTTAGTGTTGTTAGTTATCAGTACATTGATTGATTTTTGGGCATCTAAACTTATAAATTATGGTTGTAGTATTGGCTTCTCTGGAATACTATTTGGCATTTTAGCATGGGAGATGGTCACTGGCCAAGAAGTTGATTTGAGATTATTAGGAGTCATCTTCTATATGGTTTTACAACCTAGTCTAAGAAATCCAAGAGCATCATTCCAGGGTCATTTGATTGGAGCAATTAGTGGTGTGATAGTTGGGATGCTGTGGAAGAATATGATTAAATAAAATTGATTTATTATAATTTATTAAATATTAAGTAGTATTAATATTTAGTAATAATAAATGAATATTGATATCCAAGAAGATATTAAATCTAAGCTTTTAAAATACCAAATACCACATGTTGAAGGACTCGTATATTCTTTGAAAACATACAATCGTGCTTTAGATGCATCTGATACCGGAACTGGGAAAACATATAGTGCCATTGCAGTTGCCAAATCATTGGGATTAAAACCATTCATAATCTGTCCAAAATCTGTAATTAGTAGTTGGATTAATGTTTTAAAATTTTTTGATTGTGAATATTATGGAATCTCAAATTATGAATTGATACAGAACTGTAAATATTATACAAAAGCATTTAAAAATGAAAGAGTAAAATGTCCATTCATTAAAAGAGAAAAATTTGAACCAACGATAAAGAAAAGCAATAAAAAACAAAAAATAAATTATATATACCGTTGGGAATTTCCAAAAGATATACTGGTTATATTTGATGAGGCGCATCGGTGCAAAAATAAAAAGACAAATAGTAGCAAAATACTGTTTACAGCATCACAGTATACTGCCAAAATTCTTTTAATTAGTGCTACAATTAGTGATAAACCGGATAATTTCGAACTAGCTGGTTACGTGCTTGGCTTGTATATATCTATCAAAAATGCAAAATCGTGGATTGAATCAAGAGGTAAAGAATTTGATAATGTTATGCAAGGAGTACACGATGCATTGTATCCTGAGTATGCTTCTAGAATGAGAATAAGGGATTTAGGAAATTTATTTCCAAATAATCAAGTGTTAGCAGAATGTTATGATATGGATAATGCAGTTGAAATTGAAGAGCAGTACAAAATGATAGAGGATGCTGTTGAATCATTAAAAATTAAGGAGCAAAATACTGGTGGTCTTGGTAAAATAGTTATTGCGAGGCAAAAAATAGAAATGTTAAAAGTTCCGACTATTAGAATTAGCAAAGCAATATCTAGAAGAAAAATTGGCTGTTGTTATATTTGTTAATTTTACTCAAACATTGAGAACATTGGCGGATGAATTGAAAACAAATTGTTTAATTTTTGGCGAGCAAACACTAGAAGATAGGAATAAGAATATTAATGATTTTAATACCGATAAATCGCAGATTATTATATGTAATATTCGTGCAGGCGGCCTGGGCATATCATTACATGACTTGAATGGAAATTATCCACGAATATCAATCATTAGTCCAAGTTGGTCGGCACAAGATATTATCCAAGCATTAGGTAGAATACATCGTGCAAAAGGACAAACGCCAGTCAGACAAAGAATTATTTTTTGCAAAAATACTATTGAAGAATGTATTTGTAAGAGAATGAAAGAGAAAATATTAAATATTGCAAGTTTAAATGATGGTGATGCAGAAAGTTACCAAATTAAAGGATTAGTAGAAGACGATCTTGGTTCTGATCCAAATGCGGGAATGACCGAATTTGAGAAAATATTTCAAAGAATAAATGTTCTGAATGCGAAGAAAACAAGATTACAACAGGATATCAAAGATGTGGAGAATGAAATAAAATCATTAGAGCAAATTATGGGATCATATATTATTTGAATTTATTAAAAAATTGATTTATTTATTATAATATCAGTAGTTTATAATATAAAAATTAAAATTCAAAATATGGGTAATGCTATTGTTGCTACTATTGTTATTCCTATTGCTTTAATAGCAATTCCACTATGTTGTAGTGATGATCCATGTAGGGATATTGATATTATGCATCATAATATTCAATCAATGCCAAAAGTCAGAACAGAGACCGTGTATGTTAGAGATCATATCGGAGGTCATTACGAAACTAGGTTAAAAATAAAATGAAAAGAAGATTATTAAGAAAAAATGAAAAATTAATTTATTTATTTATTATTCTATAAATAATTTAATTAGATATTAGTTTATCAAATGAGTGGATCCTCAAAATCATTCAAAAATGATATTAAAAATCTAGATCCAGTTCAAACGGCAAACAGAAATAAAAGAAAACTACAGAGGGCATTAACAAACTATATCAATACAGTTATGATAACACAAATAAGAGAATTGGATAAAAAAGGCGAAAAGAATATTGTAATTCGTGGCAAAGATATTAGAAATTATATTATAGAGAATGGTTTTGACCCAGAATTTGGCATATTTTGTGAAAATCCATCCGTTATGTTTAAGTCGATTATGAAATCATTCCATCAAAATTGGCAAGTTGAACAAGCACATCTTATTGTGGAAACTGGATCAGTTGAAGATTCAAGTGATGTTTATATTAGTTGGGAAAAATCAAAATGGTGTATAATTATTTAAAAAATTGATTTATAGATATTTAATGGTATATATAGATAAATTAGATAACTAGTTTATAATGGCAGAAGATAATATTCCAATATGTAATTATCCCAACGATCAACTGTCTGGTGTAGAATGGTCTCGGATAGAAAGACAGTGTAAATCCCAAAGACATTTGGCTAAAAATGAAAATCTGAAAGACCGAATTCAGGAAGATGCTAAAACACTTGCTGAACTCGGTATTACATGCAAACAGATAGGAGATTTTATGAGAACTATTAAATATAGATTTTCAAAATACCGCGAACTAAATAACCATGGAGAAATGAGTAGAGATGAGAAAAAATTAGTCAAAATAAACACTGGTATGAATTTTGCCTATAAGGGTGTTATCCTTGATGGAAGATATGAAGTATTTTACCTAGCTTGGATGGGTGCAGAGGAATGTCCATTTCAATCACCACTTGACAAAAAATATCATGGATATGAATATGGATATTGTGACTGGGGATTTCATAAGGTTGGCACAGATGAATGGTTTCGGTATGGTGATCTGCTTATGCACGAGATAGAAGCTCATGGGTTTTTCCAATCTGAAGGATCACATTATAGGGTTGATCCTAAAGAATTTATAGAGTTCTTCGAGTTAAAACCAGGCGTTGATTATAGTCCCAATATAGAAGAAATTGAAGTGTGGGAAAGTGGAGGAGGTGTTTCGGGTGGTACCAAGACTTTCGAAGAATTTGTGGAAAAATTTATTGTAGATCAGAAAAAGATGTACGATGCAGATTATTCACAGGTTGATAGGATTGAGACAGAAGATTATGATGCAATTCTTATGAAATCCGATACTTGGAAAGCCTATGTTTTGCTAAATAGAAAAAATAAAGAGTGTAAAGAAAAAATAGAAATCTTTGATAGAACCCTTAATTTCAAACCACTCTGTATGACATTCTGCAGATTATGTGAATCTACTAAAAATATTTATCTGGATGAACCTTGAATATTTTTTATTTCAATTTTATTAATTAAAAACTTATATTACATGGCTTGTGATCAATAAATGTTACTTTATAACCTCTGTGTTTCCCACCACATAAACCAAACTCTTGAAATCTGATTGTCTCCTTTGCTGCTCTAAACATAAAACCGAGATGGCCTATTTTTTCTAAACACACAGGATCATCAAAGTTAAAATTCTCTTCACCATTATCAATGTTGTAGGATATTTTATTTGCTACTAATTGAAGATTATCCCATTCTATATCTAATTCATCTAATGGTTGGATAATTAATGTTTTTACATTGTAGCATCGACCAAAAAGGTTTTTATTGCCATCGGTGTATTTTCTATAAAATTTTAATGATTTATTGAGCATAAAATGATCACTATCATTCCATTCCTTGATATATTTTTCTTTTTTTATCAACCTATTATATTTCCGATAAATTATATCATCATCTGTATTGCTTTTATACCATCCATTATTCTTGATTAGTTCATTTAATTCATTTTTAGTTAATATATCTTTTCTTTCTAATCTCACCATTCCAAGCAGATTACTGACTTCTTCATAAATCACATATCTAAAATCATATACAGGAATCTTCCAATAAAACTTCCCCGATACATTTATTGTTCCTGAAATTGGATAATCTCTTATACCATTTAATTTAATGTTACCATTCTCTAATATTTCAGTTTCTGGTAGATTACATGAACCATCCAAACAGACAATTTTACGATCGTCTTTAGAATCATTTCCGAAGTTATTCTCCTTGTAGTCTACAAATAGGGTCGAGCTATAAGGAGAATAAAGAACAACATGCTTAGTTATATCCATATTTTTTATATAAAAATATATAATACTTTAAGTTTGTTTATTTTTCATATAAAATATAGCAATAAACAAATATAAAAATGGAACAGTATTCGTGGGAAGAAATTTCGAAGCACAATACTGAAGAGAGTTTATGGATTGTTGTAAATGATAAGGTGTATGATGTGACTGGATTTTTAAAAAAACATCCAGGTGGTATGAATCCCCTAAAGTATTTTGCTGGAAAAGATGCAACAGATAAATTTAAAACGATTGCTGGGCATAGGATAAGTGAAATATTACCAGATATTCTGAAGAAACTGTGTGTTGGCGAAGTCAAAAAGGATAATTAGATTATTTTATTCACTATTAGTATATATGGACATTCAGGAATTTATATTCAAACATGATATTTTAGGATTATCTGTAGGTACTATAATTGGCCTTAGTGTAAAAGACTTTATCCAAACTTTTACAAATATAGTTATAGAGCCAACTATTAATAAATATATTACTAGTAATATTCAAAGTGATATTTTCCCAGTAAATACAGTGTCGGTCGTACTATCATCATTTATACAACTGATAACTTTGATTGTTTTAATTTTCCTTGCTATGAAATATATTTTTAATCCAATGTTTAAAGAGTATCGGACAGAAATTGAAAATAAGGAAAGAAAGGAAAAACTAGAAGAAAAAAAGTGGAAAGAAAAAGTTGTTGCATTGTTGGAAAAGATGGTAGTGTACCCTAATAGACCTTTTATGGGTTAATTTGTTAGTTGTTTTTATTATAAAATCAAAACAACTAAGTATAAATATCATTGCTCTTATGCCACAGCATCCACAAGATAACAGGCATGAAATATAAATATGCGCATGGTAGTTTACCAAAATACATCCAGTAGAGAATGATTAGTCCACAACTTATGATCCCTGCCACTACATCACCAATAGAATTTTCAACGTAGTCATTATCAAGAGTTCGTAAGGCTGGATTTATTTTTGGATTAAATATTGGAGCAATATAATCATAAACAATACCCTCTCCACTTAATTTACTTGTATTACCTAAAAATTCTTCGATTATATGAACAATAGTTATAAATATTAATAGTTTGGTAGCATCCGTAACATTATCTATTCCAAGATAGTGGTGTAAAATTATGTAGGCGAATCCAGGGAAATAAAAATGGTAGATGGACCAGTAGTCAAAAAAACATTTTGATTTTGGATTTGACCAACTACCAAATATGCAAATTCCATCGGGATTCCAAGTGAAGCTTCTCTTTCCCATCTATATTAAAGACAAAATAAAAAATTTATTCAATGAATTTTTTATTTCTTCATTCGTATGCTCATTCATAAATAAAAAATTGAATTTATAATTATTTAAACAATTTAAAAATTAAATTATAAATAATAATTAAGGAATGCCATATATTCCTAATATATACGGACTAAAGAGTCGAACTGAAGTAGTTGAGCTTTCCAAAAAGGTTCGTCGAATTCGTAGAAGTATGAAGAGGACAGGAAAATCAAAGAATTATATTATTGGAGTAGCTGGTTTGGGTTGCCCAAATGGTCGCAAGAAATGCAGGATGTGTAGGAAATTTAAAATGGGGAAGAATTCCCGTGGAAATAGTAGGAGGAATATTATTCGAAATAGTTGGAATTAGTTTAGTGTAAAACACATTTTTGTTTATAAACATATAAAAAAAATTGATAATATAATTTACTGTGTATTGTACAATATTTAAAATATTGTAATCAATTATTGTTAAATAACACTTGTTAAAATACAATATGAAACATATGTCTACTATTTCAATACAACTTGCAATTTATAAGACTACACTTCTTTTTTCCATCATATTGTTTGTACTGAACTTTAGGAATATATTTCAAACAATTACATCTATGAAAAGTGTAGTTTTGACAATTCTTTCTGGCATGTTGACATATGTTGTGTATGGTGAAAATCCGAATAGGAAAGTGAAAAATCATTCAACTAGTATAGGGGAAACATATCAGATTGTTCCAAAAGTAAAACTATCACTATCAGCGAAGATCACTCAACAAATACAAACTACCAAATCAAAAGGTGTATCAGTAGTAGTTACACATGGTTCATCTGATCGTGGCAAGGAGTATACGGTTGCAATGAAATGCATTGTTGGACGTGATAATGGTGAATTTAGTTTAGCAACTTTTAGAATTAAGGATCCCAACAAACTAATATCAGCAAATCATTGTGAAATTGAATGTGATGAAAATAGTGATTGTTACAGAATACAAGATAATTCAACCAATGGAACATTTATATCAAAAACTAATAGTGATGGGAGTTACAAGTGGATTCCTGTATGTAAAGGAGTTAAGAGAAAATTGACGCCTGGTATATTTTTGAAATTGGGGACAAGTGTTATTTTAAAGACATTTGAAACAGAAGATTTTGAAGAACTAAAAAATAATCTCGCACATGAAGAGATATTGAAGGTACCAGAAGAACTTCTCCAATCTGCCAATAGTGTATCTCCACTACCCAAAATTATAAATAAGAAACCATATGGTCTAATGATTATAGTTGCCGCTGATAGTGGTAATGTAAATACAGGGAAAGTTCAAAAGTGTGATACGGTGTTGAAACTTGGTCGTTTTGGTGTTGCAACAAATATAGATGGTCCAGATATCTTTACTATTATCGATGATTCTAAACTACTATCAATCAACCATTGTGATATTTATTGGGACCAAAGTAAAAAATGTTATATGGTCAAAGATCTTTCAATCAATGGTACGTATATATCAGCCCCTGGAAATTATTGGCTCCGAATCATGAAAAATAAAGCTACAGAATTGAAGCCTGGTATGTTTTTGCGCCTAGCTAAGCAAGTTATTCTAAAAGTATTTAATGTTGATGAGTATGAAAAGGCCGAAAAAGATGCAAACATTACTTTCTATGAGATGGCAAAGATACCTGATGGACTAGTTAAACTGGAAAAGATGATTAAGCCAGTTGATAAAGAAAAAGTGGAAGAAGTAAAAGAAATGGAACATTCTTCATCTTTCAAAATTGGGGATAGTATTGATAGTAATTTCATTATTGGAGTAGATATTTGATTAATTTTTATTTGAATAATTTAGCATTATGCAAATAAAAATTTACGAAATATAAAAAATTTGAAAGTATCACTCGTTTAGCAAATAATATAAATAAATACTATAATAAATAGTAAATATGACATATGGCATAATTGAAATAAATGAATCTAAAGCATTTATTGGATTCGTTGATACATCTGAGGAATTTAAAGAATTTATTCAAAAAAAGTATCCAGATGTAATATATATGGAAGATATTAGTCTAGACGATTTAAGAGATGATGTATCAGCAGAGGAAGGCCCTTATTTAATCAAATTAGAAAATCATATTTATTTAGTAAAGAAATATATGGAACATGATGTTGGTTTTTTCTCTGCCAGATCTTACTATGAAACCTCAATTGAGTGTCGTTGGGGATTGATAGAATGTTCATGAAATTCGTTCGATAAATATTTATAATATATAGTTATATTATAAGTATGAAATACGCTATAGTTGAAGAAAAAGATTCTAAATCAATTGTTAAATTTGTGAATTCAGTTGATGAATTCAAAGAAGCTGTTAAAAACAGATATCCTGAAGCAATAGTTTTAGAAAATGTCACAACTGATGAGTTAGAAAAACAGTCGCAATTTGATGTTGGAATATATCTATTAGTATCAGACAATAAAATCAAACTAGTTGATAAATCCATCTATCTTAGTAAAGGGTATTTGTATAATTCAGAGTGTCAAAAAACTACCCTTATTAGTACATGTGAATTAGTCAATTGTTTAGTTAATATTAAGAGAAAAACAAAATTGGATTATATTAAATCAAATATCAAATCATTTGATTTAACTAGAATTAATGATAATTCTAGAATTAGTATTATTGGAGGAAAGGGTAGTGGCAAATCAACTATTATTGCAAATATATTGAATCAACATGATAATAAATTTAGATCAAACACCCTGATAGTATCACCTTGTGAAAAGGTAACACAATATTATAGAAACAAGTGCCCATATGCAAAGGTAATTTATGAAATGGATGATGAAATTATTAATGATTATCTGCATAATGGAAGAAATGGAGCCATTGTTTTTGATGACTGTATTAAAATAACTAATTATAAAGTGGTCATGGATGCCATACTTAATAGAGAAATATGTAATAAAATGATTATTGTTTCTTACAAAGATCCATTTGTTATTCCTCCATCTACCAGAAGAAATCTTGATTATGTGTTTTTAGTAAATCAAACATTGAATAAAAAAATATTGTTTAAACAATTTAAGGATTTATTCCCAACTTTTGGATATTTCCAGAATATTTTCACCAGCATAACAAAAAACTTTGGATGTATGGTGATAAATAGAACATCTGATGAAAAAGAGTTGTCAGATAAAATATTTAAGTATCAATTACGATTTGTGTAAGCTATTTTTAATTAAAAAACATATAATTAAAAATTGAAAAAATAAATATTTAATAGATCTTTTTTATTTGAAAACTTGAATAAAGTGTGCATTGGAAATCAACTCCATACACAAAAATCATGTCGTCTTATGAGAATTGCTCAATATGTGGCAAACCACATCCGCCGAAATTGAGGCCAATGGTGGGAGGAATTATCAACTGTAGTTGTTGTGGGAAAAGAGCAGGAGAAAATAATGAAAACTATGTGAAAAATCCACAAATATGGTTCATTGGAGATCCATTGTGTGGATACTTCTATTGCAACAAGTGTGAGTATTTTCTAGATGCCTTTTTGGTATGTCGCGAAAAAGTTGCAATTGCGACTATCCCTGATGATCTTCTTCCCTTTTTTGATAGTTGTATTGTTGGAAAAGAGCTCAATGTTAAAAGAAGTTCAGGCAAGATAGAGGCTGGATGGAAAATTACCAGGATCGAATTTTGGGCGGATAGCAATAAGGTGAATATTGTTGTTAAAAGTGGATGTACAGAGAAGAATATGCCCATCAAAGAGCTTGCTGATGTAAATAAGTAAGTGTAAATATTATAAATAATGTAAATACAAGAATAAATAAATTTATTTTTGTATTTCATTACATTTTATAATAAATGCAAATTCAATTTTAAAAAATTGATAATTTTATTTATTGTAATATCCACTATATTAGGATTTAATAGGAAACTATTGTTGTATTAGCATCAATTGATCAATAAATGACGCTTGTTTCCAAGTGTTATGCTATTCTTAGGCAGTCATCGTTTCAGAGGTCATTTTGGGTGGTTGTTAGTATATACACTCTAATTGGTATTCTACCAACTTACTATCTTGATGGAGTGAACAATGATGATCCGGATTTGGCCATGAAAGCTATCAAGGCGTATGTAATTTCCAAAATTGTCATTCAGTTTCTGAATTATTTTTACGATCAGTATGTGATAAAGTTGACTCTGGATTTGCAGAAAATTTTCGAAAAGGATGCATACCATAAGTATGATTCTATGAGTTTTCAATCTAAGACTTTGGAACAAGCTTCTGACTTTCAAAGGAAGATGAAGAATGCATCCTGGATTATCAGCAATATGATTGATTGGGGCGTTCCAACTCTGATCAGATTGATGACCTCGATTTTGGGTGCTATCTGGATTTTTTACAACCAAGGACTCCTGAAACTACTTTGTCTGATCTTGTTTGCAAATTTTGTGATTTACTGGACTATTATCAGGAAGCTCCAACATAAGTACACAAAACTTCGATCCAAAAAGAGGAATGAGCATGATCAGCTGTGGTCATTGATTACTGCGAAGTTGCCTTGGTTGGAGACGGGTGCTATTGATCCAGATAAGTTGGTAGGAATGGAATCAGAAATAATTTCGGGACAAACGGAAATTCATTTGATGTGGCAGAAGATTTCTTTTGTTACTAATTTTTTTAATGTGATGCCTTTGATTTGGTTTCTTTTCTATGATGAAATTGATTCTGGCTATTTCCTTCTTATTACTAGTGTTTTTGAGAATTTTACTAGTTCGCTGAGCAGCCTAATGAATTTCATGAATCAGTATACAAGTTATCAGATGAAGTATGAATTATTCGAAGATATCTGGAAGGATAAAGAATTTAAAGCCACGCCTCTCAAGTTTAAAATGCCCTATACTATTCATGTTCTGGGGAATCAGGTCAAACGTGGTAAATTCATTATGAATATACCAAGGATGCAAATTACTCTTGGTGATAAGATTCTAATAAAAGGACGATCTGGTCATGGCAAGTCTACTTGGATTGAGGCTCTGCTAGGGAAAATGAAGGGTGTAACTTTGAAGAATGGAGAAAAGCCTGAAAATTATTATCATCAAGTAGCTGAATTCTACCAAAACATTAAAGAGAAGATGCCTACAAAGACCATTACAATTAGACAGTTGTTTGATGATGAACAGGACAATGATTTGATTCAACATTGTCTTGAAATTGCGTGTGCTTGGAATTGGGCTCAGAAACTTGAACCTCATAAGGAGAAGGAACCAATTAAGATGATGACATTTACAGATGTTGTTAATGTGGTCAAGAAGCATCTATTCGGTTGGAAATCAAAACCTATCAAGGAACTAGATCTTGAGATTGGCATCGAGAAGTCAAAGCCGCATATTTTCGATCGAAAGATTTTTGAAAAGCATTCTGGTGGTGAAAAGACTCGTCTGGCTTTAGCAACTAGGATTCATCAGATGATCAAGAATGACGCCAAATGGTTAGTTTTGGACGAGCCAGAGCAGGGATCAGATCCAGAAGTTGCATATCAAATTGTCCAGAATATTCTTAACGAGTTTCAAGGCACGACTCTGATTGTAATTTCTCATTTGGAGTTCATCCAAAATAAGTTCGAGTGGACTCAAAAGTATACCGTCCATGAGGGAATGGTTAGTGTGATGAATTGATTTTAATTCTTGTTAGAATTTTATTTTATAATAAATATTTAATAAGAAATGCCTTTTAAAAGTGAAAAACAAAGACGTTTATGCTGGTATCTTTATAATAAAGATATAAAAGCTGGCAGGAAACCAAAATGGGATTGTAGAGAATGGGAAAAAGAAACTAAAAAATTAGGTAGACCATTACCTATTAAGAAAAAATCTAAAAAGAGATCCCAAAAAAAATCTAAAAAAGGATCTAAAAAAAAATCTAAAAAAAGATCCAAGAAAAGATCAAAGGGTAGATATAAGAGAAAGAGATCGAAGAATAGATAAATTTACATAATCAAACTATTTTATGCGTTTACCATTAAAATTAATAGTATTAACCTATAATATTATGAATTACTCACCATTTGAAGCATGTTTGCATTCAAAAACAAAGCCTTTCAACTACTATTATAACACATGTTTATCATGTGGAGAAAAATCATGCAGTCATCCATTCGAATACATGTCATTGAGAAAACCAGATAGGTACACACAAGAATGTATGAGATCGATGCCCTGGAAAAATGGACTGTATGAACAAAAATTCTGTACATTATGTAATGAAAATTTACGTGATAACATATGCTATAATTAAGCATAATCATGAACATATTCATAATCTTTCCCTTTCATATGTTGTTTTGGAAACTTAGTATATGATTAATATTTTTAAATAGAAAAAATTGATTTAATATTATCTTAGCTGTATTATACAGTTTAAATAATATTAGTTAAACATGGCATACAATAATAAAGATGAAGAGCGTCGCAAAAAAGAAAGTCGCGAAGATTTCCAAAGAATAGTTGGAACAATTACTGGGGTTCTCCAAAGTATGAGTAGGCGAAGGGCTGCAATTGATGATCCAAAAATTAGATATGCATTATTGATTGATAAACTGTGTATGATTGTCGATACCATGTCAAATTTTGCAAAATACGAAGCGCATAGATTGGAACTAAATGATCATGCTATTGAACAAATTGATGAAACTAGTAGTGATATCCAAAATGAATTAAATGAAATGATAAAATGGATTTCTGCATATGACCATGCCAATGATTGGACAGTTATGAATGCAGGTGAAGATGGAACTACAGAAGCAGAAGCAGAGGCAGAGGCAGAAGGGGGATATGAAGAATAAAGTTGATTATTTTATTGATTAATCATTTAATGGATAAAATAAATATTAAGAATGGAGTGTTTTAATTGCAAAGCAAATGATACAGAAATATATAATTATGAAATACCATGGCATTATAGGCCAAAATATAAATATAGAATACGCAATGGAGAAACAGATAAAATGACTACACTTGAAGTTAATCTTTGTGAAAATTGTGGCTATTATGCAACTTATTCAAGTGATAGTTTGTTGGGTTGGGACTGGTGGGATGCTATTGATGGTCTAGATATGATCATTGAATTTGGAAAAAGAATGAAGGAACATGATATCGAACAGTATTATGAATATGAACTACCAGCTGAAATGACAGCCGCTGTACTAGATGTTTTACGATATTCGTCCTGATTTTTTATAAATTGGTCAATATCCATGCGCATCTTTTCTAGATCAAAATATTCACTGTAGATATTTGGATGATACAACCTCAAGTATTCCAAAGGAGACATTACTGACAACTGCATGAGTAATTGTAGTGTTTGGTATCCAATAATAATCATATTTAACAGAAGACATGTATACAATAAACTGTTTGAGAATAGTATGTTTATTAAATTGGATATTGTCATCCATATGAACCATAATGGCAATATTATCCAAACAAATGTCGTTAAATAGTATGGACCATTGAAAATTGGAGTTCCAAATAGTAGGTTGATGTCATTTGATATATTTGTCTTTAGTTCATTTAAACTTTTGTTTGTTTTCCCTTCAAAAATATCTTGTAGATCTTTCCTATATGATCTGACTACACTTAATTTTCTTAAATAAGTTATATATATCTTATTATCAATTATAATTGTCGAAATGGTAATAGCTAACATAGTAGCTAAATTAATGAATTCATTATTTCCATATTTTTTATCAAAAATAGGAAGACATGTATAAATAAGATATGGTGAAATAGTTAGTAATTTGAAAAGATTATTTTTATGTTGTGTAAAAAATGAATCATGAATTACTGGATCAAGTGTTTCTTGCATATTATTGCTATTATTTGATTAATAATAAACAACAAGCATTTAATGAATAAATTATCAATTTTTATTAAAAATTGATATTTTTTTTAAATAATTATAGATTTTTATCTATTCAAATTAAACAATATGAATCAATATTTCACATGCGAAAAATGCCATATCATCAAAGATCAAGAAATATTTGTTAATCATTTGGGAGAAAAAGTCCCGATAGCAAATCATATTTTTCGATATATAAATTGTGAGGTTATAAAACCATTTCTTAATTATTCTATTGGTGATAAATTGTGGTTGGTTGAAATGAATATGTCAAATGTGATACGTATATGGGATGATAATGAATATGAGAAGGAAAGATTTAAATTTGGATTTGGTCCGACAACCATAGGTAGATATAAGGTATCTATTGATGGTAAAGAATTTAATTGTTTTTTGCATGTTTGTAATGGTTGGTTTTATCTAATAGAAAAAGGGGGTTATCCAGTAGTAGATGATGGTCGTATTAAAATTAAAGGGTGTAAATTTACAAAAGGATGGAGAAAATATGAAGAAGATTTTGAAATAAAAGAATTTAATTTTAATCCAGAAGGACAATTTACTATTAGATTTTATAATGAGCCTGAAGATATTAATGGGACATTCGAATTTAAGATTGATCAGTTTTAAGATCAATCTTCCATCTCACCCCTAACCTAAATTATTATGCGTTTATTTTATATAAGATGTCAATCAAAGCTGTACTCATAGAATGTGATCCGGGCAATACACTCGGCGGATCATGCATAAGAGATGTTCACAATATTGCTAAATTTTTGTTGGAACATGGTGTTGCTGAAGAAAACATACAGATTTTACTAACTGACATGTCAAAAGGTTCTATGGAAGGAATTAGCTATTCGCAATCTAGAAAACTACTTGAGATCCTTGATAGTTTAGAATTAAATAGCGGTGATACATTAATTGTTCTGCTAAGTGGTCATGGATACACAATGGGTGATCGTGATGGTGATGAAGAAGATGGCAGAGACGAGTATGTAAATGTAGGGATGGTAATAACAGATGATATGTTGTATGAACATATAGTATTGAAGCATAATATGAATGGGGTTAACATTTTGATGTTAGGCGATACGTGCCATTCAGGGACTATGTTTGATCTACCATACAAATGTGATTTGAATAGTATGAAAATAATAAACTGTTCTAAAAGAAATGATAAATTAAATGTTAATGCTATCTCATTATCTGCTTGTTTGGACAGCCAGTTGTCTATGTGTGATATTGGTGATAAGGCTGGATATGGTGGTTCATT
>JABAOH010163786.1_pt2 | contig 30197 bp, 31 predicted proteins | sample 7062181 | NCBI WGS metagenome assembly JABAOH01 (sample SAMN14538630, study PRJNA623070) | marine sediment metagenome | biome: marine biome [ENVO:00000428]; feature: marine pelagic biome [ENVO:01000023]; material: deep marine sediment [ENVO:00002113]; isolation source: pool of 5 deep marine...
CATCCTCATCGACACCGACGTGCCCGGCCTGGCGGTCTCGCGGCCGTTGATCGGCGCCATCGGTTTTGCCAGCGCCCTGCTGCTGATGGCGATCATCGGTTTCGCGGTGCGCGCCCGCCAGCGGCCGGTAGTGGCCGGCCGCGAGCAGATGGTGGGCGCCCTGGGCACGGCGCTGGAGGGCTTTGACGGGCGCGGCGAGGTATATGTACACAGCGAGCGCTGGAGCGCCGAGACGGAAGCGCCGGTGCGGCAGGGACAGGCGGTCGAGGTGACCGGCATCGAGGGCCTGGTGCTCCGGGTCCGGCCTGTCCCGGAGGCGCATGAGGGCACACATTGAAGTGATGGAGGAACATTGCCATGTTTGAATACCTCGGGGGTATCCTGGTACTGGTGGTGCTGGCCTTGCTGGTCAATGCCATCAAGATCCTGCGCGAATACGAGCGCGGCGTCATTTTCCAGCTCGGCCGGTTCTGGAAGGTCAAGGGCCCCGGGCTGATCATCGTCATTCCCATCATCCAGCAGATGGAGCGGGTGGACCTGCGCGTCATCGTCATGGACGTGCCGACCCAGGACGTCATTTCCCGTGACAACGTATCGGTGCACGTGAATGCGGTGGTGTATTTCCGGGTCATCGACCCGGAGAAGGCCATCATCCAGGTCGAGCGCTACCTCGAGGCGGTCAGCCAGCTGGCGCAGACCACGCTGCGCTCCGTGCTGGGCCAGCATGAACTCGACGACATGCTCGCCGAGCGCGATAAGCTCAACCACGACATCCAGGCCATCCTCGACCGCCAGACGGACGCCTGGGGCATCAAGGTCGCCAACGTGGAGATCAAGCACGTGGACCTCGATGAGAGCATGATCCGGGCGATCGCCAAGCAGGCGGAGGCCGAGCGCCAGCGGCGCGCCAAGGTCATCCACGCCACCGGTGAGCGGCAGGCCGCCAAGGAGCTGGTGGAGGCCGCCCGCACCCTGTCGCAGGACGAGCGCGCCCTGCAGTTGCGCTACCTGCAGACGCTGACCGAAATCGCCGGCGACAAGAGCTCGACCATCGTGTTTCCGCTGGATCTCGTCCAGCGGCTCAAGAGCGCCCTGGAGTGAGTGGGCGGGCCTAGTCGGTCAGGGCCCGGATCTCGTCGTCCCGGCCGGTCATCTGCCAGCGGATGAGCGACACCGGGATGACGCCCGCCTGGTCGAACTCGGCGAAGAACTCGGCCAGGTTGAACTCGCCTTCCCGCTCGCGGCTCCACTCCGCCAGCAGCCGCTCGATCAGGTACTTGCCGGTGACGTAGCTGGTGCCGTAGCCGGGCTGGCGCAGGTAGAGCTGCTGCTCGAAGCCGAGCAGGTCGAGGTCCTCGCGCATCCAGCCGCGCGGGGTCCAGGCGACGTGGAAGTCGCGCGCCTGCTTCATGGTGAAGGTGTTGGCATGCGCGTGCAGCGAGCCGAGGCCACGCGCCGCGCGCTGGGCCAGCATGATGTAGACCAGTTCACGCGACCGCGGGGTGGCGTCGAACAGCCCGGCGTGCATGGCCATTTCCTCGAAGCCGGTGGCCATGCCCTCGGCGCGGCTGTCCCAGATGTTGTACAGCAACGGCCCCCGCCGGATGGGGCTGGCGTGCGGCGCGGCCTGCATGCGGGCCAGGTCGAACCAGTGATACCAGTGCGTCCACAGGGCCAGCGGGTCGTGGTGGGCGACGGTCCAGAAGAAGTTGCGTGACTCGGCAGGCACGAACGCGCCCATGTGCGCGCGCAGCGCCGGCTCGATGTACGCGTAGGGCGGCAGGATTTCCTCGTCGCGCAGGAAAGCGACGAAGCGCTGCAGAGACTGCTCGGCGCGCTGGTCGTATTCTGCGGCGCTGGCGATGGGCACGCTGGGCGGCAGCGCGCGGTTGTGATGCTCCTCCAGGCGCAGCATCGCGTGCGCCCGGTCCAGCTCGCGCTTGAGCAGCGCGACCTCCTCCTCCCAGGTCAGCGGCACCAGGTGCACGTTGCGCAGGTACCAGGTGTAGTTCTCCTTGCCGATGCCGGACGGGCCGGTCTTGGCGGGCGCCTGCGCTTCCAGCCAGGCGGCGAATTCCACGGTGGCCGCCCGTGCCGCCGCAACGGCCGCGCGCAGCGGCTCGCCGGCGGTGGCCGTGCGTTCCGCCAGTTGCGCGAGGTGCGCGGCCTGGTCGCGGATGTTCTTGATGCCGCCGATCCACAGATCGCGCGCGTTGCCCGTGAGGTTGCCGCGCGCCTGCCGCAGCAGCGGCGGGATGGTGGCGAGCTCCGCCGCCAGCCGCGCCTCGGCCTCCGCATCCAGCGGAAACGCGTAGGTCCAGAGCTCCACCAGGGCGTGGTGATTCGGCCCCTCGTGCGCGGGCGTATCGCTTTGAAAAGTCCACACCGAGGTGTAGAAGGCCGGGTCGCGCACCCAGGGCTGCAGCACCCGGATGTTGAAGTCCATGCCGTTCATCTCGGCCCGCACCAGGTGCCAGTCGACCTGCTGCTCCACCGGCCAGGCGCTGCGGTCGATTGCGGCCAGGCGCTGCTGGAAGTTCTTCAGTCGCGCATGCCGGTCCCGGGTGGCGGCCGCGGTGTAGTCCGGCGCGCCCTCCAGCATCGGTGGCCGCTCGAACGCTCGCCAGTCCTCGAACAACTGCTCGAGCTGGCCGTAGCCGTCCGCAGCCGCCGCGACGCTGCCGGCGCCACACATCAACAGGGCGGCCAGCAACGGCCGGGCGAGATGCTGCAAGCGAATGCAATTCATGTTCGGGGCCTCCCGGGCGAGCGCTGTGAGCCGCCCATGATCACCCGCGCCCGGCGGGGGCGCAAGCCGACGCGGCGCATGGAAAAGAGGGGCCGGCGGCCCCTCTTCTCGCGCGGGTGGAAGACGCTCAAAACGTGTAGCGAACCTGCACGCCGTAGCTGCGCCCCTCCGCCGGGTAGCCGAGGGCTGCGCCGATGCGCTTGGGATCGGTCGTCGCATCGCTGAGCGAGGTGAAGCGCACCGAGGTCTGGTAGTACTCCTCGTCGGTCAGGTTCTTCACGATCGCCGCCACCTCCCAGTTCTGCAGCTCGCCGAAACGGTAGCCGGCGCGGAAGTCGACCAGGGTCAGGTCGTCCTGTCCGACCACGTCCTCGTTGAATTGCGAGTGGTACAGTTCCGAGGAATGGCTGACCTGGCCGAACACGTAGGCGGTGTTGGCGCCGAGCTGCCATTCGTAACGCAGGTTGCCGACCGCCTTGAATTCGGGCGCGTTGATCAGCTCGTTGCCGGCCAGGTCCACGACGTCGACGCCGAAGGTGGTGATGAAGTCGTCGTACTCGCTGTCCAGCCAGGTGGCGGCGAGATTGAACACCAGCCCGTCGGCGAGGATGGCCGAGAAATCCAGCTCCAGGCCCATGATCTCGGCCGAGGCGGCGTTCTCGATGCGCGTGGTGCCATCGGCGAAGGTGGACACCTGCAGATCGTCGTAGTCGTAGAAGAAAAACGACCCGTTCAGGCGCATCCGGTCATCCTTCCACTGCGACTTGAAGCCCACCTCGTAGCTCCACAGCTCCTCCTGGTCGAACGGCGGCGCGACGGATGAGAGTGAGTTGGTGCCGCCCGACTTGAAGCCCTTGGTGATGGTGCCGTACCAGAGCATGTTGTCGTGCGGCCGGTACTCGATGCCAACCTTGGGGGTCCAGTCGTCCCAGCTGTCCTTGGTGGCGCGGCCGCCGAACGGGAAATCGAAGCTGCTCGCATCGGGGTCGGCCAGGCCGTCGAAATTGAAGCGCAGGCCCCAGTTGGAGAAGTCGTCCTTTTCCTCGTCGTTGTAGCGCAGGCCCGCCGTCAGCCGGGTGCGATCGTTGAGGCTGAAATAGACTTCGCTGAAGATCGCCCACGCTTCCGCATCGTTACCCGCGAAGATGTTGAACGATCCGCCAAAATTGACGGCCGGCAGGCCGAGCGCCTCCCTCTTGTCCTCGGACATGAAGAAGGCCCCGATCAACCAGTCGAAGCGGTTGTCGCCCGAGGTCGCCAGGCGCAATTCCTGGGTGAACTGCTCCGCCTCGCGCTGGTACTGGGTATTGGTGACGAACAGCTCGGTGCCATCCGTGTTGAAGCTGAAATCGTCCTCGAAATCGCGGTAGGCCGTGATCGAGGTCAGCGACAGGCCGTCGCCGAGCTCCCAATCGAGGGTCAGCGTCAGGCCCAGGATCTCCCAGTCCTGGAAGGTGTCCATCTCGTTGCGCGTCTGGCCGAAACGGGGGTTCGGCAGGGCGCCCAGCCGCTGGCTGGTATGCAGGTCGTCGCGCCGGCGCACGGTCAGGTTGTGGCCGTCCGACTCGGTGTACTCGGCGATGAATTCCGCGCGGAAGGTATCGCTGGGATGGAAGTCGAGGATGCCGCGCATCGCCCAGAAGCTCTTGTCGTCGATGGTGTCGCCGCCGGCCGGCTCGAGGTCGTCCGTGTAGCCGTCATCGTCCGTCCAACGCCCCGCCAGCCGGAACCCGACCGTGTCCGAAATCGGACCACCCACGGCCGCCTCCACCTCGTAACGGTCGAAATTGCCCGCGTAACCGCTGATGTAGCCCTGCCGCTCCGCGGTCGGCTTGCGTGAGATGACGTTGATCACGCCGGCCGTCGCATTGCGCCCGTACAGCGTGCCCTGCGGCCCGCGCAGGATTTCCACCCGCTCGACATCCAGGAACTGGCTCAATACCAGGTGCGGGCGCCCAAGGTACACGCCATCCTGGTGCACGGCAACGCTGGAATCCTGGCCGATGCCCAGCAGGTTCGAGCCGACGCCCCGGATGTAGACCTGGCCCTCACCGCCCGCGCGGCTGAAGGACATGCTGGGGTTCTGGATGATGATGTCCTGCAGCGCCTCCAGCTGCATCTCCTGCAGGAAGTCGCCCTGGTAGGCGGTCACCGCCACGGCGGTGTCCTGCAGGGTGGTCTCGCGCTTGGTTGCGGTGACCACGACTTCCTCGATCATCAGCCCCTCGTCCTCCTGCGCCATCAGCGGCGGTGCCATCAACAGCGCCGCCAGCATGACGATCATGCTCCTGTAGGTTGCTTTCATTGTCGTTCTTCCTCGAACNNTCCCGTTCCATGCGCGCTGCGCCGAAATCTCGGAGCATAAGCTACCATATAAAGACCTAAAGTTATAACATTATGCAAATCTGCCTGCCCTGAGCGCCACGGCAATGAACGCGCTGCATCACGGAACGTGCCGCCCCTGACTCCGAGACCCGAACCGCCCTCGGTGCTGCTGCTCGGGATCGCCAGCAGCCTCTCGCCCTTTGGCGTGACCATTGCGGTACCCATCCTGGCGGGCATTGCCACCACCTTCGCTGCCAGCGCCGGCGCGGCGCAGTTCGTGATTTCCGCCTACCTGCTGGGCCTCGCACTGGCACAGCCGTTCAATGGCTTCCTGTGCGATCGACTCGGGCGCCGCCCGGTGCTGCTGGGCGGGTTCGGGGTGTTCGTGGCGGCGAGCGTGGCGGCAGCGTACGCAACGCAGCTGGAACTGCTCATCGCATGCCGGTTCCTGCAGGCCGTCGGGGTGAGCGTCGGCACCGTCGCCAGCAGGGCCGTGGTGCGGGACACCCGCGACGCCGCGGGCGCGGCGGAGGCCCTGGCCTATATCGCTGCCGCCATGGGCTTCGCGCCCGTCGTGGCGCCCATCCTGGGCGGCTGGCTGGGCGCGTCCTGGGGCTATCAGACCGTCTTCTGGATCACGGCCCTGATGGGGGTGGTGACCCTGGCGGCCATCTACCTTCTCCTGCCCGAAACGCTGCATGCCGACTCGGCCCGCCCGCGGTGGTCGCAATGGATGCGCAATTACCGCGCGCTGTTCACCAGCGGCCCGTTCATCGGCTACACGCTGGTGTTCGGGTTCATCCAGGGCTGCTTTTTCGCCTTCCTGGCGATCGGCGCGACCCTGTTCGAGCAACGCTTCGGCATCGGCGCGCGCCAGTTCGGCCTGTGGTGGGGCCTGATGGCCATTTCATACGTGCTGGGCGCGGTGGCCAGCGGACGCCTGACCCGCCGCATCGGGCCGGAGCGCGTCATGCGTTACAGCGTGCTGGCGGCGCTGGCCGCGGGCTGGCTGGCGGTGGCCTGGGTGAGCCTGCGCGGAGTGACCGTCCCCGGAGTGCTGGTGCCCATGGGCCTGCTGATGCTGATCGCCGGGTCGGTGACCCCGGGCGCGCTGGCCGGCGCGGTCAACCTGTTCCCCCGCATGGCGGGCACCGCTTCCGGCCTGTCCAGCGCGGCCGGCATCGTCATCGGCGGCCTGTTTACGGTCATCGCGGGGTACAGTTACGATGGAGACTACCGCGACATCACTTACCTGATCGCCGGCTGCGCAACGCTCACGGCCGCGAGCTGGTACCTGGTGCACCGCCACCCGACAGCCACCGGAGAGCCCCAGACGCCTGCGGCCAACCGTCCCCGAGAACCCTGAAGGAGCCGAACATGAACCATCCCCGCCACCCAAACCCCACCGTCCTGATCGCCCTGCTGGCCACCTGCTGGTTGGGTCAGGCTGCCGCCGTCGACATCAGCGGCGGCACCGAGCAGGACCGCCAGCGCATGGTGGAAATCGCCCAACAGTGGGTCAGCAACTACCTCGATGGCGACCTCGACAGCATGATGACGCTCATGGACGAGGACGCCATGATCATGGCCGAGGGCCAGGCCACCGTGCGGGGCACCGAGGCGGTACGGGCCTTCCTCGCCACCCGCGTGGGTCAGCCGGGGGTGAGCTTCCACGACGATCTGCAGGAAATCCGCATCAAGGGCGACTGGGCCTTCGTGCGCGGCGCATTCGCCCTGGAAGTGGCGCCGCGCGAGGAAGGCCAGGCGCCATACCGGCGCAAGGGCCGCTACCTGGTGCTGTATGAAAAGAACGAGGCCGGCGAATGGCTCATGCTGCGCGACATGGACAACGCGGCGCCCATGGCCGAGTGAACGGGGGCGGCGCTCAGTCCTTGGCGCCGTAAGCGAGGTCCCCCGCGTCGCCCAGGCCCGGGACGATGTATTTGCGGGGCGTCAGCTCGTTATCGATGGCGCCCACCCAGAAGGTCACGTTGTCCGGCAGGTTGGCGCGGGCGAACTCCAGTCCCTGGGTGCTGGCGATGACCACTACCACGTGCGTGTGCCCGGGCGTGCCGCGCTCCAGCAAGGCCCGGTAGGCCAGCACCATGGAGGAGCCGGTCGCCAGCATGGGATCGCACAGGATGACGGTCTTGCCGTCCACCGACGGGCTGGACAGGTATTCGATTTCGACCTCGAAGGCATCCTCATCGCCCTCGTGCTTGCGGTAGGCCGAGATGAAGCTGTTCTCGGCACGGTCGAAATAGTTCAGCAGGCCCTGGTGCAGCGGCAATCCGGCGCGCAGGATGTTGGCCAGCACCGGTTGCTCCCGCAGGACCCGGCAGCGGGCCTGCCCGAGCGGCGTGGTCACCTCCCGGTCGACGTATTCGAGCTGCTTGCTGATCTCGTACGCGAAGATTTCCCCGGCCCGTTCGAGGTTGCGCCGGAAGCGCATGCTGTCGCGCTGCAGCTCGGCATCGCGGATTTCCGCCATCAGCTGCCGGAACAGCGAGTCCTGCTCGCCAAGGTTGTGCACGTGCTGGGTCATGGGCAGCAAAGTGTAGCAAAAATGGACCGCTGGCCCGGCCGGGCGGGCGACCGCCGCTCAGGCACCCTGCACCCGCCGTTCGTGGCACAGCGTGAGGCGCCACGGCCTGTCGTCCCGGAACCAGTGCCAGGTGCGGATGCGGTGATCGCGGTCCGGCGCCAGCGCGATCAGTTCCAGGTAACTCGCGCCGGGCTGGTCCTTGCGGTCCAGGCGCAGCAGCAGCACGCCCTCGGCGCTCTGCCAGGCATGACCCGTGAAGGTGTCGGTATCCCAGTGCAGACGCCCGTCGACGAGCGTCGCGTGCAACTCCGAGCGTTGCTCGCGGCCGTCCTCCCAGGTGAACAGGTTGCGCTGCACGTAGGCATACGGCCCCTGCTCGGGAAACACGCACTCCACCCGCGCCCGGTGGAGGTCCAGCGTGTTGCCCGCCAGGTCCATGTGGCGGTAGGTGCCCTGCCAGATGCCTTCGTGCTCGAGCATGACGGGCAGGGCCGCGCGTACCCGCTCCCGCATCATGTTGCGCCCCTGGCCATGCCGCTCAGCGCCTCAGCAACGCCCACCAGCGGGCAATGTTCAACAGGCTCATCAGGGAGGCCGACACGTAGGTCAGCGCCGCCGCCCGCAACAGCCGGCGCGCGTGCGGCAGGTCCACCCGGTGCAGCAGCGGGCCCCGCTGCAACAGCGGCAAGGCGCGGTTGAAACTGGCGTCGAACTCGGTCGGCAGGGTCAGCAGGTGCACGACGGTCGCGGTCGCCAGGCTCAGGAAGCCGCCGATGAACATCAGGCCAGTGATCTGCGGCGCGCGGGTCAGCAAGCCGATGAACGGCGCCGCCACCAGTATCCCGGCGCCAAGCCGCTGGATGTGCTGCATCGACTCGACCATGCGGGTGCGCAGCCGGAGCGGCGGGTAGCCCTCCGCGTCCTGCAATGCGTGGCCGACCTCGTGGGCCGCGACCGTCACGGCGGTCAGCGAGCGGCCCCGCAGCTTGTCCGGCATCAGCCGCACCGCCTTCTCGCGCGGGTCGTAATGGTCTCCCTGGTCGGTCTCCTCGACGCGCACGTGCTGCAACCCGGCCTGGTCCAGCAGGTGCCGGGCCAGCTCGCCACCGGTCCCCTCGTACCGGTCCCCGGGCCGGCTGTAACGCGCCATGACGCGGCGCACCCACAGCCCGGGGCCAAAAACCAGCGCGAGAATTGCGACCAAGAGAGTGATCCAGGGCATGCCGTGGATGATAACGCAGGCGACCGCGAAAGATGCACGGCCGAAGGCGCGGTTCGCCCTGGCTCAGAGCCCGGCTTCGATGGCCTGCCGGAACTGTTCGACCAGCCAGTCCATGGGATGGTCGGTCTCGGTCAGCACCATCCAGGGAACAGCGATACCCTGCCAGCCGCCATCGTGCCAGGCCGCTCCGTCCAGCATCTGGGCCTGCGCCAGCCGTTCCGGCTCGGGGTAACGGGTGACGTATACGTAGGGCTGCGCAATGTGTTCGTCGCCCGGCGAGAAGCCGAAGTTCAGCTGCTCGTCGTACCGGGTTTCATCCTCGGGATCGGCCCCCTCCACCGTGCCGCCCGTCAACACCAGCATGGCCAGGTCGAAATGGTGCGGCCACACCTGGATCGGGCTGGTCTCCTGGCTCAGGGTCGAGCGAAAACGGTCCAGGCAACCCGAGAATGACAGCAAGGAGACGTGCAGCTGGCTGGACTGATCAGCGTCGACCTGGTGGGGTGCGTCACCGATGCTGTCGTCCTCGAGAGTGATTTCCAGGCCCCACTCCAGCAGGCGCTCGTCGATGGCCATCTGCAGGTCCAGGCCGCTCTCGCCGCGGATGTTCACGCGCTGGCGCTCGCCTTCCCCGTTGCGCATGATGACCCCGGGCCGGCGCAGATCCAGTTCCAGGCTGAACCACTCGCCATCGCTCCACAGGGGCCCGGTATTGAGCCCGGTCAGCGTGGGCCTCAGGCTGATGTGCCACCAGTGTTTGCGCCTCGGCGAGAGGGTCTTGCGGTAGGCGCCCAGCACTCTGGCGTAATCGTGCAGGGCAGTGCGCGTTTGCGCCCATGCCTTGCCTTCCAGTGACGGAAAAAAGTCGCTGCTCACGTCAACTCCCGCAGAGCCCCGGTCGGGGCGGGCCGACGCCCAGGGCGCCAGAGCTGCGCGTCGCTGGTGCATCTACCGGGTTCTTTTTAACCGGTTTTCGTTCACGGTGCAAAGGGTCCCCGTTTTTATCGATCGGGCGCGCCGGCAGGGTAGAATCGATCCCCTCGAACACGCCAGACCACCGGTGCGAGCCATGGCCAGCACAGCACAGCAACCATCATGACCCTCGCGACCTGGTTGGCCGTCGTCAGCATCTGCGCGCTCGGCGCGATGTCACCCGGCCCCTCGCTGGCCGTCGTGTTGCGCCAATCGCTGAGCGGCGGCCGGCGCAACGGCTCCATCGCGGCCGTGACGCATGCCGCCGGCATCGGCGTTTACGCCCTGCTGAGCATTTCGGGGCTGGCCGTGCTGATCACGGCCTCCCCGGAGCTCTACGGCGCCTTCCAATGGGCCGGGGCCGCGTACCTGGCCTGGCTCGGGGTGCGGGGCCTGGCCGCGCGCGGCGGCACGCTCGCCGAGGGGAGCGACCGCCCCAGCACTGCGAGCGCGGCGCGCGAGGGCTTCCTGATCGTGTTTCTCAACCCCAAGGTGGCCGTGTTTTTCATCGCCCTGTTCAGCCAGGTGATCGGCGCCGACACCTCGCTGGCGGCCCGCCTCGGCTATGCCGCGACGGCCTTCGTGATCGACCTGCTGTGGTACCTGCTGGTGGCGTGGGTATTTTCCAGCCCGCGCTGGCTGCCGGCCCTGCGCGCCCGCGCCATCTGGTTCGAACGCCTGTTCGGCGCCATCCTGCTGGCACTGGCCGCACGCCTGGTCGTCGAGAACCTGCTGTAGGCTAGCCGGCGGTGACCTGCGGGTCGCTGCGCCACAGCAGCAGGACGAACAGCGCCAGCAGCGGGATGCACACCTGCACCAGGCCCTGCCAGCCGAGCAGGTGCAGCAGCCAGCCGGAGCACAGCGAGGCCAGCGCCTGCACCGAGAACACCAGGAAATCGTTGACCGATTGCACCCGGAACCGCTCGTGCGGACGATAGCCCCGCGGCAGCAGGTTGGTGCCGCTCAGAAACAGGAAATTCCAGCCCACGCCCAGCACGATCAGCGCCAGCCAGTAGTGCGCGAAGCCAATGTCCTGCCAGGCGATCACGAGCGTCAGCCCCAGCGCGGCGGCCCCCGCCCACAACATGCCGCGGAACCCGAGCCTCGCCAGCAGCCAGGGAAATGCCAGCGAAGGCAGGTACATGCCGGCTATGTGTGACTGGATCACGACCTTGGTCGCCGCCAGGCTATGACCGGCATGCTCGTGCATGCTGATCGGGGTGGCCGTCATCAACAAGCTCATGACGCCGTAGCCCAAGGCGGCCGCCGCGATCGCCAGCATCAGCACCGGTGAGCGCAGGATGCTGCCCAGCGCCGGCCCCGTCTGGCCTGCGCCTGCCGCCCCCGGGCCGGCCTCCACATGGAACAGCAACAGCACGAGCCCCGCCACGTAGGCCACGACCAGCAACAGGTAGGAGCCGGTGAACTCGGTGGCCAGCAGGTAGCGCCCGCGCAACGCGATTTCGGGGCCAATGAAGGCCGCCAGGATGCCCCCAAACAACAGCAGCGACGTGGCCCTGGCGACCATTGGCGCCGGCACCGCCTCCAGCGCGGCAAAGCGGTATTGGTGGCCGGCCGCGGACGACCAGCCGATCATCAGGGCCGCGGCGCAGAAGCCGGTGAAGTCCTGCCCATGGAGGCTGGCCATGGCGACGCCCGCGGCCACGATGGCCAGGGCGGCGTAGGCAAGAAACACGCGCTTGCGTCCCAGGCGGTGCATGAGGCGGCCGGTGGGCAGGGTAGAGGCCGCCAGCCCGACCACCAGCAATGCGATCGGCAGGGTGGCCAGCGACGGGGAAGGCGCCATGCGCAGGCCGATGATGCCGGCCAGCAACACCATCAGGGAGGTGCCGGCCATCATCAGCGCGTAGGCGATCATCAGGCGCCACACGACGGGCGGAATGTGTCTCATGCGCGTCCAGCATCCGCGGCGGCCTGGGGGCGGCGCCCATTGTACGCCACCGCCCTGCCCGCTTCACAAAGCCCGCAGCCGCGGCGAACCGTCGCCCGAATAAAAAAAACCGGCGGCACGCAGCCGCCGGTCATGAGGCAGTCACTGCCGCGGATCAGCCGTCGAAGTTGTACATGAACCGCACGCCGAACTCGCTGCGGTCGTTGTTGAGGATGATCAGCACGTAGTCGGTCGGCAGCAGCGCGGCGTTCCCGTATTTCTCGTCGGTCACGTTGCGGCCGTAGACGCCGAGCGTCCAGCGTCCATCCGGGTTGTTATACGAGATATCGAAATTGAAGATATCGCGGCTTTCAAGCTTGGTGAAGCGCGCCGGGTCGTTGGTCGGCTCACCCCACATCTCGTCCCGGAAGGACCAGTCCGCACGCCACACCAGCGAACCGCCGTTGGCCAGGGGCTGCACGTACTCCGGGCTGATCGAAAAGGTCATCTCCGGGGTCAGCGGCGCCACCACGTTGGGGTTATCGTCCTTCACGTCCACGTCGATCCAGCCCAGGGTCGCGTGCAGGCGGAAGTTCTCATTCGGCGCCCAGGNNGACGCATGCAGGCGGAAGTTCTCATTCGGCGCCCAGGAGCTTTCCCACTCGAAGCCGGTGGACTCCTGGTCGACGATGAGGTTGGTGGTATTGAATCCTCCCACATCCGCACTGCTGACCTGGTAGGGCAGGTCCTCGTAGTCGGTGAAGAACAGCGCCGCCGACATGCTCAGGGTGTCGGTGGGCTGGCCCTTCAGGCCGATCTCGTAGTTGGTCGCCGTCACGTTGTCACCCGCTCCGTAGACGTAGGCGGGATTGAACAGATCATACGCGCGGGCTGGGAACTGGCCGGACTGGTAACCGGTCTGAATGGTGCCATACAGGTTCATGCGCTCGTTCATGTCCCAGGTGGCCGCGACTTCCCAGGTGGTCTCATCCCAGTCCCGGGCGCCAGTGGCTTCGATGATCGTGAGCAGGTCCCGGTTGGGCGGGTCGATATCGACCACGACCGGCGCCGTGTAGGCGGTCTTCTCGTCCTCCGTGTAGCGCCCGCCCACTGAAAGCCTCAGGGTATCGGTCACCTGGAAACCGAAGTTCGCGTAAATCGCCTTGCTCTCGGTCTCCTGTTGGCTGATGAAGATCGCCGGACCGCCGGCAAAGAAGTTCGGGTCCTGCAGGTTGCCGCCTTCTTCCTCGAAGCGGTACAGGCCAGCGACAAAATCCCAGCCATCAAATGCCCCGAACAACTGCAATTCCGCCGAATCTTGGTCGGCGAAACCGACCTCGGGATAGGTGTAGTAGGTGATGGCAATGGAGTCATCGTCGAGGCCGGATTCGTACTCGGAACTCCGGTCGCTGTAAATGAGCCTCCAGGACAGCGCCTCCGACATCGCCCAGTCGGCGGTGATGGACCAGCCATCGGCCTCGTTGGACACCACGGAGCGGTCGACGATCTCGCCGGTCACGGGATCCTGGTAGAAGCCGCCGTTGTTGTCGTACGGGTCCCGCGAGACGTCGGAGTTGCGCGCGCCGGTGGCGTACAGCCCGCCGGAGGGCACCTCGTCGATCAGGGTGGTGTAGGGGCGCAAACCGCCCTCCCCGTCGTTCTTGTCGTAGGCGAACAGGATGGAGAAATCCTCGCTGGGCGCCCACTTGGCGGCCACGCGCACGTTCCATTCCTCGAGCTCACCGACCTCCTTCTTGGCCTTGTGGTTCAGGAAGTCGCCCACGCCGTCACGCTGCGTGTAGCCCCCGGTAAAGGAGGCGGCGAAGGTCTCCGAGAACGACTGGTTCCAGTAGAAATCGCCCCCGAAGCGGCCGCGCGAACCGGCGGTGGCGGTCACCCGGCCACCGCTTTCATCGCCGGGCTTGCGGGTGATGATGTTGATGGCGCCGCCGATGGTGTTGCGCCCGTACAGGGTGCCCTGCGGGCCGCGCAGCACCTCCACGCGCTCGATGTTGGCCAGGCTCCAGTTCTGTCCGACCTGGCGGCCGAGGTAGACGCCGTCCACGTACACGCCAACACCCGGTTCGGTGGTGATCAGGTGGTCCTGCAGGCCGATGCCGCGTATGAACGGGTTCACGGACGATACGTGGCCGGCGGAGAAGCCGGTAATCGTGAGATTGGGCACGAATTTGCCCACGTCGGTCATGTCGACGATGCCTTGCCGGAACATGACGTCCTCGGCGAACGCGCTGACGGCGACGGGCACGTCGTAAATATTTTCCTCGCGCTTGGTGGCCGTGACGATCACTTCCTCGAAAACGGCCGCCTCCGCATCTTCCTGGTCCTGTGCCAGAGCGACGCCGGTCGCGGCCGGGCCCAGCAGGCCCAGCGCCGCGCACGCGGCGGGCAGATGTTTCTTGATCATGTGTCTCTCCCGTGATGTGGTCGGATCAGACCGGCATGCCCCAGACCCATGCCCACCAGGCGCGACAAAGCCGCAGGCGCCCGCGTCGGGTGCGGGGGCCCATGTCCGGTAGCCGTTGGAGCGATTGCCATTATGTCTTTGTTATGTGCCACGGGCCCGGCATGGTAGTGGGTTCTGGGGCGCCGGGCCGTCGGCGTATCATAGCCGATTTCTCAGCGCGCAACGACATCCCTGGCCAGCGTTTGCTCGAAAAAAATGGCCGTGGCTTCCAGCACGTCCGCGGCCACGCGAGCCCCATCATCGTAGAACCCCAGGCCGTGGTCCGCGCCGGCGATGACCCGGTGCTCCACCGAGCGGCTGTTTGCGGCCGCCGCCACCACCGCAGCGCCGACTGCCGGCGCGATGACGTCGTCTTCGCTGCCGTGCACGACCAGCAGCGCGCCCCGGAATTGGGCGATGGCGTCCAGCGGCCTGCTGGCCGCGAGTTGTTCGAACCACGCCAGGCCGAGCGCCTGCTGCTGACCCCAGCGGGTGGTGAACGATACCTGGCCCGCTTTACGGGCCGCGGCCTCCAGGCGCGCCCAGGCCTCCACCCCGCCGACGAATCCCAGCATGCTGTCGGCGCCGTTGCTGCCCACCGGCGCCCACAGGGCGATGGCCCGGTAGGCATCCGGCTCGGCGGACACCATCATCGCGACCCGCGCACCCATGCTGTAGCCCAGCAGGCCGACCCGCGCCGGATCGACGGCCCAGCGGGCGCGGGTGAACCCGATGGCGGCCTGCAGGTCGGCCTCCATGTGCTCGAGCGTGTTGGCGGTGAACGGCTCGCTGCTCTCGCCGCAACCCGGGAAATCCAGCCGCACCGAGGCAATGCCGGCGACCGCGAGGCGCTCGGCGAGCATTGCGAAGGCGCCCGCCTCGTCGCGGTCCGCCCCGTGTCCATGGGCCATGGCGACCAATGGCATGGGGCCTGGCGGTGCGCCCGGGTAAGTGACCGTCAGCGGCACCGCGATGCCGCGCGACGACGCCGCGTGCTGCTCGGCGTGCCAACCGGGGGCGGTTGCCGCCGGCTCGTCCGCGCGGATCGGCCCGACCAGGGCCACGGCCGTCAGCAGCCAGCCGATGGCCTGCGGCACCCACCGCAGGGGCCGGGCGCCGGGTGTCATGGCGCGTTGCCGGGCGCGAGCGTGAACTCGGCCACGGGTTCGCCGCCAGGACCGTGCAGCACCAGCACGGCGCCCTCGATCGAGAACGCCACCGTGCCTTGCAGAATCTCCAGCAGCCGGTCCTCGCGATCCATGCCCACCGCGCACATCCGGCGCGTGGCACCGACCGGCCCGAAGCTGAGCTGCGCGCCCGTGACGGCATAGCTGCCGAAGAACGCATTGCAGCCCGCATGCCCGGACATGCGCTCGGCCTCCGCGTCGAATTGCAGGTAGGGCCAAGGGTCCGTTTGCGGCTCAGCCAGCGCTGTGCCGTCGAGCGCCGCCAGCCGCCAGCGGGTGGCGGCGAGCGGCGCGCCCACTGACCCTTCGACCATGGCTTCGACCGGCACGGCGCGGCAGCCTTCGAGGCCGCCGCCGAAGATGGCCGCCAGCACGGCCCCGAGGCCCAGCCATCGCCAGCGCGGCACGCGTGTCACGCGCAGGTCCATCGACATCACTCCTGATTGCGGTCCGGGGAGTTTAACCGCGGCGGGGCCGTGCCGGCCATGTCCGGCGCCCGCGGCGGCACTACAGCGCGCAACGATCGTCCCGCTGATGGTATATTTGCACGTCGGCGACGTACGCCTCCCGCGCGACACCCGAATTTTCACCCAGGAGCCCTTGATGAAAACCCGGATCACCACCTGCAAATCATTCGTGCCGGCATTGGCGCTGGCGATGGCGCTGATCTCCGGCCCGGCGGCGGCGCAGCAGTCCGCGGCCGGTGCGTCCTATACGCGGCCGGGAACGGATTTCTCCACCTACCACTCGTTTCTGATCCGTCCCCTGGACCTGTCGGATGTCAAGCTGTTGAAGCCGGTCTGGGAACAGGACGACCCCGAGGAATGGGCCTTTAGCGGCGAGAACCGGGAAGCGGTCCAGCAGATGTTCATGGAAATCATGAGCGAGGAGTTGTCCGCGAACGACGGCTTTCCGGTGGTCGATGCCTCCGGGACGGGCGTGTTGCAGCTGGAGGTCGAGATCCTCAGCGTCACGCCCTACGTGAAGCCGGGCACGCAGAGCGGCGATGGCGAGCCTGAAATGCTGATGCTGGGCTCCGGGGACGTGGTGGTCTCGGCCGAGTTGCGCGACTCGGTCACTGGCCAGCTACTGATCCTGGTCGAAGGGGAGCGGACCATCGGCGGCGGGGAGTACAGACCGGTCTCCCCCGAAAGCCACATGGAGAACATTCGCGCCCTGTTCACCACCTGGGGCCAGCGTCTGCGCGCCCGGATGAACGCCGCCCACGCCCGCTAGGCGGCGCGACTCAGCCCGACGCGAGGTCGCGCACGGCCTGCGCCAGGCGCTCCGGATCGACCGGCTGGTCCGAGCGAACCGGGATGGTCCTCGAGCGTTCGTCCGCGAGCAGTGCGTCCGTGTTCGATAGCTGGTAGTCCAGCACCTCCAGGCCCGCGTCGGACAGATCGGCGCCGTCTTCCAGGCGCTGGCGGACGCGGGCCCGCAGGGTCGCCTCGGGGGCGCTGCAGTCCAGGATCACCCACCCTGCGCCGAACTCATCCGCCAGGCGCTCGAACCGCAGGCGCTGCGCCCGTCGCAGGAACGTCGCGTCGACGAGCATGTGAAAGCCGGCTCGCAGACCCGTCGCGCTGTGCCGGACGAGGGTCTCATACGTTTTTTCGGAGGCACCCGCGGAGTAGATGCCGGCGGACGGCGCGCTTGGCCGGTGCTCGTCGGCCGTCACGCCGAACAGGCGCTTGCGCTCGCGATCGCTGCGCAGGCGCACGGCCGGCAGGCTGGCCAGCAGGCGCTCGCTCACCCACGTCTTGCCGGTTCCCGAAACGCCATGCATCAGCACCAGGCCAGGGCGACCGGGCGCATCGCTCAGCGCCTCCGCCAGCGCCAGGTAGCGACGCGCATCGAATGCATGCTCACCGTCGGCCCCTTCATGCAGCTGCTCGACCAGGATGGAGGCGACCTTGACCCGCACCATGCAGCGGTAGACCAGGTAGAANNACGTAGGCCAGGTCGGTCCGCTCGTGCGCCATCAGGTCCATGACCAGGAAGGCGATGTCGCTGGCGGTATCGATCCAGCGCAGCTCGGGGCTGAACTCGATACCGTCGAAGGGCACCACGCCGTCCGCGATGGCCACCAGGTTGGCCAGGTGCAGGTCGCCGTGACACTCGCGCACATGGCCCGCCGCCGCCCGGGCGGCAAAAACCGGCATCAGCGCTTCGGCCTGCTCGCGCGTCCAGCGTTCCACCTTGGCCAGCACCCGGCGCGAGGCCTCGCCCGGATGACTGTCATGCAGATGCTCGAGGTTGTTGAGCGCCGGCTGGCGGGCCATGCGACCCGCCGCAGCCGGCTCGAGCTCCTGGCAGGGTGGCAGGCGCGCGTGGAAGCCGGCCAACATCCGCGCAGCCTGCCGCATATCCTGCGCGCTGACGCGGCCGTCGTTCAGGCGGTGATCGAGGCGGTCCCGGTCGGGGAACTGTCGCATCTGCACCGCGTATTCGAGCGCCGGCTCGGCCCCGAAGCACAGCCGTCCGCCGCGCTCGCCGATGGGCACCACTGCCAGGTAAACCTCGGGCGCGGTCCGGCAATTGAGGCGCAACTCTTCCTCGCAGTAGAACTTGCGCGCCTCAAGGCTGGAGAAATCCAGGAAGCCGAGGTCCACGGGCTTCTTGATCTTGTACGCGAATTCACCAGTGAGGAGGACCCAGGAAATGTGGGTCTCGATCAACCGCATCTCCGCGACCGGATGCGGGTACGCCGCCGGCTGCATCAGGGCCCTGATCCATTCCGGCGGCGTCGCTTTGGATTCAACCTGACCCGCCATAACTGTCCTTATAATGCAGCCTCGGCCGCATGGCACTGACCGGCGTCAACTGGCATCCGGCGCCGCCATGCGGGCGCCAATGGACAGAATTTTCCAGCCCCCCCTTCGGAAGCCGGTTCTTGATGCGCGTTGACGTTTTTAACCATATGTTTTTTCATTATTTTTTGGGCGGGAAATTTTTTTTCACATTGACTGAATTTCAGGCTTCCCAAACGCAAAAAAAAGGCGTATAAGGCAGCTGAACCCATAAGGGTTTACACCATTGTCCAATGGACACAGGAGCCTGAAATGGCAACCAAGAAAGCACCCGCGAAAAAAGCTGCAGCACCCAAAAAACCGAAGAGAAAGTAGCGGGACAACCGTAAATCGAATCAAAGGCCGGAGCAGTCGCTCCGGCCTTTTTTGTTGATACGCCAGACCTGCTCGCTACACGTTGAGCAGCAGGTATTCCCGCTCCCAGGAGCTGATCACGCGGTTGAATGCCTCGAACTCTTCCCGTTTCACGATGCTGTACGCCCGCACGAAACGCGTACCGAGCACCTCCTTGAGATCATCGTGCTCGTCGAGCAGGCGCAGCGCCTGCTCGAGGCTGCGCGCCACGGTAATGGGCTCCTGGTAGGCGTCACCGTCGTGCGGCTCGGAGGCCGCCAGCTCCTGCTTCATGCCCAGGTACCCGCAGGCCAGCGAGACGGCGATGGCCAGGTAGGGGTTGGCGTCGACCCCGGGGAAACGGTTCTCCACCCGACGCGCCTCGGGACCGCTGTCCGGCACCCGCAATCCCGTGGTGCGGTTCTCGTAGCCCCAGTGCAGATTGATCGGCGCCGACACATCGGGGGTGAAACGGCGGTACGAATTGACGCTGGGGGCGAAGAAGGCGATGCCGCCCGGCGTGTAGCGCTGCAGGCCACCGATGAAGTGGCGGAAGCGGGCGTTTTCCGAGCCGTCGGGGTCGGAAAAGATGTTCCTGCCGCTCTTGCGGTCGATCACGCTCTGGTGGATGTGCAGGGCACTGCCCGGTTCGTGTTCCATCGGCTTGGCCATGAACGTGGCATAGATGCCATGACGCAGGGCGGTCTCGCGCACCGTGCGCTTGAAGACGAACACCTGGTCCGCGAGTTCCAGCGCATCGCCGTGCAGGAAATTGACTTCCATCTGCGCCATGCCCGATTCGTGGATCAGGGTATCGACATCCAGCTCCTGCGCCTCGCAGAAGTCATACATGTCCTCGACGATCGGATCGAATTCGTTGACGGCATCGATGCTGTAGGACTGCCGGCCCGCCTCGCGTCGCCCCGAGCGCCCGATGGGCGGCTCGAGCTCGTTATCCGGATCGAGGTTGCGCTGCACCAGGTAGAACTCCACCTCCGGCGCGACGATCGGCTGCCAGCCTTCCTGCTCGTACAGTGCAAGCACGCGCTTGAGTAAGTTGCGCGTAGCGAGCGGATGCGGGGTGCCATCGCGCTGGTAACAGTCGTGAATGATCTGGCCGGTGGGTTCTTCCACCCACGGCACCAGCCGCTTGGTGCGGGCATCCGGCTCCAGTTTCATGTCGCCATCGATGGGCCCTACCAGCTCGAAGTGCTGGGCCGTGTAATCGCCGGTGACGGTCTGCACCAGGATGGACTCCGGCAAACGGCTGTCTTCCTTGATGAACTTGTCAGCGGGAATGAACTTGCCGCGCGCCTTGCCCGTCATGTCGGGCACCAGGCATTCAATTTCGGTGATGCGGTGCTCTTCCAGCCACTTGCGGATCTCTTCCAAAGGCATAAATCACCTGTTTCGTCCTTTTTCCTGGCATCGGCATAGCATACCGCCAGCCCGGGCTACGTACTATCCGCGGCGGCCCGCGACGCCACTCTGACGTGGGTCAAGCTCCGCGAGCCGGCTTGCCACTATAGTGCGAATCAGGAGGACGGCTGGAAGGAGGCAACCATGTACAGAATGGCGCTGATCGTGCTGCTCGCGATGTTGTTCATGCCCGCGCCCGCGCCGGCCGGCGACCTGGCGGCACTGGCGGCCGGCTGTGACGATTGCCACGGGCCCAACGGACAATCCACCCACGCGGACGTGCCGATCATCGCGGGCCAGTCGGAGCGCCTGATCGGCAAAGCCCTGGACCAGTTCGCCGACTACTGGCGGCCCTGCAGCAAGACCGCATACCGTCACGGTGACACCGGCCGGCCGGAGACCAGCATGTGCGAGATCAGCGCCGCCCTCAGCGCCGAGGATCGGCAGGCGCTCAGCGCGCACTACGCCAGCCAGCCGTTCGTTCCCGCCGTGCAAGCCTTCGATGAGGCCAAGGCGGTGACGGGAGCCGGCCTCTACGGCATGTATTGCGCGACCTGCCATCCTGCCGGAGGTGCCGAGATCGGTTACGCCGGCCGTCTGGCGGGCCAGTGGCAGGCTTACCTGAGAACGTCCATTGCCCAGATCGCCGCGGGTGAATGGATGGTGCCCAAGCCCATGGAGCGCAAGATGAGCAGCCTGAGCGAGGAGGAGATCGACGCGCTGGTCAACTATTTCGCCAGCCATCAGGACTGAGCCACGGGAACTCCCCCGATTCGAGCCTGAAGCGGCTACCCGCACGTTCGACGCGGGTTTGCGTTACAAGGTCTTCGAACCCCAAAACGTGTGGGTGGGCGTGGATGTCGCCCGTGGCCCGGAGGAAACCAACTGGTACATCCAGGTGGGGCATCCCTGGTAACGGCCGGGCGTTGACTACTGCCGGCGGCGGCGCCACCAGGCCTGCACCGGCAGCGGCAGGCACAGGGCGAAGAAACCCGCGATGATGAATGCCATGCTGCCGGTGCCCAGCCAGTCCATCCCCGCGCCCACCAGCAGCGGCCCGAGTATGGTCCCCATCCCCCAGCTGGCAGTGAAGGCGGTGCTGGCCATCGCCAGGCTCGCGCCCTGGAACCGCTCACCAATGAGCATCACGCCCAGCGCGTAGATCATGCCTTCCACGCCGCCGAGCCCGAAGGCGTACACGCCGGACAGCCAGCCCCACTGCACCGCGCGCGGCAGCACCAGGAAGGCCGCCAGACTGAGCGCCAGGCAGGCCGCCATCAGCCCCATGCGGTCGATGCGATCTGCCAGCCAGCTCAAAGGCAGCACCATGAGCATGCCGCCAAGCGCGATGACGGCCATCAACCCGAGGGCGTGGTCCTCCGTCAGGCCGAGGTGCATGCCGAACAGCGGAAAGAAGGTACTCATGGACTCTGCGGCCGCCGCGTAAGCCACGTTGGCGAGCATGACCACGTAAGCGGCACGAAACGCCCGCCACACGCCGCCGCCGACCGCCCCCGCACCAATCGGCTCGTGCACGGCCACCCAGAACAGCGGCACGGTAGACAGCGCAATGAACGCGCTGGTGCTCACGAAGGGCAGCATGCCGCCGGTGCCGGTCACGATCAGCACCAGCGGCCCCAGCGCAAAACCGGCCGCGCCGGCCGAGGTGTAGAGGCCGATCACCCGGCCGCGCCAGCTGTCCCGGGTCAGCGTGTTGATCAGGGCCTCGCTGGCAATCCACAGGATGGCCGTCATGCCGCCCATCACGAAGCGCAGCGGAAACCAGAACCAGATGTTTGGAAAGCCGCCGGCCAGCAGGAAGGAAAGCGCCAGCGATACGCCCATCACCTGCATCAGGCGCGCGGGCGCGAACCGCCGCAGCAAGGCGGTGGCGATGGGCACCACGGCCACCACGGACACCGCCTGGCTGAAGGTGCTCAACCCGATCAGGCTCTTGCTGACACCCTGCGCGTCGAGCACCAAGGCCAGCAACGGGAAGGTCATGCCATACACGAGGTTGACCACCGCCATGGCGGCGATCACGCCGACCAGGCTGCGGTTGCGCGCCGTCCGGGAGCGGGCGCCCGCTGTCACCCGGCCGCCACCTCCGCGCAGACCGGGACCCCGAGCGCGACGGGCGCATTCAAGCCGTGTTGCCGCCGTCGATCGGGATCGCCGCGCCGGTGATCTGGCGCGCGGCCGGCGAGGCCAGGAACAGCGCCAGCGCCGCCACTTCCTCCACGCGGGTGACGCGCCCGGTGGGGCTCGAGCGGCCGTATTGCTCGACCGCCTGCGCCCGGGTAAGCCCGTCGGCATCGGCCTCCGCGGCCAGCATGGGCGTGTCGACGTCGCCGGGGCAAATGGCGTTGACGCGAATGCCGTCGCTCGCGTGGTCCAGCGCCATGGCCCGGGTGAGCAGCACCAGCCCTCCCTTGCTGGCGCAGTATGCAGCGGCCCTGCGGCCCGCTTTGAGCCCCCAATCGGAGGCGATGTTGATGATGCAACCAGAGCTCTCGCGCAGGTGCGGCAGCGCCGCCTGGCTGAGAAAAAACGGCGCATCGAGATTGATCGCCATGGTCTGCCGCCACTCCGCCTTGGTGGTTGCCGGCGCATCCCTGCGGAAATAGATGCCGGCGTTATTGACCAGCACGTCCAGCTGCCCCCAGCGCCCGAGGCAATGCGCTACCAGCGCTGCGCAGGCGGACGGCGAGGAAAGGTCGCCCGACCAGGTTTCCAGCCGGGACCGGTCCTCGCCCAGCGTGGCGAGGCGGGCCGCATCGCGGCCGGCCGCCGACACGTGGTATCCGGAGTCCAGGAACTGGCGGGCAATGCTGCACCCGATCCCGGAACTCGCGCCGGTGACCAGGACGACCTTGCGGGGTGACGTGTCGGGCATGATGCCGCCAGTTTAGCAAACTTGCCCGCGCGCGCTGTCCGGCCGCGGCCCCCTCTGGCCGCGCGTTTCAGCCCTGCCGGTAGGGCAGGAATTCGGCTGCCCGTTGCCGGTATCGCTCGCGACCGCGCCGCTCCAGTTGCAGGTAGGAGCCGATGGCGCGGCGGAACTCCGGATCGGCAATCCAGTGACAGGAGTGCGTGGTCACCGGCTCGAAGCCCCGGATCAGCTTGTGCTCGCCCTGGGTCCCGGGATCGAACCGCCTGAGCCCCCGCTCGATGCAGAATTCGATGCCCTGGTAGAAGCAGGCCTCGAAGTGCAGGCAGGAGACCTCCTCCAGGGCACCCCAGTAGCGCCCGTACAGGTTGTGCCGGTCGAACAGGAACAAGGCGCTGCCAACGATCCGTTCGCCGCGCCTGGCCACCACCAGCAACAGTTGCTCCCGCGCGCTGCTCAGCAGGCGCTGGAAAAAGTCCCGTGTCAGGTAACCCGCGTGGCCGCTGCGCCGGTGATAGGTCTCGCGGTAACAGGCATAGAAATCCGCCCATTCCGCCGCGCTGATCTGCTCGCCCGTGCGGCGCTCCAGCACGATGCCCTGCTCTGCGATGCGGCGGCGTTCGCGGCGGATGTTCTTGCGTCGCGCGGAACGCAGGCTGGCAAGAAACGCCTCGAAGCATCGGTAGCCGTGATTGAACCACTGGAACTGGACATCGCGCCGCTGCAGCAGTTCGCCGGCGGTGTCCTGCGCGCCCAGGCGGTCCGTCAAGGAGCGTTCGGGAAACAACAGGTGCCAGCCGGAGGCACCGAGCTCCGCCACCCGGTCGCGAATGGCCTCCAGCAACGCCTCCAGCAGCGCGCCGGAAGGTTCATTCGCCCCCAGCCCCAGGCGCGGGCCTTCCACCGGGCTGAATGGTACCGCCGTGACCAGCTTGGGGTAGTAGCTCAACCCGTGCCGCTCGTACGCCTCTGCCCAGGCCCAGTCGAACACGAATTCACCCCAGGAGTGCGCCTTGACGTAAAGCGGCATGGCGGCCAGGGCGCGGCCCGCATCGAACAGGACGAGATGGGACGGCTGCCAGCCGGTCTGAGCGGAAACCGAGCCACTGGCCTCCAGGGCATGCAGAAACGCATGACGCGTAAACGGGTGGCCGTCGCCGAACAGGGCGTCCCACTGCGCCGGGTCGACGTCGTTGATGGAATCGAAAAAGCGGGCCTCCAGCATGCGTCCATTCTATGCCAAGGACATGTCGCGCAAGGCACACTTGCCCCGGCGGGATTCCGCCCCAACTGTTACCCTCTGAGGTGAGCGCCCCCCGGCCAGGCAGCAGGCATGATCAATCACCGGTATCGGTTCATATTCGTCCACATCAACAAGTGCGCCGGCCAGAGCGTCCGGCGCGCCCTGCCGCGTGGCAGCCGCGGTCACTACACGATCATGCATTACCTCGACCTGTGCCGGCGCAAGGGCCGGGATCCCGATACGTACTTCAAGTTCACCTTCGTGCGCAATCCCTGGGACAAGCTCGTGTCGTTCTACCACTACCACATGCGGCGCGGCTGGGACCTGTTCCCCTGGACCGTGGACACGGCCCCCGACTTCAACCTATTCATCCAGAAGATCTACGTGGACGATGGCGGCGCGCTGGCTTTCGATATTTTCCGGGGCCGCAAGTACGCATCCACCCATCGGCTCCGGCTGGTCAACTCGCTGGATTGGGTCTCCGGACCCGACGACGAGATCCTGGTCGATTTCATCGGCCGGGTCGAGACCCTGCAGGCCGATTTCGACATCGTCTGCGACCGCATCGGCATCCGGAGGCGCCAGTTGCCACATGCCAACCGCTCCCGCCATCAACCCTACTGGGAGTACTACGACGAAGCCTCCCGGCGCGTCGTGGCCGAGAAGTTCAGCCGCGACATCGAGTATTTCGGCTATCGGTTCGGCACCTGACGGGCCGGAGCCGATGCATTACTCCGAAACGGCCTCGGTGCGCTTGCGCTGCAGGCGGTGCAGCGTGTTGATGTAGCAGGTTTCCACCATACCGGACGGCCCACGGACCATGACCTTGTCCTTGTCGGTGAGGTCGCTGACGGTGGTGCTGAATGCCAGCCGCTCGGCGCCGCGCAGGTCGCGGCAGGATTGCCGCAGGCTGATGAGATACGCCTCCGAGGGGCCCGACAACATGATGACGTGCCAATCATCGAGATAATGCCATCCGTGCAGCCGGTAGTTCTGCACGCGTTTGACCTGCTCGCCCACGGCATAGCCCCGGTCTTCCAGTTTCCGCACCAGGCTCTCCGGCTCCTTCGCCTGGCCGGCGCAGCCCGCCAGCGCGATCGCCGCCAGCGCCGCCAGCAACCCATTCAATATGCCCGTTCGCCACATCATGCCTGCTCCGCCGCCAGGGGCTCACTGCTAAGACCGCAAGCCGCTGATCGCGGTTCCGCGCACCACGCCATGCAAGAGCGGGTGCCAGAAGATATAGTATTGATGAACCGACAAGGAGTGCGCGTGCCCATGAACCTCCTGCTGCCCACCATGATCTGCGCCGCTGGCATGCTGGCCGCTGCCGCGCCGGCCCGAGCGGGGCAATCGCTGCCGGGCGACGAAGGCGTGCCGGTCAGCGGCAAGGAACTGCAGCGCCTGGTGCGGCTGTGCGAGTCATGCCATGGCCCGGGCGGGGCATCATCCCGCGATGACGTGCCGGCCATTGCCGGCAAGAGCGCGGCTGATATCCTGTCGGCGCTCGAGCAGTTCTACTACTTCGAGCGCCATTGCCCGGACGTGCCGAGCGGCGATGGCGCCGGAGGGCGCATGAGCATGTGCGACATCGTCAATGGCCTCGTGCGCCAGGATGCAATGGCCCTCGGGCACTATTTCGAAACCGGCAAGTTCCCGCAAACGAGCGACTGAGCCTCAGCCCTTCGGCGGCGCCTGCCACCCCTGGATGATGCGTTCCAGCTCCGCCAGGCCATCGGTGAGCGCGGCGGGGCCAGGCTGCAGGATCAGTGCGGATTTCACCTCGAACACCTGTCCGTCACGCACCGCCGGAATCACCTCCCAGCCCGGCCGCTCAGCCACCCGCTCGGGGCGGAATTTCTTGCCGCACCAGGAGCCGACGATGATGTCCGGAGCGCGGCGCACGACCTCGGAGGGGTCCGCCACGATGCGGTCCTTGCCCAGTGGCTGCACGGCGTTTTCGGGGAAGCTCTCGCGCCCGCCGGCCAGCTGGATCAGTTCCGAGACCCAGCGGATGCCGGTGATGATCGGGTCGTCCCACTCTTCGAAGTAGACCAGCGGCCGCTGGTCTTCGGGCGGCAGGGCCGCGCGCCGCCGGGTCGCCTGCCGCTCCCAGTCGTCCACCCAGCGTCGCGCGCGCTGGCCGGCGCCCACCAGTGAGCCGAGCTGCACCACCATGTTGAGAATCTGCTCCACCGAGCGATGGTTGAAAACATGCACCTCGACCCCGTGGCGGATGAGTTCGGCGGCGATGTCGGCCTGCAGATCGGAGAATCCCAGCACCAGGTCGGGCTGCAGGCCCAGGATGCGATCGATCTTGGCGGAGGTGAATGCGGAGACCTTCGGCTTTTCCTTGCGCGCCTGCGGTGGCCTGACCGTGAACCCCGAAATCCCCACGATCCGGTCCTGCTCGCCCAGCAGGTAGAGCGTCTCGGTGGTCTCCTCGGTCAGGCACACGATGCGCTGCGGATAGCGGTCGCTCATGCGGCTAGCATAACGCCAATTCCGCCGCGCTGCAGAACGACCGGCGACCCGGCGCCGCGCGTTGGGAGGACGCCGGGCCGGCCGCCCGCCGGTGGGCAACACCGGGGTTTTGCGCGACAATGGCGCCAGCCATGGCCGCCGGTTCCGAATGAGCGAAGCGAACACCACCCGCAGGATCATCATCGATTGCGACCCCGGACAGGACGACGCGGTGATGCTGTTGCTCGCGCTCGCCTCACCCGAGGCGCTGGACATTCTCGGCATCACCACGGTGGCCGGCAACGTGCCACTGGACCTGACCCAGCGGAATGCACGCCTGATGTGCGAATTCGCCGGCCGGCACGATGTGCCGGTGTTTGCCGGCTGCGACCGGCCGCTGCAGCGCGCGCTGGTGACCGCCGAGAGCGTTCACGGCACCACCGGCATCGACGGCGCGAGCATCCATCGGCCGGCGGTGCCGCTGCAGGACCGGCACGCGGTGGATTTCATCGTGGAAACCCTGCTGGCCGCCGGCGATGACCCCGTCACGCTGGTGCCCACCGGGCCGCTGACCAATATCGCCGCCGCGATCGAGGCGGACCCCCGAATCCTGCCCGGCATTCGCCGGATCGTGATGATGGGAGGCGCCATGCGCGAGGGCGGCAACACCACGCCGTCGGCCGAATTCAACATCTACGTGGACCCGGAAGCGGCCGAAATCGTGCTGGGTTGCGGGCGGCCGCTGACCATCGCGCCGCTGGATGTCTCGCACCAGGTCGTGGTCACCCATGAACCGCTCGACGCCCTGCGGGCGATGCCCTCGCGGGTGGCGGCCGAGACCGTCGGCATGCTGGAGTTCTTCAACCGCTACGATAGCGAGAAATACGGCACGGAGGGTGCGCCGCTGCACGACCCCTGCACCATCGCCTACCTGCTCGCGCCCGAACTGTTCGAAGGCAAGCTGTGCCACGTGGCGGTGGAGACCGGTTCCGCCCTGACCCGCGGCCACACCGCGGTCGACTTTTGGGGGGTCACCGGGCATCCGCCCAATGCGCTCTGGCTGCACCGCGTGGACCCGGCGGGCTTTTTTGCGCTGTTGATCGAACGCCTGGGGCGCTATGACGGCTGAGCGCACCCCTTCGATTGCCGTGGTCGGTTCGGTGAACCTGGACATCGTGGCCCGCGTGCAGCAATTCCCGGTTCCCGGCGAAACCGTCACCGATGCGGTCGTGGAGCGCTTCCCCGGCGGCAAGGGCGCCAACCAGGCGCTGGCCGCACACCGCCTCGGCGCGCGCGTGAGCATGCTCGCCTGCGTGGGCGACGACCCGGCTGCGGACGAGGCCCTGAGCGTGCTGCGCGACGAGGGCGTGGACCTCTCGGGATGCCAGCGCCTCGCGGGGGTCAGCACGGGCCTGGCGCTGATCCTGGTCGCCGCGAGCGGCGAGAACCAGATCGTGGTGGCGCCGGGCGCCAATGCCGCCTTCGAACCCGCCCGGCTCGCCCTGCCCGAGGTCGATGCGGCCATCTGCCAGCTGGAGGTGCCGATGGCCACCGTGCACCGGGCGGCGACGGCCGGCCGGCATTTCTTCTGCCTCAATGCGGCGCCCGCCCGGGCCGTCCCCGGCGAGGTCCTGGACCACACCGACCTGCTGGTGGTCAACGAGGTCGAGGCCGCGGCCATCGGCGACCAGCTGCCGGGGTTTCGGGGCTTGCTGGCCGTCACCCAGGGTGCGCGCGGCGCGATGCTGAGCCGGGACGGCCGGGAAATCGCGCGGGCCTCGCCGCCGGCGGTCGAGGTCGTGGATACCACCGGGGCCGGCGATGCGTTCACCGCCGCCCTCACGGTCGCTCTGGTCAGCGGACTCGACCCGCAAGCCGCCCTGGCCCGCGCCTGTGCGGCCGGGGCGCTGGCCACCACCCGCCTGGGCGCGCAGTCCTCACCGCTGGCCGCCGAGCTGGATCACCTGGGCGCCACCCTTGGGTAAGCCCATGGCAGCGCCCCCCCGCACCGCACGCACCGGCATGCGCAATCGCCGGGCGAGGAAGGCAACATGAAGAAACTCGACCTGCCCGGCTGGGCTTCGGTCGCCGAGATCGTCGCCAGCATCGCCGTGGTCGTCTCCCTCCTGTTCGTGGCCTACAGCGTCAAGCGCAACACGGAGGAAATGGCGATCGCGAATACCAATTTCATGTATGAACTCGACGCGCGGATCACCGCCGACCTGTCCAGCGACCCGGCGCTCGCGGCCATCACGGTCAAAGTCGAGCAGGGCCAGGCGCTATCGGAGATCGAGAAGCTCCAGTACCTGCACTTGCAGCACCGCTACCTGACGGTGTGGGAGATCGCCTGGACGCATTATCACCGCGGCTCCCTCGATGAGGACGAATGGTTGGCCTGGAATCAATACTACGGGGCCACCGCCCGGGCCGGCCTGCCCAGGGAGTGGTGGCGCGAGATACGGGCTTTCTACAAGCCCGCTTTCGCCGCCCACGTCGAGGCGGCCTACGCCGGCCGATAGGGCTTCACGGCGTGTACCAGACGGGCGAGGTGTAGGCGCGTTCCTGCAGGGTCATGGGCACTTCCGCCGGCATCGGGGTGCCGAACCGGACGGCATCGTATGCAGTCCAGCGCGGCGTCGGTATCTCGATCACGCGGACGTACCAGAAGGCTGGCTGCGCGGCATCGAAGTGCGGATCCCGCCAGACCACCTGCAGCGTCGCGGCGCCGATACTGTCCTGCCAGGTCGCGGTGGCCAGGTCCACCGTGTTGCCGACCGGAACCGGGCGCCCATCCGCGGCGCTGCGCCCATCCGACAGGGCCACGTCGTAGATGCGCTCGTGGGTCTCACCCCCCGCATCCAGCCAGCCCTTGATGACCTGCACGCGGTCGAGGTTGGCGCCGCGGGGATCCTTCAGGGCGCTGATGATGAAACTTGGCGCCCGGCCGTCTTGCGCCGGGCCCAGCTCGCCGCCCATGGGGACGCCGTTGGCGTAACCGTGCGCCACCCAGTCCTGGCGCGCCAGGTCGGCAGGCTCGAAATTCCACCCGCCGAACAGCCGCACGATGATGCGCGGCCCGGTGGTGGCGTACACCTCCCGGCGGGCCATGGCGTCGAACAGGGCGGCGCGGGTATTGGCGGTCGCCCACACCGCTGCATAACCGCCCGCCGCCATCTCCCATTCTTTCTGCGGGATATCCGGAATGTTCACGAAAGGCTCCAGCGCGCGCGTGGCGCTTGGCTCATGCCAGCTGAACTTGCCCCAGAAATTGTCTTCGTCTCCCGAGGCAATGCCGGTGTGCGAGTCGGTGCTGCCGAGCATGCCGAATTTGAAGGGATTGACGCCCAGCTGCGCCGCCAGGGCGAGGCCGTTGCGCAGCGCCGGGCGCGCATACTCGCCCGCGAACATGCTGTCCTGGTGGGGCGCCACACTCCAGCCCGCGAACCGGTCCCAGGACTCGAAATCGGCGAACTCGTCAGTGGGTGACACGAACGGGTGGGTCTCGCTGTCGCCCTTGAACTGCGTGACCTCGAGCAGCGGCTCGCGAAGCACGCGTTCCCGAGCGTATTCGGGGGTCATCGCCTGCCCGTCGGAGTCCGTCATGGCGAACATCAGCCCGGCGCTGACGTTGGAGTTGTGCGGTATGGCCAGCACCCGGCCGCCGGTGGTTTCCTCGTAATT